>Ga0080064_1000541_pt1 | contig 97608 bp, 84 predicted proteins | sample Subgrocontami54m_FD_69260 | JGI IMG/M metagenome (GOLD analysis project Ga0080064, IMG submission 69260) | Subsurface groundwater microbial communities from S. Glens Falls, New York, USA - GMW46 contaminated, 5.4 m (SPADES assembly) (version 2) ...
GTGGTCGTGATGCCCGGCAATATTTATGGTCCGCACGATAACTTCGATCTCGAGAATTCCCACGTTGTACCGGCCCTAGTTCGAAAGTTCGTCGAGGCAGCCAATGAGTCGCGAAACGGCAGGCCCGCGCATCCCGCAGTGACGGTGTGGGGAAGCGGCAAGCCAACGCGGGATTTTGTTTATGCCGGAGATGTTGCAGAGGGACTCCTGCGCGCCGCGGAGGTTTACGACCGGGCCGAGCTGGTCAATCTGTCCGCCGGCACGGAAACCTCCATCCGAGAAATCGTCGAGCTGCTCGTGGAGATCACCGGTTTTGAAGGGGAGATCATTTGGGATGCGCGGCAGCCGGATGGACAAGCAAGGCGACTCATGGACGTCACGAAGGCCAGAAGGGACTTGAATTTTGAGCCGCGCACCAGTCTTGAAGCGGGATTGCGTTCGACGGTCGAATGGTACCGTGCGCAACATTTTGGCGCTCGCAAGGTGTCGGTCACTACTCAGCGCTGACCTATCCGACCACGTTGTGTTTGTATCCGTGGGCGCTTTTGAATTCCATTCAGGCAAGAAAGAGGGACAACGACCCTGTTCATCCCTAGCGCCGAGTCCAGAATCGAATGGATGTAACCAGAGCGACCCTGCTTAGGAAGGAAGTTTGTCGATGTCCAGCTGGTGGCACGGCCGGAGCGTCCTGGTAACAGGAGGGGCCGGATTCATAGGTTCGCATCTCGTGGAGCGGCTGGTGCGGGAAGGCGCAAAAGTCCGGGTGCTTGACAACTTGGAGCGGGGCAAGCTTGAGTATCTTGGCGAACTTCAGAAGGCTTCCGATTTCCGGCAAGAAGACCTGTGCGAGATTTCCGTATGTCAAAGGGCTTGTCGGAATGTCGAGGTTGTCTTCCATTTAGCCTCCAAAGTCGGGGGAATTCGTTATTACTTGGAGCAGCGGGGAGAGGTTTTCCGCCAGAACACCTTGATTGACCACAACGTGTGGTCGGCTGCTGTAGAGCAAGGCGTGCCATATTTCTTCTATGCTTCCAGCGCCCACATTTACCCGATCGATTTGCAGTCAACGCCCGATGCTCCCCTTATCCGAGAGGAACTAGCCTACCCGGCGAACCCGGAACTCTCTTATGGTTGGGCTAAGCTCATGGGCGAAATGCTCATTCAGTTCACGGTCGCGCAAGGATGCGCTACGCGGGCTTCGATCGCCCGGATCATCGGCGCCTATGGGCCAAACCAGGATCTGGACTTGGCGACTGGATCGGCGATTCCGGTTTTCTGCCGCCGCGCGATCGAATTCCCCGCAAGAGCTCCATTTGTGGTGATGGGCACAGGCAAAGAAACACGCTCTTACCACTTCGTGAGCGACACGGTCGAGGCCATGCTGCGCGCCGTTCAAAAATCTCAACACGCATCTCTTGTCGGGCCATTCAACCTGGGCAGCGTCGAGCGTGTCAGTATTGAGGAATTGGTCCGGGAGATTGTCGCTCTCTCCGGAAAACCCATCGAAATCTCCTGGGATACCGCTCAACCCACTGCAATCTGGGGGCAGGCATTGGACTGCACGTTGGCAGCGCAAATTCTCGATGGCTGGAAGCCACGTGTGACTTTGCGCGAAGGCCTAGACATCTGCTATCGCCACATTGAGGCACGACTGGCCACCGTCCGATGAGACGATTCCACATCTGGAAGGCCGGGTTCGGGCGTCTGGCAGCATTCGATGACAGATTTGCACAAGAAACATTCATAGGCAGGGATTAACCGATGTCGCGAGTTTTTATACATTCTCTCGGGCGGGACTACCTCCCAGTTATCCAGGAAGGTTTTGACTGGCTTCAACTCGGGGCGATTCTTAAGCGCGGGGACCGGGTTGCATTGAAGCCCAACCTGACGTTTCCAGTCTTTCGCCGGGGCGTGATGACCAACCCGGAAGCGCTTGAAGCAGTGATTCTCTGCCTAAAGGAATTCACCGACCGGATCACGATTTGCGAGTCGGACTCGGGCGGCTACAACCGGTTTTCGATGGACGAGGTTTTTGCGCGCACGGGTATTTCCGATTTCGCGAAGCGACACGGAGTGCGCGTTGTCAACATGTCGTTTGTTTCCTCGCGCCCGATTCAGTTTCGCCGGGGTTATCGCAAGCTTTCGGTACCCTTGCCAACGCTCCTGCTGGACGAAACCGACCTGTTCATCACCATGCCGGTGCCCAAGGTTCACTCCAATACAATTGTGAGCCTCGCCCTGAAGAATCAGTGGGGCGTCATTCAGGAGCCCGCCCTGCGGCTGAAGCTTCACCCATATTTTCAGGATGTGATCTACCACGTCAACAAGGCGCTTCCTCGCATGCTCGTGGTGATGGATGGCAAATACGGCTTGAATCGTAGCGGCCCTCTCCGTGGAGACGCGGTGGAATTGAACTGGCTACTGATCAGCGATAATCCGTTTGTCAGCGATGCGGTTGCCTCCGAGATCATGGGCTTCGACTGGCGAGGGATACCGCATCTGCGCCATGCCCTGCGGAAGGAAGGCATTCATTCGCTCGCCGGCGTCGAGTTCAATACGGACTACCGGAAATTCAAGAAGGAGAAATTCCACCTTGAGCGAGCCTGGACTGATTACCCCGGCGTGCTGACATTTCATTCGAGGTTATTGGCCTACATTGGGTATGAGTCAATGCTCGCAAAGCCCCTTCATTGGTTGCTCTATCGTTTTCGCGAACCTTTCTACTGAGCGAATATGCCAAGTCAGTTGAGCTTCCGTGAAAATGAACATGAATTCGAACATCGTCGTTCACGCGGGGCGATCGGGCGCGGGCCGGGGACTCAGAGTAGCTATGCGGCGCTGCCCGGCTCGTATAGTCGACTTGGAGCCTAATGACAACTACAAGATACCGCGCACTTGGTTGGATCGCGCCGATTCATAAGAGATTTAGAAACCAAAAGCTAGATCTCTTTTTCGAGATCGCCGGCAACAATCCAGGAGGCCGATTGCTGGACATCGGGGGTTGGATCGGAGTCGCCGGAGAGTTTCTGCGCCTCCATTCATCCTTTCCCGAGGTTTCGGTAGTGAATCTCGAGCGGCCCAACGTCTCCGGGGCAACGCAAAAGAACTTGTGGATCATTCTTGCTGATGGCTGTTACCTGCCATTCCGGTCACGTGCTTATGACTGGGTTTTCTCCAATGCAGTAATCGAACATGTAGGAGATTGGCAACGGCAGAAACTGTTTGCTGATGAGATTCGGCGCGTTTCTGCCAAAGGATACTTCGTGGCGACGCCGAACCGATATTTCCCCATTGAACCGCACACATTGTTGCCATTTTACCAGTTCCTGCCGGTTGAGATTCAACGCAGAGTTGTCCGGTTTGCACCGGGGTACCTCACCCGATACGAACAAATCGAACTTCTCTCCAAACGCCAATTGCGTTTGCTTTTTCCAGAAGCCAAGATTGTCGATGTGGGATTTCCGTTGATCGGCAACAGCTTGGTCGCATTCCACAAGCGTGCCTAGGCGAGTCGCTATGGCAGGGAGCAAGGGCGGTGCGAGCTGACTGCTTTCACGTACTCGGTGTACGCGTCGATGCGGTGCAAATCCCTGATGTGGTGGCGCTGCTTCAAGAGTGGATCGCCCGGAGCGGTCGCTCTCGGTACATTGCGGTCACCGGAATGCACGGCATCACCGAGGCGCAGCACGATCCGCAAGTTAGGGACGCGCTGAACACCGCGGACCTGGTCGTTCCAGATGGTATGCCGTTGGTCTGGCTGGGGCGGCTGCACGGACACGCGCTCAAACGCCGCGTATATGGCCCCGAGCTGATGCTCTCCTTTTGCCAGGCCACCGTGCAGCGCGGTTACCGTCATTTTTTTTATGGCGGCGCCCCGGGCGTGCCCCAGCAACTTGCCGACGTGTTCCGACAGCGTTTTCCGGGCTTCCGCGTCGTAGGCACGTACTCTCCTCCGTTTCGGCCATTGACTCCGCAGGAAGATGAGGAGATCACACGCCTGATTCGTAAAGCTGCCCCCGACATTTTGTGGGTTGGTTTGAGCACCCCGAAGCAGGAAAGTTGGATGTTTGAACATCGCGAGCGGTTCGACGTGCCGGTCATGATTGGCGTGGGAGCCGCGTTTGACTTGCACACCGGCCGACTGAAGCAGGCTCCCGCCTGGATGCGCGAAGCTGGCCTGGAATGGCTCTTTCGTCTCATACAGGAGCCCCGTCGGCTTTGGCGCCGCTACATCATTCACGGCGCCAAGTTCTGTTATTGGGTCGCCCTCGAGCTCCTCGGGCTCAAAAAGTTTCCGTAACGAGTGGATCGCCGAAACCTCGGCCGCCAACCGCGCGATCGAGCATGCCTTGCGCAAAGCCAGTCGTGCGGACGTTCAGTGGGGACCACCGTTGACTTCGCAGATCGGCGGCGCGGCCGGCGGTGCCGGCGGCCTGTATCCCCCCGGTTCCACTGAACCCAAGTTCGCAGCTCGAGGCATTGATGTAGACTCTCAATGCGCTTGGTACAACAACTCGAACAGGTCACACGCGATCCGAGGTTTGGCTCCTCAACCAAAGACTTTCCAGCAGAAAACGACGCCTTGGCCCCGGCATTGTGGAGGGATGAACTTTCCTTCTGTCGTGTGTGAGCCTAACGAGGTCTCTTTTGGTGGACCTTGCGGTGACAGCTCGTGCAGAGGGTGATCAGGTTCTCTTCCGTATCATCCCCGTGACACCCCTTCGGGGTGAGGTGATGCACTTCGCTGCCGGAAAGGGATCCGCATACCTGGCATCTCCACTGGTCCCGGCGAAGCACTTCCTGCCGCAGTTGTTCGTATAGCGTGGAGCCCAGTCTAAGACGTGGTGCTTGCTGTGACCTTTGATTCATGTCGGCACAACAATTTCTGCGAGAAGCTTCTCTTGTTCGGTCGGCGGGAGGAATCGAATCAGCCGGCAAAGAGCCATGCGCAACATTTCGGAGCTCACCCCTTTCTGGTTGGCCCCGGCGAGGAAATCCGCGCAAATCATCTCCAGACAATAACCGCGCGATTTTTCTGTCCCCAACATTAAGGCCGCGGTTTCGAGCGCTTGCTCTATCACGGGAAGTTGACTCTTGTAGACCTTAAAATAGAGCATTTCCCAAGGTTCGGTCTCCCGCCCCGTGAGGTGCCGCTCCACTTCACGCTTGAAAGCGTCCTTGGGGAGCTCCTGCGCCTTGTGCAGCCAGGTTGCACAATCGAACTGCTGCCCGTCCCGCCGCGCTACACCCCGCCTCTCGTCATCCACTTCTGCCGGACACGGCTCGAAATGATCACATTCTGTGCCTACGACCCTAAAGAACCTTTTTTTCTGCGTAGATGGAGGGGAATGCAGATGGAGGCGGGGGGAGTCGAACCCCCGTCCGAAAAGCCTTGCCACCAGAAGCCTACATGCTTAGCCCGTTCACTTGCGGTGCACCCTTGCGGGCCACCGCTGTTCGCCGCCGCCGCTTAGAGCGGACCAGAAACGCCGGCGACTAGTCCGATGGGTCTCGCTGCCGCGCTGCGGACCGAAGCGCGTCAGCCAGCCCGCTAAGTGACGCCTCGGCCCCGACCCGCGGGCTGGTCAGGCGAGACGCGCAGACTAGGTTTGTCTAGGCTGCGAGAGCGAACTCAGTGTTCGCAGTTATGTTTTTCCACCCGATTGCGGGCAGGTGGCGCCCGGCATGCCTTCTGGCCGCGACAGCTTCCGTCGAAACCGTGTCGCCCCCATTGGCTCCTTCCATTCTAACCCCTGTGCCCCGCCCGTTCAACGCAGTGCCGATGGACGTGCGCGTCTAGAAGAACAACTCTGGAGAAACGTGGAAGCGCTCGCTGAGGCGCTTGATGTGGTCCTTGTTCAACTCGCGCTTGCCGCTCAATACTTCGGACACAATACTCGGTGTCCCGAACACGTCCACCAGGTCTTTCTGCTTGAGGTTGTGCTGATCGATCAGGAAGTTCAGTACCTCCAGCGGCTTTGCGCGCGGAAGCGGATAGCTCTTCTCCTCGAAATCCTCAACCAGCAGGGTCAGGAGTTCCGCGAGCTCCTTCTCGGCCGGCGTCAGCGTCTTGCTGCGCCGGTCGAGGCCGTGAAGAATCTCCGTGTACACCTCGTTTTCTTTCTCGCTGCGGATCACTTTCGGAGGAAATTTTCTGAGCAGCGCGGTGTACTCTGCGCTAACGGTCAGTGTGCTCATTTTTTCCAACCCCCCTTGCTGTACTCGGCATGACTCAGCACGTCCCGCAGAAAAATTCTCCCGGTTCGATAATTGACCTCGGTAATCAGCCGGTACGCGTTGCCCTTGATGTTGAACACTGTAAACCGATCCACGGCGTCTGCAGCGGGAAATACGCGCCGCACATCGAGCAAATCCTTCCACTTGGCTTTCTTCGCGATGCGATACCAGATATCCAGGGGCCCACTCAAATCACCGTGCGTCTCCGCTGCTTCGAGAAGTTTCTTGCGGCTGATGACGTGCAAGTCCGGCCTCGCTTCTATTAAATTCGCAAAATGCGAAGTTGTCAAGTGATCGTACGCAATGGGCGGACTTCATCGACCCGTCGCCGGCGCGGCCCCCATGCATGTCCGCCTAACAAGACATTGCGACAGCGAAGACATGAGTTCTTCCGACCTTGCTCCGCCCGCAGCGAACCTTCGCAGGATTTGAGGTTGACTTCTCTCTCCCGCCTTTCAATAATCGCCCTGCGGGTTTGCCTCTCCCACCGCGAGGAGTGTTGCATGGCTCAGGATCCCACTGCCCTGGAGCTTGCCGTCACCAGGGCCCTGCGCGACAACATCGTGACGCTGAAGCGTTCGACCGACGAGCTGCAACAGGCTTTCGCCGACGTGGCTGCGTCTTGCGCAAGCAGCCGTCCCACAAATTCTCTGCCGGCGCTGTTGCGCGCGCAGACGGCCGCTGCATCGCTGGCCGCTTCGCTTGAGGTTCTGGCGCGCTTTGTGACTTCCTCGGCGCAAGGCGCTCCGGCTGGCGTCACCGAAGCCGTCACCCGCGCTGTTTCCATTCCCGTTCCGGAGTCCGCGCCTGCGCCAATGGCGCCTCCTCCTCCGTCTGTTCCCGTGCCGATGGCGGAAGCCCCCGCTCCGGTTGAAGCGCCTGCGCCAAGGATGGATCGCGTTGGGACCGGCACTGCCCACGAGGTCCGCCGCGAAGTCGGCATGGACACCGCCCGAACTTACCGCGACGAGCCGGTGCCCGTAGTCGCCGCCGAGGCCGCTGCGCCGCCGCCTCCGGTTGTCGAAGCGCCTCCCTTTGACGTGCATTCGCTGTCCGCCGACGAGCAGGAAATGCATCGTCGCGCCAACCGCCACATCAAAGTTTCCATGCAGGACATCAAATTGCTCCGCAAGGAAGGCGTCAAGCTCGGGCGCGAGCAGAAAGATTTGTGCATCAGACTGAAGGATGACCTTGATAAAGCGCGCAAAGAGTACGAACGCCGTTTCCGGCCCATTCTCGGCCAGCCCGTGGACTATTTCTACAAGTGGGCCGTGGAGATTCTGGCCGATGGCGATGCGGCAGCGCTGGGCGTATACCCCTACCCGTCCCCGGTGGCAAAACGCTAACTTGGTTGCGATGAACATCTGCACGATTCGGCGTCGCGCGCTGGTGTGTCTCCTGATCGCCGTCTTTGTGTGCGGCGCGGCACACCCGGCGCCAGTCCGCGCCCGGGCGCCCCAGTTCGATCCCGCCGCACTCGAACTGGAGAAACTCTCCCGCTCGCTGAAGGAAAAAGACACCGCCGCGAAATACCAGCAGCTCGCCGCCTTCGCAAAGAAGCACGCGAAAGATGCCTTCGGCGCGCGCGCCGCGCTGGCCCTCGCCTTCCGCGACTTCACGCAAAAGAAGTTTCCCGACACTCGCCGCTGGCTCGCTCAAGCCGAGCGCGACGCCATGCTCCGCGACTACACGCTGTACTGGTCCGCGCAACTCGAGCGCGCCACGGGAAACAACGCGAAAGCGCTCGCCCTCTTTGCCCAGCACCGCGAGGATTTTCCGGAAAGCGTGATGGCGCCGCAGGTAGTGCAGGCAGTGGCCGAGTTGGCGCTCGCTGCGGGCGATGCCTCGCGCGCGCTCGCCGCGCTCGACGGCTACGCCAAGACCTCTGCGCAGACCGGCCTGCTGCTCCTCCGCGGGCGCGCTCGCGAGCTGGCCGGCCAGAGTCTCGCCGCCGCCGCGGACTACCTTGTCATCTACTACCAGCAGCCGCTTGCCGACGAGGCCGATGTGGCAGGGAAACGCATCGATTTTCTGCTGCGCGCGCTCGGCGAAAAGTTTCCCTCCATCCCGCAGGCGCAAAAGCTCAGCCGCGCCGCCGCCATTTATGACGCGAAGCAATGGAAGGACGCGCGCGCAGAATTCACACGCTTGCTACCCGAGCTGAGCGGCCCGTCCCACGAGCGCGCCGAGCTTCGCATTGCGCAGTGCCGCGTGCAATTGAAAGCCCCCGTCGGCGTGCTGGCCGACCTGAAATTCTCCGACCCGGAAACGGATGCGGAGCGCCTCTTTGCGCTCTCCCAGTTCTACCGCAGCCTGAAGAACGACGCGGAGATGCTGGCTGCCATCGAAGATGCCGCGAAGCTCTACCCGCAGAGTCGATGGACGGAAGAGGCGCTGTTTGCCGGCGGAAACTACTTCTGGGTGAATCTGGACCGCGCGCGTGCCGCGGAGTTCTACCACCGCTCGATGGAGGCCCTTCCCGGCGGAAAGAATAATCTGGTGGCGCACTGGCGCATTGCATGGACCAGTTACCTCGACCGGCGCCCGCAGGCCGCCACGCAGATGGAAGAGCATCTGCGGCGTTTTTCCGCTTCGCCCTTCACCACCGACGCGCTCTACTGGCTGGGCCGCTCCGCCGAGCGTGCCGGCAACCCGCCGCAAGCGCGCGCGTTCTACTCCAAGCTCGTCGAGCGCTACCCGCAGACCTATTTCGGCTTGCAGGGCCGCGAGCGGCTACGCGCCCTGGGCCTCGGCCCGTCTGCCGACGTCGAAGTAATCAGCTTGCTCCCGGCGCTCTCCGCGCTGCCCAACGCGGACGAGCCGGTCCCTGCCGCGGCCACCGAGCGGTGGGAACGCGGTAAGGCGCTGCGCTCGATCGCCTTCGACGCTTCTGCGGAGCTCGAATTCCGCGCCGCGCATGCGCTCACTGGCGCGCCGCGGCTGCTGCTGGAAGCGGCCAAGTCCGCTCTCGACGCCGGCCGCTACATGCCCGCCGTCGCCACCGCGCGTCAGGCGTACCCTCAACTGGAGGCGCGACGCTGGGAGGATGTGCCCGCGGAAGTTTGGCGCTTGGTATTTCCGTTTGCCTACGGCGACCACATCTATAAATATTCGAACAAAAACGAAATCGACCCCATGCTGGTCGCCGGGCTGATTCGCCAGGAAACGATTTTTCAGCACGACGCTGTTTCTCATGCCGGCGCCGTCGGACTGATGCAGGTGCTGCCCAAGACCGGGCGCCAGCTCGCCCGCAAGGAGAAGGTTCGCTACGCGCGCGCCCGGCTACTCGAGCCGGAGTACAATTTGCGCCTGGGCACGGTGTATTTCCGTGACTTGCTCAAATTGATGGGCTCCACCGAAGCGGCGCTGGCCTCCTACAACGCCGGGGAAGACCGCGTGGTGGTGTGGAAGGCGGAGCGCGCGTTCGACGAGCCTGCGGAATTCATCGAGTCCATGCCCTTCACCGAGACGCGCGACTACGTGCAAGTGGTCCTGCGCAACGCGGAAATTTACCGCCGCCTCTACACCTCCAAAAACGGAAGCCAGCGATGAATCCAGCCGCGCCTGAAAAAGTCCTGCAAAAAAAGATGCTCTCGGAAAAAGCCTCGCGTTTCACTGAATCCGTCATCCGCGAAATGACCCGCCTGGCCATGAAACACCAGGCTATCAACCTCGCGCAGGGCTTTCCCGATTTCCCTGCGCCCGCTGCCATTAAGCAGGCCGCGCAGGACGCCATCGCCGCGGACATCAACCAGTACGCCATCACTTGGGGCGCCAAGCCGCTGCGCGACGCCATCGCCGAGAAATTCCAGCGCACGCAAGGATTGACGATTGAGCCTGAGCGCGAAATCACCGTTTGCTGCGGCGCTACCGAGGCCATGATGTCGGCCATGATGGCCATCATCAATCCGGGCGACGAAGTGGTCATCTTCGAGCCCTTCTACGAAAACTACGGCCCCGACGCGATTCTGAGCGGCGCGACTCCACGCTTCGTGCCTCTGCGTGCACCTGACTTCACTTTCGACCGCGCGCAGCTTGCCGCTGCCTTCGGCCCGGCCACCAAGGCCATCATCCTCAACACGCCCAATAATCCGACGGGAAAAGTTTTTTCTCGGGAAGAGCTGGAGTTCATCCGCGAGCTGTGCATCCGCTGGAACGTTTTTGCGATCACCGACGAAATCTACGAGCACATCCTCTACGACGGCGCGCGGCATATTTCGCTGGCCACGCTCGATGGCATGCGCGAGCGCAGCATCACCATCAACGGCATGTCCAAGACCTACAGCGTCACCGGCTGGCGCGTGGGCTGGTGCATCGCGCCGCCCGAAGTCACCGGCGCGATTCGCAAAGTCCACGACTTCCTCACCGTTGGCGCCGCCGCACCGCTGCAGCAGGCCGGCGCCGTGGCTCTGCGCCTCCCCGATAGCTATTACGAAAAACTCGCCGCCGACTACGCTGTCCGCCGCGACCGCACCCTGGCCATGCTCGAAGCCGCCGGCTTCCGCTGCTTCAAGCCCCGCGGCGCGTACTACATCATGACGGACATCTCCGGCTTCGGCTTCTCCGACGACATTGCCTTCACTCGACACATGATCGAGCACGTCGGCGTCGCTCCCGTCCCGGGCTCGAGCTTTTACTCCAATCCCGCCGACGGCAGCCAGCAAGTCCGCTTCTGTTTCTGCAAAACCGACGCCACTCTCTCCGCCGCCGAAGAACGCTTGAATAATCTCCGTCGCGTGTAGCCCGCCTCTTCAGAGGCGGGGCATTCCTCAATCCCCGCGTCTAAAGACGCGGGCTACACTCTCTGCACGATTTTCGTTTTTCGATTTTCGGAATTCGTTCATGCTACAATTCCGCGCTTGCTGTTGGGGAGGGGATTGCATGCCCATGGAATTCGATCTGGTGCCGGCTGGAACCCGCGTTGAAGAAAACGGCGACGGCGCCGCAGTGAACGTCAGCGCCAGCGCCACCCGCACCTTCCTTTGCACCATGTTTATTTCCGACCAGGTTGAGCAGGAGTCTCTGGACGTCTCCATCTTTGGCTCCGCCGACGGCGAAACGTGGCCCGCGAAGCCCCTGCTCAAGCTTCCGCAGCGCTTTTACCGCGGCGAAACGCGCGCCGTCCTCGAGCTGGCTTTGCGCCCCGAGGTGAAGTTCATCCGCGCGCACTGGGACCTCAACCGCTGGGGCCGCGTCGCGCCGGAAAAGATGTTCGCCTTCGGACTCCGCCTCGCCGAAGTCCCAGCCATGCCCCGCCGCACCCCCGCCGCAAAGGCCACCGCCGGCTAAAACCTCTTTAACCGCCGATGAACCCTCCGGATTCTTGAATCTGCGTGAATCTGCGATTTTCCCCGCTGGTGGTTTGCCAGCGAAATCTGCGGATTCCCTGCTTTGGGAAATGAGAAAGGGGTAGAAGGCGACGGTCGGTTGCCCTGTGGTGGTAGCCTCCTACCCCGCGAGTGGTCTTGCCTATATAGACGTAAACGGACGCCAAAAGTTGCACCCGCCAAACAACTTTTTTTGATTTTCTGGAGCGCCCATCCACCCCCAAATTACGGCTTCGGCGGGGCGGCTGGCGCGTTTTTGGCGTTTTCCAGCGACTGCACAATGGAGTCGCGCAACTTCTTGGCCTGCGGGCTTTGCGGGCCGTCAGGTTCCAGCCGCAGGAATTCGTTCAGGTCGTTCAGCAGCGCAGGTTGGTTTTTCATCTTGATGTGGACATTCGCCAGCAGCAGGTACGTGGGAGCGTAATCATTGCGCAGCTTGAGCACCGCTCCCAGGCTCTTTTCCGCTTCCTCCAGCCGGTTCAGCGCCGCCAGCGACCGCCCCATTTCGTAATGGCCCTGCCAGAGGCTGCCATCGATCTCCAGCCCGCGGCGCACCAGGGCTTCCGCCTCGACGGCTCGTTGCAGCGTGTTGAGCAGCGACCCTAGTGCGATGAATGCTTGCGGGTATTTCTCTCCACTGAGCGAAATGGCTTTGCGAAACGCCGCCTCGGCCTCCTCCGGCCTATGGAGCTGGTCATAGGCGATACCCAGGTGGAAATAGCCTTCGTAGAAGTCCGGCGAGGTGGTGACCACTTTTTGCAGTACCGGCAAGCTGGCTTCCGGGTCGTTCTTCGTATAGAGGATGTCCATCCCTTTGCGGAAGTTCGCGCGCGTCTTGGACGGCAGGCCCAGCTCGAGCGCGGACACGGAATTGCCGGTCTCCTCCGGCAGCGCTGTGGCGATCTTTCTCAGATAGACCATCAAACCCAGAGGCGATGAACCCCTGATCTCGACCGATTCCCGCACCGATTCGTAGCCCGATTCTTCCACGATCAGGTAGAACTGGCCGGTGGAAAGGCCCGCGAACTCGAACTCCCCGTTGTTCCGCGTGAATGTGGTGCCTGCCAGGTCGCCTGAAAACCGCCGCAGCTCGATTTTGACGCTCTCCGCGGGCCTCTCGTTATGCGCAAAGCGCAGGTTTCCGCGCACCGTGTACGTGCGCGCCCGCGGGTCCGTAGTCCCGGGGATGCGGCTCGGTTGTGCGGCGGCAAACGCAGGCAGGAGAAAAAGCGTCGCCAAGAGGGCGGGGAAGGCTACTCGCCGGTTCATGATCACCTCCGGGCTGCAAGGCTGATTCGCCGAGTATAGCACCGCAGGGCATGGCAAGCACCCATCGCCAGCCCCGGCACTCCGCCTCTTGACTCTTGTCTCACGCCACTTCCACCCGCTCGTAGCCGCTTTGATTGTGCGTGGCCCCCACCATGGCCATGCGGCGGGGGTCTGCCCGGTAGGAGATGTGGATGCAGTCTCCGCCGCGTCCCGAGGAGTGCTCGCGAATCACCTGGTCAAAGGGCAATTTGCTTTCCAGCCGGATCCAATCGAAGACCTGTTGGAGGTCTGCTTGCGGGGTAAAAAAATCCGCGGCTATTCTCTCCGTGGTCCATTGGTGGTCGCTGGTAGGAACGCCGTGGATCAACGCGTTCAGAGCGGGGCAGCGGTAGCCGCTGGTAATCACCACGCTGCCAAAACGCTCGCGGATGGGCTCCAGGATTTCCGTACAGAACTGCCGGGCAAAGGCAACCACCTCCTCGGGCGGCAGGTTTGCAATTTGGGCCTGCTGCGCCGCCACCGAATGCGTAAATTCGGAGAGCGCGAAGTGTGGGGAAAGCATCTCGTTCACTGGTCGCCTCCAGAATTGCTGGGCGTGGCCCCGGCACATTCCGGGCTCAGAGTCTTTCCTCGCAGCGGATTGTAGGAAAGAATGTGCTGTTAACTCAAGTAGAAACTTACATTCTACATTCCTTGGCACAAGGACCGTACGGTACGCGGTGGGAGGGCATCGCAGCGCTACATCACGCCGGCGGCGCGAGCTTCACTTCTTGCTGGTACGCGGCCACGTCCACCTTCCATTTGAATTGCTCGCGAATGCCCGCTTGCAGCGCGCGCGCCGCCTCCGGCTCGCCGTGGACCAGGTACGTCTGCCGCGGCGCTTCCGGCAGGCCACTCATCCAGCGGAGCAGTTCGCTGCGCCCCGCATGCCCGGAAAACTGGTGCAGCGGGATAATCTCCGCTTTCACCGGCACATCTTCGCCGTGGATGCGCAGCGTCCTCGCGCCCTCCGCCAGCGACCGTCCGCGAGTGCCCTCCGCCTGGAAGCCTGCCAGCAACACGGCGTTGCGCGAATCCGGCAGCCGCCGCGCCAGGTGATGCAGCACGCGCCCGCCTGTGGCCATGCCGCTTGCGGAAATGATGATGCACGGCATGTTCATCTTGTTTATCTGCTTGGACTCCTCCGCGCTGCGCGTCAAGTGAAACTCGTGGCAGTTCAGCGGGTCGTGGTTGCCGTTCGAGGCTTCGCGACTGAATTCCAGGTCGTGGTCTTCTTTGTGCCGAACGTAGAGATCGGTCACGCGCACGGCCATCGGGCTATCTACATACACCGGCAGGTTGGGAATGCGGTCCCAGTCTTCGAGCTGGCGCAGGTAGTACATCAGCAGTTGCGTGCGGCCCACGGCGAACGCCGGCATCACGATGGTTCCGCCGCGTTTCGACACGCGCGTAATGATTTCCGCCAGCGCGTCGAGCGGCGAATCGCTGGGATGCTCGCGATCGCCGTAAGTGGACTCGCACAGCAGCACGTCGCAGCGCGGCGGCGGCTCGGGGTCGCGCAGGATGGGCTGGTCGTAGCGCCCCAGGTCGCCGGAGAAAAGCACCACCGTGGGCTTGCCGTTTTCGTTGATGGTCAGCTCGACCATGGACGACCCCAGAATGTGCCCCGCGCCCAGCAGCCGCACGTTGAACTGCGCGCTGATGCGCACGGGCGCGTTATCCGGGATCACCTGGATGCGTCCCAGGGTGGCCTGCGCTTCGACCACGGTGTAGAGCGGCTGCGGATGCTCGTGCTTGGAAAATCCTTTGAACTTGGCGTGCTCCGCGTCTTCTTCCTGGATGCGCGCCGAGTCCGGCAGCAGGATGCTGCACAGGTCGCGCGTGGAGGAATTGCAGAAGATGGTGCCGCGAAAGCCGTCGCGCAGCAGCCGCGGCAGGTAGCCGGTGTGGTCGATGTGCGCGTGCGAGAGGACGATCCAGTCAATCGACGCGGGGTCCACGGGCAGCGGGTCCCAGTTGCGCAGGCGCAATTCCTTTCCGCCCTGGAACAGCCCGCAGTCCATCAGCAGTTTCTTGCCGTCGGCTTCGACCAAATGCCTCGAGCCGGTTACACTTCCCGCCGCTCCCAAAAATGTCAGCGTCGCCATAGGCCGCGTATTGTAACAGGTGTTGGGAGCGGCGCAGGCGATCCCGAAGCCTTGGGAGCCGGTGCTACTTCTCCGGCGGTTTCGGTTCTGTCGGTGTCTTGATTTCCTGCTTGGTTTCGATGCGGAATTTCTTGTAATCGCTGAAGTGCTCGGTGCGATGCACTTTCATCCCGGCGACCAGCAGCACCCGCGCCGACAGATTCACTTCCGTGTAGCGCGGCAGCCAGATTTCGTTGTTGATGCGGTCCTGCTCGAAGACGAACTCCGCGCCCTTGCCGAGCGACGCCACCAGGCCTCCGCCAACGCGGATGGAATCCGTCGTCCGCGCTTCGGCGCGCACCACTTCCTGCGCGTCCTCGTCTACCCACATCACGCCGACCAGCTTTTGCGCGATGGATTCCGCGCGGTTGCGCGCCTTGTAGCCCGGCCGCGGCTCAAACTCGAACACGATCACCTCGCGCCCGCTAAAGCGCTCGCGTCGCGGGTGGACCAATTGGCACACGCGCAGAAAATCCGAAATCCCGAAGTTTCCGTCGTCCTCTTCAGCCGTGCCGGCTTCCGCGCGTTTCTTCGCCGCCGCTTCTCTTTTCGCGACCCGCGCGTCCCGTTCTTTCTTATTCTTCTCCGCCTCCCGGATGAGCTTCTCCACGCGTTCCTGTTCCTTGCGCTGCTCCGATTCGTTCAGCAGCCGCCCCTCTTTCTTGATCAATTTCTTCACTTCCCACCCTTGCACAAAAAACACTTCGTATTCCTCTTCCGACTTCTGCTTGATATTTCCCTTGCCGTCGATTTCGATTTCCGTCTCCTTTGACGTATAGGTGTAGTCCTCGCGGATTTCGTCAATCTTCTTCTGGTTTTTCGCCAGCGCGATCAGCAGCGCCCCCAGGTCCGGGAGCGGCCGCGCGGAGCGGTTGGGGAAATCGAACAGGCTGGCTGCCACGTCGCCGTTGTGCGTCACCTCGCGCACCACCACGTCCAGCGTTTCCGCCCCGCGGCGGATGGTGATGCGGTGCGGCTCCTTCACGCCGTTCACCGCGCGATAGTCGCCAAAGAAAATTTCCTCGCGCCCGCCTTCGCGCTCCGCTTCGTCCTTCAGGAGAAGATAATTTTCCACATCAAAATAAGCTTTTCGCTGCAAGCCGGTGTACGTGGTCATTTCCACAACCGCCACCGGCCGCCCCGCCAGCGTCTCCCGGCCCAGCAACTGCACCTTTGTTTTTTGTTTCTTGTAGTTGAGGAAGTGGTCGTTGCGGTAGAGCGCCGCGGCGCGCGCTCGCGCCTGTTCACGGCCCGTCAGCGTGCGCAGTCCGCCGTCGGTGTCCTCCACCCAGCCGGACTTGCCGTTGCACGCCTCGATGCGGTGCGCTTCGCCGATACGCGTCTCCACGTAGAACGATCCCGGCGCGCGCGTCTGCCACAGGAAGTCGCCCGGCTGGCTGGCCGCGCCGTTCCGCGTCACGCTGCCGGTGATGCGTACGCTGGCAATGGCCTGCAGCGCTTTTTTTCCGCCCAGCGCCTTGATGTGCCGCTCGATGATGCTTTCAGCGGACTGCGCGGGAAGGGAAGCGCTCCCTGCCAGAAACGCGACCATCACCAGCAGCGTGCTCGCAGCTCTTTTCATGGCGTCTCTTTGCGAATAACGCATCGCCGCGGCGTTTTGTTCCGTTGCGCCCACTTTACGGCGGACCGAAGCATAGATGTGTTCGCCGTGGTTGCCGTTGCATTCCCTTTGTCTTTTTCCCCCAATGAGTTGGACGCGCAGGGGCGCGGCTGGCACCGCTCGCGCCGCTTCTGTCTTCCGCGAAGTTTCGCTATACTTGCGAGTTCCCGGCTAATCCGCCGGCGAGGTTTGCGCCATGGCCAAAGCATCTTTGTCGAAGAAATCCACCAGCATGAGCGACGCCGCCGTCTTGAAGGCCACCGGGAAGAACTGGTCGCAGTGGTTCTCCATTTTGGACAAAGTCGGCGCGCGAAAATTGCCCCATTCGGAAATCGCCCACATGATTGGCTCGAAGTACAAGTGCCCGCCATGGTGGCATCAGATGGTCACTGTGGAGTACGAGCGCGCCCGCGGCCTGCGCGCAAAACATGAGACGGCCTCCGGCTTTCACGCCGGCCGCAGCATTACGGTCAACACGTCGATCGCAAAACTCTTCGACGCCTGGCAGGATTCCTCTGCGCGCCGCCGCTGGCTCAAGGACTCCGATTTCACAATTCGCAAGGCCAACGCCAACAAGTCCATGCGCATAACTTGGGGAGACGGCACGACGAACATCGAAGCGATGTTCTACTCCAAGGGTGCGAAGAGAAGTTTGCTGGCCGTCGACGTCACCAAGCTGCCCAATGCGAAAGCGGTCGAACAGTGGAAATCGTACTGGGGCGACGCGCTAGTCAAATTGAAGTCCCTCCTCGAAGCCTGATGGTTCACGGAATCGGCACGATGGACGTCACCGGATGGATCTCCATCCACCCGTGCTCGTGGTCGAGCACGTAGGGCCCCGTCACGCGCACGCGCATCCCGGTGCGCAACTCGAAAAATGGTCCGGCATAATTTCGGCACGGCTCGATGGCGTCCGCCTGCGTCGGTTCCCGTTGGCAGATCGGTTCCAGCACCAGCATTCCGTGCTGCCCGGAGAGATTTTTTCCATTCAGCAGGGATTTGTCTTCCACGTCCAGCCGGATGTGCAGGTCGCCGTCACCCTCGCGCAGCACTTTGTCGATGACGCCTTCCACCGTCTTGCACGCCTCAATAATTTCCAGCCGTTGCGGATGGTACACGGCATTCCACAGCGTGGCGTCGCAGCCCGCCGCTCCTTGCGGTAGCCCCCGCTTTTCCAGCAGCGGCGCCAGTTTCCACGCTGCGAGCGCCAGCCCGGCTGCAACGGTCGTCAATAAGAATTTCTTTTCGCGTCGCGTCATGGTTCCTAACATCTCGCCGTCCGCACCAGTCTAACCCGCCTGTCAACGCGCCCGACATTCTTGCGGAGCATTCTTGCCTTCGCCGCAGGGCTGCGTTATGCTCCGCGCGTTTTCGCCTGCGCTGTTCGGAGCGATGATTCGATGGCAAGACGCCTGCTGTGTGCAGCCCTGTGTGCCGCTCTGTTGCTGCCTGCGGGTGTGGCCGCGCCACCCGCACCGCGTCCTCCGCAAGCTGCGCCCCCCGACGCTGCGCCTCGCGCGGCGCTTTCCGAGCGCGTCGTCGCTTACCAGATTGACGCCCGCCTCGACGCGCAAAAGAAAATCATCACGGCCACCGAGACGCTTACCTATCGCAATCTTACCGGCCAGCCGCAGCAGACATTTCCCTTTCATCTTTACCTGAACGGCTTCCAGCCCGAGTCCACTTTCTACCGCGAGATTCGCCGGTTCGGCAGCCGCGGCCCCTGGGAGGAAAAGAACCGCGGCGGCATCGAAGTGAAATCTCTCGAAGTCGCGGGGCAAGGCAACCTCACGTCCGCCATCGAATTCATCCAGCCCGACGACGGCAATCCGAAGGACAAGACCGTTTTCCAAGTTCGATTGCCGAAAGCGTTGGCACCGGGCGCCTCTGTCGAGTTCCGCATGGCCTTCCAATCGAAACTGCCGGAAACGGTGGCGCGCACCGGCTACAAAGGCGATTTCATTTTTGCCGCGCAATGGTTTCCCAAGGTCGGCGTGTGGTGGCGCGGCGCATGGAACTGCCACCAGTTTCACGCCACCACGGAGTTCTTCGCTGACTTCGGCACCTACGACGTCAAGCTCACCGTGCCGCAAAACTACGTGGTCGGCAGCAGCGGCGACGAAGTTTCCAGTGTGGCCAATCCCGACGGCACCAAAACGCTCACACTTCGCGGCCAAGACATTCACGACTTCGCCTGGACTGCCGACCCCAACTATCGCGTCGTCGAAGATTCCTGGAAGGGAAGCGCCGGGCCGGTGAAAATCCGCGTCCTGATGCAGCCCGACCACGAAAGCCAGGCCGCGCGATACATCAACGCTCTCAAAGGCACGCTGGACCGTTTTGACCGCTGGTACGGCCCTTATCCCTACAATCGCATCACGGTTGTGGACCCTGCGCGTGGCTCCGCTGCCGGCGGCATGGAATATCCCACGCTCTTCACCGCGGGCACTTTCTTCCTGATGCCTGCTGGCTTGCGTCTCCCGGAGCTTGTTGTCGAGCACGAATTCGGCCACCAGTATTGGTACGGCATGGTGGCCTCCAACGAATTCGAAGATGCCTGGCTTGACGAGGGCATCAATAGCTACACCGAAGTGAAGATCATGGACTCGCTCTTCGGCTCGAAAACCTCAGCGATTAACCTGTGGGGCATCACGCTGGGCGATTCCGATTTTCAGCGCCTCACTTACACTTTCGCGCCGGATACCGACCCGATGGTTCGCTCCGGCTGGCAATTTATGACCGGCAACGCCTACGGCGGCGTCACCTACGGCAAGACCGCCACCGTGCTGCTCACGCTGGAAGGCCTCATCGGCGAGGAAACGCTGCGCCGCGCCGTTCGCACGTATTTCATGCGCTACCGCTTCACGCATCCCACCGAGGAGGATTTTCTGAAAACGGTGGAGGAAATCAGCGGCCAGAATCTCCGCTGGTACTTTGACCAGGCCGTGTACGGCACGCAGGTGCTCGACTACTCGGTCGATCGCATCCTCTCCGATCCGGTGGACTGGTTCGCGGCAAAACTCGAGGAAAAGAAGGGCGTGACGCTCTACCGCTCTCACGTGGTGGTGCGCCGCCTCGGCGAATTCATTTTCCCCGTCGAGGTGGAAATCAAGTTCGACAATGGCGAAACGATTCGCGAAAAATGGGACGGCCAGGACCGTTGGACGCGCTTCTCCTACGAAAAGAAGGCCAAGGTCGTCTCCGCCACCGTGGACCCCGGTCGCAAGATTCCGCTCGACCGCAATCTGTTCAACAACAGCGCGACGCGCGAGCCGGATCCTGCTGCCACGCGCAAGCTCACCAACGTGTGGCGCGTGCTGGTGCAGATACTGGCCCAGGCTCTGGCCTGGCTGGCGTAGGACATGAAAATGGAAATGGAGACACCCACAAGGGGCGTACTGGCAACCGGCGCGAGGCTCGTTCTCCGCGGCTGGCGCGTGCTGAGCTGGGCATACGTCGTCAACTTACTGCTCGGCATTGTTGCCGCGCTTCCCGTGGCCGCCACCATCTCCGAAATCTTGAATCACAGCTTGGAAGCGGGGCGCCTGGCAAAGGGCTTCGACCTGGGCGCTTTCTTTGGCCTGCTCATGCAACCGGAAGTCACGCTAAGCACATTCGTGCCAGGCTCCTTCTTGGTTTCGCTGCTTTACCTTGTCTTCATGCTCTTCCTCACGGGCGGCCTGCTCGCCGACTACCGCCACGACCAGCGGCTCTCCTTCAGCGCATTTCTCGACGCGTGCGGCACATTTTTCTGGCGCTTTGTGCGCCTGCTGCTTTTCTTGCTGCTCGCACTCGTTCCCGTGGGATTGCTCCACGCGCTGTTCCAATACGTGACCAGCAAGCGCATAGAGAATTCTCCCCGCGATTCGGTTGCATTCTGGGTGACCCTGAGCGGCCTGGCGGTTGTGGCGCTGCTGTTTTTCGTGATCCGCTTGTGGTTCGACGTGGCCCAAATCCGCGCCGTCGCGGAGAACGAACGAAAAATCCGCCACGCGCTCGGAAAATCTTTCCGCGTGACCTTTGGCAATTTCGGCTCGCTCTTCTGGATTTTCCTGCGCATCGCCATTGTGGCGCTGCTCGTTTCGGCCGCGGCCGCGTGGTTCTTCGTGAAAGTGCTCCGACCAGAGCAGGTCGGCGTCACCATTGTGTACTGCCAGGTGTTCGTATTTTTCTGGCTGACGATACGCTTCTGGCTGCGAGCCTGCGAAACCGTCTGGTACCAGCGCAAATTCCCCGCGCCGGTAGCTTTCGCCGAAGCCCCGATTCTTCCCGGCCCGGCTGAGTCCGAGCCGCTGTCGCTGCCGGCCCGCCACTCGCGCCTCCTTCCGATGAGACGCCTTTATAGTTCTGCATCGCCTCCGAAAATGATGTAGGGGCGCTGCTTGCCGCGCCCACAGGTGCGATCCAGGTCAACGGTTAATTGACGCTCTGCGACGCGGGATGCTATAAATAATCAGTTGCCTTTTCACCGGTGGGGCCGTGGCGCAGTTGGGAGCGCGCCTCGATGGCATCGAGGAGGTCGTGGGTTCGAATCCCATCGGCTCCACCAAAAAATCGCATATGTCATTCTTCCTCTACATCCTGCAGAGCGAAATCACTGGACGCTTTTACATCGGCCAGACACAAAATCTCCAGGAACGGGTTGCGTATCACAATGCCGACTATTCTCGAGCATTGAAGAATCGCGGACCTTGGAAGCTGCTCTATTCTGAGGAATTCGGCTCGCGTAGCGAAGCGGTGCGCAGGGAGCGCTACATCAAGCGACAGAAGGACCGGCGGTTCATTGAACGATTGGTGAGCGCGTCCCGGTAGCACCGGGAAGGTCGTGGGTTCGAATCCCATCGGCTCCACCAATTCAACGGCTCAGTCAATCCTATAGATTCTGCTGATATGAAGACCAACGCGGAGAAGAAACAAATTGCATACGCAGCTCTTCTCCGCGGCATCAATGTGGGCGGGCACAAGATTGTCAAAATGGACGCACTGAAAAAAGCGTTTGAGTCGCTTGGCTTCATGAATGTCAAAACGTTTCTTGCCAGTGGCAATGTGGTTTTTCAAGCGCCGCCCATGAGCGCAAGCGCTCTGACCAAACAGCTCGAGGAAAAGCTGAAGAAGACCTTTGGTTTTGAAATCAGCGTGCTGATCCGCTCGATCAAGGAATTGCAGCGTCTGCACAAAGCGAATCCGTTCGCTGGAATCAAAGTTACTCCTCAGACTAGGCTTTTCGTTACCTTTCTTACCGAAAAGCCCGCGAGCAGCCTGAAGATTCCGTACGTTTCTCCAGGTGGGAATTTCAAAATCCTGCGCGCATCCAAAAGCGAAGTGTGCAGCGTGCTGACCATCACGAATCTCCGCCGGGGCATGCAATTCATGGCCGTCCTGGACAGGGAATTCGGGCGCATGATCACCACTCGAAGCTGGAGCACGATTACTCGAATTTTGAATGCCGGCAAGTAACTCGCAGAATTCGAACTTGTGACTGTTGACGTTGAGCGCAGGGAAAGTACTGGATTGGAATTCCATCGGCTCCACCAATGACAGGGTCTTAGATTTGTGCTTGAATTCTCAGTCCGCTAGGTGTACATGTCTGCTCCCAGATTCTTTCCAAGGATAAGGAGAATTTTTCATGCTGAAGAAACTGCTCACTCTGTTGTTTTCGTCGGTGCTTGTCTTTTCGCTGTCAACGCCAATACTCGCGCAAGAGACCCAAGCCAAGCCTGAGAAGGAGCAGGCCAAGAAGAAGGACCGCTGGGAGGGTTATGTCACGAGAGTCAGTAAGGAAAAGTCTACGCTGACGGTTCGCCAGAGTGGTTCATCGGTCGTGAAAACCGTCGCGTACGACATCATGACGCAATGGACCAGTCAGGAGCACGGCAGCAAGAAGGTCAACGACATTGATGCCAGCCAGGTGAAAGAAGAAGATCGAGTAATCTGCCTGGGCACTTTCGGCAAGGATGGTGTACTTCATGCCACCTTGATTTCTAAGCGGCTCACGCCTCGGCAGTGACTCATTTTGAGTCCGGAAGCTTTGCGATTTCGTCCGCCGTCCAAACAGGGTCTGTAACCCCAGCTTCCATCGCCGGAGTTACGCGCAAGCTCTGGTGAATCCGGCAGAAATAGTTCCTGACAAATACACACCAAACCCAACACCCTGCACGCCGGTCCCTTTCCCCAAATCCCAGCCAACTCCCCACGAATTCTGCTAATCTAAAGGAACAAAGGCTGCTGGCCCGGTGTCTAAGGATACTGGGTAGTCCTGAGGGTCTTGGAAAGACGCTGGCTGCTCCAAAGCACCGCAGCAGCCGAGACGGGCCACACAGCCTGGGGATTTCCGCCGCGGCGGGGTCCCGGAACGAGGCGTCTACCGTGTCCGATTTGGCGCGCGCCCTATCGTGGGGTCAAGACGAGGCCGAACTCGTCACCGAGTTGCAGGCCGGCTCCGACGCCGCCTTCGACTGGCTGGTGACGTACTTCCACGTCCCCGTCTTCAACCTCGTCTATCGCATGCTGGGCGATGCCGCCGACTCCGCCGACGTCACCCAGGAAGTCTTCCTCAAGGCATTTAAGGGCATTCGCGGGTTCCGCCGGGGCAGCTCGCTGAAGACGTGGCTCTATCGCATTGCCATCCGCGAAGCGCTCAACCAGCGCCGCTGGTTTGCGCGCCACCTGCGCCAGCAGACTTCGATTGACGCCCCCGACGTGGCCGCCGGCGAAGCGCCCTTCGAGCTGGAATCCGCCGACGCCACGCCGCTGGAAATTTGCGCCGCGCACGAGTTGCAGGAAACCGTGCAGCGCGGCCTGGAGATGGTGCCGGAAGTCTTCCGCAGTGCCGTGGTGCTCCGCGATCTGGAAGGACTCTCGTACGAGGAGGTTGCCGAAGTGCTGGAAGTTTCCGTGGGGACGGTCAAATCGCGTATTGTCCGCGGCCGCCGCGCGCTGCGCGAAATTCTTGCGCCGATGCTGAACGGCCACAAGGTGCTCGCGCGGTGCGAGCCGATTGTCGCGCACACGACTGCCCACGGAAAGCAGGTCCCCGCCGCCCAGCGCCCGGGGCCGGAGCCTGCCGAGGGAGGAGTTCGATGACCTGCTGGAGCATTCGCACGAAATTGCCGGGCTACCTGGATGGTGCGCTGCCGTCCCGCGAGCACAAGCCCATCAGCGAGCATCTTGATTTCTGCTCCGACTGCCGCATCGAGCTGGAGCGCTACCGCAAGCTGTCCAAGCTCATGGGCCGCGTCGAGCGTGTCGCGCCCCCCGCCGACCTTGCTGTGCGCATTCGCGTGGCCGCTTCGCTGGCCCGCGCCCGCAAAGTCTGGTGGCGGCGCGCATGGGATAGCGCTGTCCTGATTCTGGAAAACATTCTCGAACCCGTGGCCATACCTGCTACCGGCGGCGTCGTGGCCGCCATGCTGGTTTTCGCCGTCGTGCTGCAGAACCTGTTTGTCGGCGTGCCGCTGGGCGCCGTGCCCAACGACGTGCCCACCAACCTGCTCCAGCCCGCGCGCCTGGTCAGCCTCTCGCCGTTCCCCATGGGCGAGACCGACACGACCAGCAACGGCCCCAGCCTTCTGCTCATCGAGGCCACCGTCAACGAACGCGGCGATGCCGTCGGCTACGAAATCCTTTCCGGCCCGGATAATCCCGCCGTGCGCAAGCAGCTTGACCACATGATGCTCTTCACTCGCTTCCGCCCGCAGATGAGCTTTGGGCGGCCCGTCCCCGGCGGCCGCGTCATCCTCAGCTTCTCCGAAATCCGCGTCCGCGGATAGCCGCGCAAATCAATTCTCCAGCCAAGGAGGTTTATTGAGCTTACCTGCCTCCGAAGGTTGTACCACGTTGCAGGAAATTACCTGCAAGGTCATCCCATTCGGCATCACACCACTCCGTGCCATGCCCACGCCAACTTAGATCTGCATCAGCATGCCAATCAACCTCGAGCTTCGTCTCAGCAAACATGAGTCGGAATTGCATTCGATAATGGTCCCTTTCAATCTCTTTAATTTTGTCGACCAGTAGCAACTGGAAGTCTACTAAGGCTATGCAGTGGTCGCGCACTTTATAAAAGTAAAATATCGCAAGGAATACAAGCAGGCAGAAGCCGACTGCTGGGTAATTCAAAAAGTATGCAAAAGATGCGGCGATTACACCTGCAACCAGGAGAAAGAAGGCGATTTCCACGCGGCTGCTACCTGGATGATGAAGAGACGTTCGTGGGTATTCCCATTTCTGGAGAGCCACTGCCAACTTCCGCACCTTCCTTTCCTCGTCGAGCAGTAAGCCATTGAAACTCAAAATATCGTTTTTGGATCTTTCTAGATAAAGGCTTCTATATGGGATCAAGATTGACCTCCAGCCTGCTGACCTGCTCACGAAATACTATTCTGTAAGTTACACAGTGGCAAGCCCCGGATGAGAGGTTGAGGCGGGCGGCCCAGCCTTGAGAAACGGCACTCCAGTGGCGCCGTGTTGCCAAATCTCTTTAACAGGGCGGCGTGAGTGTGTCCCATTTTCGCTCCTTGCCAACGAAGCGTGGGCAGCCCAAGTACTGGTGTCATTTGGATTTAGAACATCGGGGACGCTTGCGTACTTCCTAATTTGCGGTGACTTTCGTTGTCGAATGATGAGAGAATTGCCAGCATGTGGTGCTACTGGATTGAAGCTGGAGTGTGGACCATCGGTGCGGTGTGTGCCGTGTTGGTGATTCGCAATAAGGTGACACAGGAGAAGGGAATCGGACCAAAGACAATTCAGGGACTTACAATCTCACTGGGTGTTCCGTTACTCCTGACACTCGCGCTGCATAAACTTCTCACCGGAGAGACTATTGCGGCTCTTGTTGGAGCACTGTTAGGCATCGGAGTCCAGAAGGATAGAGAATAAAAAGCCCAGACTGGCATCGAGGCCTGTGAAGCGTTCTAGGATCAGAAGAACGCAACCACAGGAATGTGTCCGATCCAATATCTGCCTAAGAATCTTAATTCTCTTTCACTTCCAGAATTGCAGCTTCATACAATTTCTTTACTGCGGATTTAATTGCAGATGTTTTTGCAAGCTGGTCAATTCTGGTGCCTCTCGAAGGCCGCCAAGAACTGTACAGCTGGAGGGTAAAGTGAAACAATTTATGCGCATCACCGTGAACCCCGACCAGATGGGCGGAATGCCCTGCATCCGCGGTTTGCGCATTCCCGTCGCCACTGTGGTTGGCATGGTCAGTGAAGGAATGACCGAAGCAGACATCCTGGAGGCCTACCCCGACCTTGAATCCGCCGACATTCGTGAAGCGTTGCGTTACGCGGCCGAGGCCGTTCGCGAGCGCGAATTGCCAGTCACCGGTGGTTCTTGAGAGTCCTGGAGGAGAACCGATTGCTCGCTGCCGTCCTTCCGTACAGCCCACGTTTCCTTGACTGCATCTAATCCTCACGGTAAAGTTAAACCGTCCGCAATTCTGCAGTTTGGCGGCAAATTTCCGTGGTGATGGTGGGTGGAGTGGAGACTTCTTCCCGGCCGGTGCGCCGGTCAATCCGAACGAATCCTCCCAGAAAGACGCATTTCTCTCCTGCATATCTTTCTTTGCTCTCGGGATTGTTGTTTTTCGGCGCACTTGCGCCCGCCGCGCGCGCCCAGTCCAACGTTTCGGTGGACTCCAGCCGCCAGCTTTTCTCCGTGATGTGCGCCTTGCACGCCGCGGGCTACGAATCGAATGTCAGCAGCACCAGTTTTCATCCCGTGCGCACGCGGCTCCGCGAAGTGCTCCTGCGCAAGCACGGCCCGGCCACCGACGCCATACGCGAGTTCTACCGCAACCACGAAGTCGCCGACTCCTCCGCCACGCTGGCGCGTTACGTCTCCTTTGCGCTGGTCACCGGCCCACCGCCCGATTTCAAGTTTCTTGTCTCCCGTGACGAGCTGCCTCCCGAAGTCCTCGCCCTGGAAGGCTTCAACGAAATCCTCGCCAAATTCGACCGCGAAGCCGGCATCGAGGAACTTTGGAAGAGCGTCCAGTTTGAATACGATCGCGAAATCCGCCGCCTGAGCCAGCCGATGGCCGAGATTGTTTTCCTCGCCAATGGCTATTTGCGCGAGCTGCCCAAGTCGCACCGCACCCGCAGCTTCACGGTCATCGTCGAGCCCATGATAGGCGGCAGGACTACCTTCCGCAGCGTCGGCGACCGCTATGCCATCATGTTGCGCCCGGGCGCGGAGCTGCCCCTCGACGACATTCGCCATTCCTACTTGCACTACCTGCTCGACCCGCTACCCTTGCGCTACAAAGCGGCCACCAACAGCAAGCGCATCTTCCTCAACTACGCCGCGCGCGCCCCGCGCCTGCCTGCCGAATTCAAAGACGACTTCGACGCGCTGCTCACCGAATGTCTGGTGAAGGCCGTCGAGCTGCGCCTGAGCAAGCTCTCTCCCGAAAAGCTCGCCGCGGATATCGACGCCGCGGAATCCAGCGGCTTTGTGCTGGTCCGCGCGCTCTACCGCGAACTGCTGCGCGGCTTTGACCAGTCCGAGCCGCCCATGAATTTATTTTTCCCCGACCTCCTCCGCGGCATCAGCCTCGGCGAGGAAGGGAAGCGCCTCGAATCGGTGCAGTTTGCTCCCCTCGAGGCCGCGCCCGCCGCGGCCGAGCCTGCCGCGGAGTTGTCCGAGCTCGACGAGTGGATTATCGAAGGCGACCGCCAGATTGCCGGTAAAGACGGCTTGGCAGCCGCCGCCACCTTCCAGCGCATCTTAGCCAAGTATCCCGCTCAGCCGCGCGCTCTGTACGGGCTGGCCGTTTCGCTGGTTTTGCGCGGCGAAGTGGACAAGGCCAAATTGCTGTTTCAGGATTTGGTCAGCGCAACCTCCGCGGGCCCGCAGACGTCTGAGAAGAAGCCGCCGTTTGTGGTGGCATGGTCGCACGTCCATCTGGGACGCATCTACGATCTCGAACGCAAACGCGAGCTGGCCCTGAGCGAGTATCGCGCGGCGCTAGCCGTCGAAGGCGCGCCGGACGCCGCGCGCATCGCCGCCCGCCGCGGCCTGGAAAAAGGAATTCCGCCCTCGAAAAAAGAGGGAGAACGCGAACGCCCGTAAAATGTATTGCCGGGGGTTCAGCCCCGGCACTCTTAAGGAGAACAAGGAATGAAAGTCATGGCACGAATTCTCGCTCTCATTGCGCTGCTGGCGCTGGTGGTTTCCGCTCCGGTCCTCGCGCAATCCACGCCGCAGCCGCCGCCCAAGCAGCCCGGCACGCCTGCACAGCCGCCCGCCAAGCAGCCCGACGCTGCGGCCGCCGCGCCGGCCGGGCAGCCGCCGGCTCCGCCTGTCAATCCTGAGGAAGAGGCCGCCTATAAAGCGTTTTTCGAAACCAAGGATCAGGCTGCGGCGGCGAAGCTCGGTGAAGAATTTGTTCTGAAATTCCCGATGTCCCGGTACGCTGAGTTTGGCTACACCAAGCTGACGCAGATTTATCTCAGCACGCAGGAATTGGACAAACTTGCCGTGGTCGGCGAAAAAGCCCTGGCACTGAATCCGAACAACATGGATGTGCTGACCATCATGTGCTGGACCACCGCCCGAGGCACTCGTTCCGATGCGCTGGACGCCACGCAGAAGTACGACAAGGCGGAGAAGTATGGCCGCCGGGCCGTGGAGTTGCTCACCGCTCTCGCCAAACCCGAGGCCCTGACCGAAGAACAGTTCAAGAAAACACGGGACGAGGGACTCTCCATGGCTCATAGCGGGCTCGGCGTTGTGCAGTTTCGTCGCCAGCTCTTTACGGAAGCCGCCGCGGAATTTGATCTGGCCGTCAAGCTGACCGCCAACCCCGATCCCACGGATCTGTTCCTCCATGGCTTCGTTCTCAAAGCCGCTAAGCGTCATGCGGAGGCCGCCGAAGTTTTTGGCCGCTGTGGGCTACTCCCCGGGCCGTTCCAGGATTCTTGCAAGAAAGAGCAGGCGGAAAACAAGAAGCTCGCGGAAACCACGCTCACGCCTCCCAAGCCATAATGGTTTGCCCGCGGGCTCCCGCGAGCCCGCGGTTGACTCTCTCGGGATGCACACCACTCTAGCCGCGCGCGAAGAACTCGAAGCCGTTCTGGGCCACCGCTTTCACAACGCGGACTGGCTCGAGCGCGCGCTCACCCACAGCTCCCGCCGTCAGGACAGCAAGGAAAACGCCGCCGAGGATAACGAGAAGCTCGAACTCCTCGGCGACACCATTCTCGGCCTCGCCGTCACCGAGCAACTCCTCGCTCTCTTTCCCGATTGGACTGTGGGTCGTATCACGCAGGCTCGCGCGCAGCTCGTGAACGCCCATTCCCTCCAGGCCGCCGCCAACCGCCTGCAACTCGGCCGCTTTTTGTTGGTGGGCAGCTCCGGCGAAAAGGAGGGCATCCGCGAGCAGCGCGATCCGCTCGCCGACGCCTACGAAGCGCTCATCGGCGCCATCTATTGCGACGCCGGCCTCGCCGCCGCCGCGAACTTCGTTCGCCGCACTCTTCTCGACGAAGCCCTGCGCGAGCAGGCCGCTTCGCTCGGCGAGCCCGACCACAAATCCGCGTTGATGCTCTGGCTGCAATCCCGCGGCCGCCGCCTGCCGGAATATTCTGTGGTCAGCGAAAGTGGTCCCGACCACCGCAAGCGCTTCGTCGTCGAGGTGCGCATCGACGGCCGCGCGCTCGCCGAAGGCGCCGGCTCCTCCAAGAAAGAAGCGGAACAGATCGCCGCGGCTGCGGCCCTGGCAAAGTTGCGCGATTCCTCCGAGCCGGGGAGACCCGCGTGACTCCCGAAACTCCACCGCCCATCGAAGCGCCCCTCGTCCCCGTCCCCGCGGCCTCGCAGCCGTCGCAGCCGAAGCGCAGGCGCCGCGAAGGCACCAGCCTCCGCGAGTACGCCGAATCGCTGCTGGTTACTGTCCTGCTTGCGTTGTTCGGCACCAGCTTTGTCGTTCAGGCTTTCAAAATCCCCTCGCCCTCCATGGAGCCGACCTTGCTCGTCGGCGATCACCTGCTCGTCAACAAATTTGTCTATGGCGGCCGCGGCGCCTGGTACGACCGCCTTCTTCCCTACCGCGACATCCAGCGCGGCGAAGTCATCGTCTTCAAGTTTCCTTTCGACGACCACGCGCATTACGTCAAGCGCGTGATCGCCGTGCCCGGCGACCGCATCAAGATCCTCGACCAGCAGGTCTTCGTCAACGGCAAGCCCCTCGACGAGCCTTACAAAGTTCACGACCCCGCGGTGTACGATCCCTACGGCGACAACTTTCCGCCCACCGACCGCTTCTATCTTCGCCGCAACGTGCGCTCCGAATGGTCGGAAGACCTTCTCCATCACGTCCAGCGCAACGAGCTGGTGGTGCCGCCGCAAAAATATTTTGTCATGGGCGATAACCGCGACCATAGCTGGGATTCCCGCTACTGGGGCTTTGTGGACCGCGAAGCCGTCATGGGTCGCCCGGTGGTGATCTACTGGTCGGTGGACGCCACCTCCGATGAGTACGCCGACCGCACCCTGAGCGGCCGCCTGATCGGCCTCGCCCACGCCTTCACCCGCCTCCCCGTCCGCACCCGCTGGGCGCGCATGTTCCGTTCCGTCCGCTAACGGCGCGGCTTTGCTTCTCCGTCCGCTTCTGCCAGAATCTTTTCCGCGGGTGGTTTGCCCGCGAATTCATCCTCTCGTGAACCGCTCGCCGCACATTCCGGGCACGCGTCGCCGCACATGGCTGCGCCGTTTCGCTATCGTCTTTTTCGTGTGGCTCGCCGCGCATCTCATTCTGGTCGCGTTTGTATCCACCCGGCGCGTTCAGCGCGCCTTTGCCGCGCGCATTTCCGCCGCATTCGGGCGTCCCGTGGAGGTCGGCAATTTCGCTGTCAGCATCCTCGAAGGCCCGCGCCTGGTGGCCAATTACGTCACCGTCAGCGAAGACCCGCGCTTCGGCCGCGAGCACTTCCTCCGCGCCGAGCGGCTCACCGCCGCCATTCGCTGGACCGCGCTGCTGCGCGGCCGCCTCGAATTCGACACTGTCTCTTTCACCCGCCCCAGCCTCAACCTGGTGCGCAACGCCGACGGCACCTGGAATCTGGAAAGCTGGTTGCCCACGCCCTCCGCGAGCCGCAGCGCGCCAGCCGGCCCCGCCCCCCGTCAGAAGCTGCTCACCCGCCTCAACATCGACACCGGCCGCATCAACTTCAAGCGCGGCGCGGATAAGCATCCCTTCGCCTTCACCAACGTGGACGGTTTCGTCGAGCGCGATTCTTCCGGCCACTGGCGCGTGGACCTCGAAGCCACCGTCATGCGCGCGGGCGTCACCGTACAGGAGCCCGGCACGCTGCGTCTGCGCGGACGCATCGGCAGCGCCGCTTCGCGCCTCCAGCCCGCGGAGCTCGCGCTCACTTGGCAGGAGGCGTCGCTTTCCGACGCGCTGCGGCTCGCCCGCGGCCACGACTACGGCGCGCGCGGCAATTTCGAGCTGGACGTTTCTGCTTCCGTTCCGCCGCCGCCAAGCTCCGGCGCGCGCGCGCCCGCAGTCTGGACTCTGCAGGGCAATCTCCGCCTGCGCGACGTCCACGGATGGAATCTTGCTCAGCAAGCCGAAGATCCCGATTTGAATTTGCTCGTGGAAGCCAGGTGGACGCCGCAGCGTGCCCGCGTCGAGTTTCCCAAAATTCTTCTCGACGCGCCGCGCTCCAATGTCCGCGCGTCCGGCTTTCTCCAGTGGGCGCAGCCGCAGCAATCCGACTTCCGCATTCTTTCCGCGGGGATCAGCCTCAACGACCTGCTCGACTGGTACCGCGCGTTCCACCCGGGCGTCGCGCCGGACCTCCGCATCGAGGGCAACGCCGGTCTCGACGCCGACTTGGGCGGCTGGCCCCTCGGCATGCACCGCGCCGCGCTGGCCTCTGACGGCGCGCAGATGGCGGTTCCCGGCCTCAGCGATCCATTGCGCATGGGCCGCGCCGTCCTGCGCTGGACTCCCGCGAAAATGGAATTGCTGCCGATTCTGTTCACGCTTGCCCCAGCCACGGCTCCCGCCGCGAGGCCGCCGAGTGCACGCGCATTCCGCCTTAGCTTGACCGGCGCCGGTACGCCGCGCGCCAACGGCAATTGCGCCGCGCTGCTCTGCGCGGATTTCAAGCTGAGTCTCGTGGGTCAGATGGATCGCTTGCAGGATTTCCTTGGCGTCACGCGCGCCTTCGGCTGGACGCTTGATGGCGGCTGGGCCGTGGATGGCCCAGCATCCTTCTCCGTCACCGGCGACGGCCGCCTGTTTCCATGGACTGTGAATTCGCAGGGTTCCGTGCGATTTGCCGGCACGCGCCTCTTGCCGCCCTTCTTGAATCTGCCGATCGTTTTCAAGAACGCGCTGTTTGTCTGGTCGCCTGCACCCGGCGAGCGCCGCTTGACGCTCAGCAACTCCGAAGTATTTGGCAGCCGCTGGACCGGTTCCATTGCTTCCCGCATCACCGGGCCCTGGGAGTTTTCTCTTGTGGGGGACCACCTCGAAATTGCCGCCGTCAATCAGTGGCTCAATCCCGCGCGCCAGCAAGGGCTTTTCCAGCGGCTCATTAGTTCCGCCGCCACGCGCCGCGGCAGCGCCGAGTACGAAGACCAACTCGGACGCCTCCGCGCGCGTGGCCTGGTGCAAGTTGCCCAACTCACCCTCGCGCCCGTTTCGCTTCACAAGCTTCGCGGCACGCTCGAGCTCGACGGCCGCAAACTCAGCCTTTCCGACGCACATGCCGATTTCTATGGCGGCACAGCTCGCGGCACATTTCGCGCCGAACTGGCTCTCGAGCCAAAGTACGACGCGCAATTAAATTTCGAGCGCGTCAATCTCGCCGCGCTCACTGCGGCCATCACCACGCTGAAAAATCTTTTCTCCGGCACCGCCGCCGGAGAGCTTTCCCTCTCCACGCGCGGTATCGGCCGCGAAAACCTTTTGCGCGCGCTCGACGCGCAGGGCGCGTTCGACTTTCGCGACGCGCAGTTTCGCGGTCTCGATCTTGCTGAGTCCGTGCGCGCCAATACGGCCCGCCCCGGCGTCAGCAGCTTCCGCTCGGCTTTCGTTCGGCTGAATCTCACCGCGGGAAAATTCCAGCTCGAAGAGCTCCACCTCGTTCTCCCCGACGGCCAGTGGAACGCCGAAGGCTTCGTGGACTTCGCCCGCCAGCTCGACGTCCTTCTTCACTCCGTGGCTCCGCCCTCGTCCACGTTCCGTCTCACTGGCCCGCTCTCCGCTCCTCAGCTTGTTCGATCCCCACCCGCCAAGAAGCCCTAACTCTGAAACTCTGTAACTCTGTCACTCTTTCTCGCCGCTCACCACTCGCCACCGTTCCAGTTGAAACTTGCATCTGGCGGTCGAGCGTCCTACCATCGGCTCGCCATTCTACGGTTGGAGAAAATACATGAAACGCATCGTTGACTTGTTTTTCTTGCTCGTCCTTATTTCCGTTGTTGCATTTGCGCAGGGAGAAAAATTCTCGCTCCAGCAGGTGCTCAGCTCGCCGTTTCCATCGGAGATGACCGCTGCCCCCAAGGGCAGCCGCATCGCCTGGGCCTTCCGCGCGCAGGGCAAGCGCAACATCTGGGTCGCCGAAGGGCCGCGGTTTGCCGCGCGCCAGCTCACGCCCTACAAGAACGACGACGGCCAGGAAATCACCAGCTTGGGCTTCACCGCGAGCGGCGGCACCATCGTGTATGTTCGCGGTGGCAACAAGAACAGCGCCGGCGACGTCCCCAACCCCACCAACGACCCCGCCGGGGTGGACCAGGCCATCTGGTCCATGGCGTGGACCGGCGGCGCGCCGAAAAAAATCGATCTCGGCAACTCGCCTGCCATTTCGCCCGCGCGCCCGGACGCCTCCGCGCTTGTCGCCTACGTGAAGGCCGACGACAAGGACAATCCGGAAAACAAAATCTGGCTCGCGCCGGTCAGCGGCCTGGGCAAACCCAGGATGATTGATGAGCGCGGGCAGAATTCCTCGCCCGTCTGGTCGCCCGACGGAAAAAAGCTGGCCTTCGTCTCCAACCGCGGCACGCACAGCCTCGTCGTCATTTACGACACGGCGAAAAAATCCATTCGCTTCGTCGCGCCTTCCGTGGACCGCGATGGCAATCCGCGCTGGTCTCCTGACGGAAAATCCATCGTCTTCATTCGCACGCCCGCGCGGCCCAGCGGCGGCCCGCAGCCCGGTTTCTGGACCGGCCCCGACGCGCCCAACCCCTGGGCCATCTGGACCGTCGAGCTCGCCACCGGCGCCGCAAAGGAAATCTGGCACAGCGCCGACAACGTCGAGAGCAACATTCCGCGAATGGCCGGCCCCGCTTTGCTCAACTGGGCCGCCGCTGACCGCATTGTCTTCGCCTCCGAGATGGACGGCTGGCTGCACCTCTACTCCGTGCCGGCCACCGGCGGCGCAACCACGTTACTCACGCCCGGCGAATGCGAATTCGAGCAGGCCACCTTCACGCCCGACCTGCGCAGCATTGTCTTCTCTTCGAACTGCGGCGACATTGACCGCCGCCACATTTCCCGCGTCTCCGTTTCCGGCGGCGCACCCGAGCAACTCACTTCGGGCGACAGTATCGAGTGGGCTCTCGTCGTTACCGGCGACGGGAAATCCATCGCCTACTTCGCTTCCGACGCGCGCGTGCCCGCCATGCCCTTCGTGCGCAGCGCTACCGCCACTGGCAAGGGCGAAATGCTCGCGAAAAGCGCGCTGCACAAAGATTTTCCGTCTGACAAACTCGTCGTGCCGCAGCAGGTCATCCTTAAGTCTGCCGACGGCGTGGAGTGCCACAACCAGATCTTTATTCCCGTTGGCATTCAGCCCGGCGAGAAGCGTCCCGCGGTCATTTTCATGCACGGCGGCCCCATGCGCCAGATGATGCTCGGCTGGCACAACCGCGGCTATTACCACCAGGCTTACGGCGTGAACCAATATTTCGCCAGCCGCGGCTACATCGTGCTTTCCGTGAACTACCGCAGCGGCATCATGTACGGCCGCGCCTTCCGCGAAGCGAAAAACCGCGGCGCTCGCGGCGCCTCCGAGTATCAGGACATCGTCGCCGCCGGAAAATATCTCGCCGGCCGCGCGGACGTGGATCCCAAGCGCATCGGTCTATGGGGCGGCAGCTACGGCGGCTATCTCACCGCGCTGGGCCTCGCGCGCGACTCCGATCTCTTCGCCGCCGGCGTGGACCTCCATGGCGTGCACGACTGGTCGCAACGCGATAGCGCCGGCGTCCCCCTCAATGCGGACGCCGCCAAAGTCGCTCGCGATGCTTCCCCCGTCGCTTCCATTGACAAATGGAAGTCGCCCGTCCTGCTCATTCAGGGCGACGACGACCGCAACGTCGCCTTTGCGCAGATGGTGGACCTCGTCGCGCGCCTCCGCCGCCAGAATGTGTACTTCGAGCAGGTGGTCTATCCCGACGAAGTTCACGACTTCCTGCTGCACAACAACTGGCTGCACATCTACGCCGCCGCCTTCGATTTCTTCGAACGCAAAATGTCCGGCAAGTAGCGCCGGCTTCCTGCCGGCTCCTCATGTAGGGGCCGATCTTTAGATCGGCCCAATTGTCTTGTCATCCTGAGCGCAGCGAAGGATCTCTCTTTGCTTGGGCTTCCCCCTTGCTTCTCTTTGCATCACAATGTCTGCCTTGACGATGTGTCGCCTGCGACATCTCCGGCCTGTCATTCTCTTTCTTCTCATTTTGCTTAGCGCTCGCATTGCACGCACCCAGCAGCGCCAGCTCGAGCGCTCCTTCTCCGTCGGTGCCGCGCACGTGTACCGCGTCCGCCTCACCCTGCGCAGCGAGCTCGCAGGCCAGCGCCCCGTGTCCACGGGCGCGCAAGCCTACATCGAGCCATTTTCCCGCAGCGCCGAAGTCACTCTTTCCTGGCGCGCCACTTCGCGCGTCACAGCCGTCGCCGAAGACGGCGCAGCGCTTCTCGAGGAAGTCCTCGACGAATTCGACGCCGCGCAGTTCCGCGTCGTGCCCGACGATGACGATGTTAGGAAAATGTCCGCCGCGCTCGCCGACGCCGTCCGGTCGTGGACCGTCCCGCGCACCCTGCGCTATCGCGAGACGCCCGCCGGGCAATTCAGCGCCCTTCCGCCGGAGGGCGTTCCCGCGCTGGGAGAAAACGCGCCGCCGCTGCTCACGCTCTGGCTACTGCGCGCGCTGCGCCCCGCGGTGACGCTGCCCGGCAAGCCCATTGTTTTCGGCGAGCGCTGGCAGGAGCCTCGCGCTGCCCGGCTCGACAACTGGTCCAACGTTCGCGGCATCGAAAGCGGGGAATGGCTGGACGCCTCCGGCTCCGCGGAGCCCGCCGTGCGGCTGCACATCGTGCAGCAGATTTCCGGCCAGGTGGCGGCCGGCGCGGACATGCCCGAAGCGGGCGCGGCGCAGGCGCTCTTCCACGCCGAGTCGCTCACCACGCTCGCGCTGCTCGACGGCCGCGTGTTCTCCGCCGAGCGCTCCGCCGTGCGCGAAATTTCACGCACGCTCGACGCGGTGCCCGGCTTACCCGATCCGCCGCGCTTCCGCGCACGCCTTTCCGTGCAGGTGCAGATTGAAGATTGCAAAGTCAACCCGTGCCTCGCTCCTGGCAGCGGCGCTGCTCCTCGTCAACAGCAGTAGCGCGCGAATCGCGCCCGCTTCGCCGCCTCGCAAGACCCCGCTCGCGGCGCCGCAACGCATTCATCTTGCCCCGAAACTTGTCCCCGGCCAATCCTTGCGCTACCAGATTGACGCTCGCACCCTCACTACCTCGCGATCTTCCGGCCGCATCGAGGATCCGCAAGGGCCTTCCCAGTCGGAGGTGAATCTCGCCGCCGTCGTGCGTCTGGAAATTCTGCCATCTGCCCTAGACGTGCCGCTCCGCATTCGCTCCACCTATGAGAAATCCTCCGCCACCGCCACCAGCGACTCCTACGATCCCTCGCTCGCTGTCCTCGAAGAGCAGTACCGCAAGTTGGAAGGCCGCTCGTTCGAGTTCTCGCTCGACGCGCAGGGAAAAGCGGCCAACTTTTCCGGACTCGATGGAATGTTCCCCGACGGAAAATCCGCCGCCGCCGCGCGTGAGTGGTTTTCCCAACTCGCCACCGGCGTCGAACTTCCGCGCGAGGGAATCGTTCTCGGACAATCCTGGAGCAGCGTGCGCACAAACGTCCCCGGCATGCCCTTGCTCGGCCTCACTTGGCGCACCGAGTCCACCTATCTGCGCGACGAGCCTTGCGCTCCGGCTGCGCCAGCCGACTCCTGCGCGGTCATCCGCACGCGCCTCAGCGTCACGCAGCGTCCGCTGCGCAACGCCACTCCCGACGAATACCGCCGTCGCAACATGCGCACCTCCGGCAAACTCTCCAGCTCCGGCGAAAGCCTCAGCTACATTTCTCTGCGCACCGGCTGGCTCGTTCGCGTCTCGCAGACGTCCTCCGAGGAAACCGACATCGTTCTCATCGCCACCGACGGCGGTTCCCAGCTCCGCATCAACGCCCGCGTCGAAAGCACCACGCGCATCACCCTTCTGCCTGCGCTATAATCAAAAGTTTAAGCACCACCCAAAATTGCCCCCTGTGCCCACCGACTTCAAACTCGTCTCCGACTACGAGCCTCGTGGCGACCAGCCCGAGGCCATCGCCCAGCTCGTCCGCGGCGTCGAGCAGGGCGACAAGCACCAGGTACTCCTCGGCGTCACCGGCTCCGGCAAGACGTTCACCATGGCCAAGGTGATCGCCGCCATCAATCGTCCCGCGCTCATCCTCGCTCACAATAAGACGCTCGCCGCGCAGCTCTACCACGAATTCAAATCCTATTTCCCGCACAACGCCGTCGAGTATTTCGTCAGCTACTACGACTACTACCAGCCCGAAGCCTATCTGCCTTCCAGCGACACCTACATCGAAAAAGAAGCCACCATCAACGACGAACTCGACAAGCTGCGCATGTCCGCCACCCGTTCGCTTTTCGAGCGCCGCGACGTCGTCATCATCGCCAGCGTCTCCTGTATTTACGGTCTCGGCTCGCCGGAAGCCTATTTCGGCGCGCTGCTCATGCTCGAAAAAAGCGCCGCCATTCCCCGCGAACAAATTCTGAGGAAACTCGTCGAAATCCAGTACGAGCGCGGTGAGGACTTGCGCCGCGGCACATTCCGCGTGCGCGGCGACGTCATCGAAATTTTTCCTCCTTACGAGGACAACGCCTATCGCATCGAGCTGTGGGGCAGCCAGATTGACGCCATCCACCAGATGGACCCGTTCACCGGCGAAATCCGCGCCGGCGGCCGCGACATCCCGCGCTTGCCCATCTATCCCAAGACGCACTACGTCATGTCTGCCGCGCAGCGCGAGCGCGCCATCGAAACCATTCTCGAAGAGTTGGACTGGTGGAAACCAGAAATGGAAAAGATGGGAAAGATTGTCGAGGCGCAGCGCGTCGAGCAGCGCACCCTCTTCGACATCGAGATGATGCGCACCATCGGCTACTGCCACGGCATCGAGAACTACTCGCGCCACCTTTCCGGCCGCCTGCCCGGCGAAGCCCCGCCCACGCTGCTCGACTATGTGCCGCAGGATTATCTGCTCTTCGTGGACGAGGGCCACCAGAGCATCCCGCAGGTCCGCGGCATGTATCACGGCGACCGCTCGCGCAAGCAGACTCTCGTGGACTTCGGCTTCCGCATGCCCAGCGCGCTCGATAATCGCCCGCTCACTTTCGAGGAGTTCGAGCACCGCGTCAACCAGGCCATCTACGTGAGCGCCACGCCCGGCCCCTACGAGCTCACCAAATCCGCCGGCGTTTTTGCCGAGCAGGTGATTCGCCCCACCGGCCTCATCGATCCCGAAGTCGAAGTGCGCCCGGTCAAGGGCCAGGTGGACGACTTGCTCGAGCAGATCCGCGTGCGCACCGAGCGCCACGAGCGCGTGCTGGTCACCACGCTCACCAAGCGCATGTCCGAGGATTTAGCCGAGTACATGGCCGAGGTCGGCGTGCGCTGCCGCTACCTGCACTCGGAGATCGACACGCTCGAGCGCGTACGCATCTTGCGCGACCTCCGCCGCGGCGAGTTCGACGTCCTCATCGGCATCAACTTGCTCCGCGAAGGTCTCGACCTCCCCGAAGTTTCTCTCGTCGCCATCCTCGACGCCGACAAGGAAGGCTACCTCCGCAGCGCCACCGCGCTCATCCAGACGCTGGGCCGCGCCGCGCGTCACATCAACGGCAAGGCCATTTTCTATGCCGACGTGATGACCGACTCCATGCGCAGAGCCATTGACGAAACCTATCGCCGCCGCGCCAAGCAGACCGCCTACAACACCGCCAACAACATCACGCCCGAAAGCATCGTCAAGTCCGTGGACATGCGCCTCGCTGCCATCGTCGATGCCGACTACGTTACCGTGTCGCTGGAAGATGTGCTCCCCGAAAATATCAAGACCGAAGACGACTTGCGCCAGGCCATCACTCAGCTCGAAACGCAGATGCGCGAAGCCGCCAAGAAATTCGAATTCGAGCGCGCCGCCGCACTCCGCGACCGCCTCCGTTCCCTCAAACTCACCTCCACCCACGATCCCGCCGAACCCTCCACCCTGCCGTAGGGGCAGACCTGCCTGCCCCGAGCGCAGCCGAAGATGGCCCACCTTGCCTTTCGCAGTTTGCTGCCGTCGTGCCTTCGGGTGTATGTAGATACAATCATGATGATTGCTTTTGCGGTTCTTGCGGTCACTCTGCAAGCAGGCGCGGCAGCATCTTCTGTTCCCGCTTTGGAATATTTCGTCATCTCTCCCCAGAACGATATACACAGATACAATTGTGAGACAGGCGAAAAAGTGCCTGAGCAGACCATCATTCCGGGCACGGTCGTCCTTTTTGTCGAGGCGAAAGAGCCGCTCCTCAAGGCGATTAAGGTGGAGACTGGGCAAACGCTGTGCCTCAAAGTAGGGAAGAAAGATCTGATCCCAATCCAGCCAATGCGCGCGCGTGACGCCACGCTGGCCTCTTTCCCGGGCAAACTTTTCGGAACTAAAATACCTCTGGTGTTTTTGAGTGGTACTCTGGCGGATCCGGAATTGAGAATCAAAGGTATCCCGGCTACTCCTGGTGTATTCTCAACGGCAATCCGACTTCTGCCGGCCGATGCAGAAGGTGTTTCTGACGTCTTGCCATCGGAGCAGACGCTTCTCGTCCTGGTGGTGAACAAGGATGGCCGGGTCTCCAGGTGCCAGGTCCTTCGTCCAAGTGGACACTCCGAGGGGGACCGCATGGCGGAGCAAACGGTTTGCAGCGCACGCTATGGGGCCGCGACGCAGGGTGGGCACCCCGTGGCCGTGACCCTGGTTCTACAGTTTGTATCCACACCGTTCAGATGATTGTTATTGCTGCAGCTCATTCAAGATGCCGCCTGAAGATGGCCCCTATACGAGGCCTTTGCGAAGTTCCTCCAACCGATAGAACGTCCCTCGCCACACAATCCCTCCCTGCCACAGCGTCACCGCCATCGATCGCGCCACCATGTACGCAAAAATCATCGCCGCAATGGGATACGTGAATCCGTAGAGCGGCGAAACATCCGATTCTCGTGCCGCCGCTCCCTGCAGCAGCACGCTCAACAGAGCGGTAATCGCTGCCAGCAGCAGCGGAATCCCCGACGTCATCGCCAGCGCTGCAAACGGCAGCACTTGGAACACGACGATCGCCGCGATTTGTCCCACCGCCCGCGGCAGGCTGTAGTCCGCGCCCGCGAAGAAATTCTTCGTCGTGCCACCGATGATATTTGCCAGTCCGTCGTGCCAGCGCACCGCAATGCGCTCCTTCGCTACCGCCACGCCCGACCGGAATCCGCCCTGCTTCACCAGCTTGCCCAGCTTCATGTCGTCGATCACTTCCATGGCCAGCCGCCGGTGCGTCCCAATCGCTTCGTACGTGGCGCGCCGCATCATCTGGAACGCACCCACCCCCATGTAGCTTTTCGTTTTCGGGTCGCTCACCCGCCATGTTTCCGCATACATCGTCAGGTTGATCTTGAAATACGTCAGCAGCGTTTTTTCCCAGAACCCCACCATGTCCACGTTGCCCAGCAGCGTCATGTGCTCCCATTGGTTCTTCTCCACCAATGCGACCGCCCGCCGCAAAACGTCCGGCGCAAACCGCACGTCCGCATCGGTGAAGACGAGCCATTCCCCGGTGGACTGCTCATAGCCTTTCCGCAACCCGTGCGGCTTGCCCAGCCATCCGCAAGGCAATTCATTCAAGCGGACCACCTTCAGCATCGAATGCTGCTGCGCGAATTCATCGAGAATTCTTCCCGTCGCATCCTTCGAACGGTCGTCCACCGCGATGATCTCGTAGTGCGGATATTCCAGCGCCACTAGGGTCCGCAGCCCGTCGCGGATTTTCTCCTCTTCATCGCGGGCGCTGAACAAGATCGACACCTTCGGGCATGCGGCATCCTCGGCCGGCTTAACGTCTTCCAACCGCGGCAGGCGCAGCATCCCCAGGCCGGCCCGCAGGGCCTGGATTCCCCAGAGTGCTGCGATGGTTCCGAACAGAGCAATAAGAAAAGTGTTCACAGCGGTTTTTGTGAAATGCGCGAAACACGTTATTCTATCACCTCTATGTCTTCCTCTCGGGCGGGCATCCTCTCCATTATCGGCGCCGGACGCGTTGGCCGCGCTCTCGGAAAGTTACTTCATCGCCGCGGCTGGCGCATCGGCGCCGTCGTCGCGCGCTCCGCTGCCACTGCTCGCGCTGCCGTCCGCGCCATCGGAGCAGGGCAGCCCTGTGCGCTCCTCACGCCGGAAATTTTCGCCGCCGACGTCATTCTGCTCACCACGCCGGACGCAAAGATCGCCGAAGTTGCCGCCAAGCTCGCGCGGTTGCAGAAGGGTGTTGTAGCGCCGGGCTTCAGCCCGGCATCTTTCCTTTGCGGTAAGATTTTCCTGCATTCCAGCGGCGCCATCGATTCCCGCGTGCTTTCGTCGCTTGCTGAATGTGGCGCATCGGTCGGCTCGATGCATCCGTTCCAGACGTTTGGTGCGCGCGGTATCCCCGATTTGCGCGGCGTCACCTTCACGATCGAAGGCGACCCGCTCGCGGTGCGCATGGCGCGACGCATCGCCCGCCAGCTGGGTGGCATTCCGATTCAGATTCCCGCTGCGGCCAAACCTGCGTATCATGCTGCGGGCGGATTTGCCGCCGCGCACGCGCTCGCACTCATCGAGGGCGGCACGCAGTTGCTCGTCGCTCTTGGTTTTCCGCGCAAACAGGCGCAGCGCGGGCTGCTGCGCATGGCCCGGCAGGTGCTTGAGAACTTGGAAACGCTCGGCCCGCGTGCTTCATGGACCGGGCCTATCTCTCGCGGCGATTTTTCGACGATCGCGAAGCACATGGCTGCCCTGCGAAAATTTCCACCGGAGTTTCGCGCCGCCCACGCCGCCATGCTCTTGCTCAGCGCGCGCGTTTTGTCCGCCGACCCCGGCGCCACTTTGCGCCGTTTACAAAACGTGCTTAAGAAATAGTGTTTTGATTTGTTTTTCCAAATCTGTGTTTATCTGCGTTCACTTGTCCTGAGCGAAGCCGAAGGATCTGCGGTTCCAAAGGTTCTAGGAGATCGATTTGACCAAATTGCAAATTCCGATTGAAAGCACCACGCTGGCCAACGGCCTTCGCGTGGTCATCTCGCCCGACCACGCCGCGCCCTTCGTCACCGTCGGCGTCTATTACAACATCGGTTTTCGTCTCGAGCCGCAGGGCCGCAGCGGCTTCGCGCATCTTTTCGAGCACATGATGTTCCAGGGCTCCGAGAACGCCGGCAAAATGATGCACATCAAGCTCATCAATTCTTCCGGGGGCGTGCTGAACGGCTCCACGCGCTACGACGTCACCAACTATTTCGAAGCGGTGCCCTCCAACGCCCTCGAGCGTTCTCTGTGGCTCGAGGCCGACCGCATGCGCGCCCTCAAGGTGGACGACGAAAACCTTCGCAACCAGCGCGACGTCGTCAAGGAAGAAGTCCGCGTCAACGTGTTCAACCAGCCCTATGGCGGCTTTCCCTGGCTCGACCTGCCGCCCGTCGCCAATCGCAACTGGGCCAACGCCCACAATTTTTACGGCGACTTCAGCGACCTCGACGCTGCCACTCTCGGTGACGTGCAGAATTTTTTCCGCACCTACTATGCTCCCAACAACGCCGTGCTGCTGATCCTCGGCGATGTGCAGCCCGACGAAGGTTTCCGCCTCGCGAAAAAATATTTCGAGTCTATTCCTGCCGGCAAGCTGCCGCCCGCTATGGACGCGAGCGAGCCTCCGCAAAATGAGGAGCGCCGCGGCCTGGTGGAAGAAAAATTCGGCACGTTGCCCGCGCTCGCCATCGGCTATCACGCGCCCAAGCGCCGCACCGCCGACTGGTACGCGCTCGCCATGGTGGACCAGGCCCTGCACGGCGGCCGCGCCGGGCGCATGTTCCGCTCGCTCGTCCACGACAAGCAGATCGCCGTGGAAACTTCCGGCGGCATTCACTATCCCATGGGCGACGTCTTCGACTACAACGGCCCCATGCTCATGGTCACCACCATCATGCACAAGCCCGAATGTTCGGTGGACGAAACCATCGCCGCCTACGATGCCGTCATCCGCGAAGTCCAGGAGAAGGGAATTGCCGCCGACGAGATGGCCCCGCTGAAAGTGAAATTCCGCTCCGACTACTACTCCACGCTCGAAGCCGGAATGGGCGGCTACATGCCGCGCTTCGGCCTGATGCATTATCTGGCATGCTTCACGCTTTTCGACAACGACCCCGCGCTCGTCAACAGCGTCCTCGACGGTTTTCTCGACGTCACCCCCGCGCAGGCGCAATCCGCCGCGCAGAAATATCTGGTGCGCAGCAACCGCGCCATTGTAGAGCGCCGTCCCGTGATGAAGGGGGCTGCCTGATGGCCACGACTCCGCAAGCGAATCTCGCCGCTGTTCCCGCGCTCGCTCCTCTGCGCCCGGTCGTCTGGCCGCGCCGCACGCAGCGCACTCTTTCCAACGGCATGCAGGTGGTGCTCGTCGAGTCGCACACCATTCCTAAATTTGATGCGCAGCTTCTCATCCGCCGCGGCAACGCCTCCACCGCGCGGGAAACCGCCGGCCTCGCGGAGATGACCGCCACGGTTATCCGCGCCGGCACGTCTTCGCGCTCGCTGATGCGCATCGAAGAAGACCTCCGCCGCATGGGCGCCGATCTTTCCACCTCCGCCGGCGTCGACACCTCCGCCATTTCTTTTTCCGGCCTCACGGAGTTTTCCGAGGAGTTGCTGGGGCTCGCTGCGGACCTCGCGCAAAACGCATCTTTTCCCGAAGCGGAATTCGAACGCGAGCGCCGCCAGCGCCTCGAAGAAGTCAAGATCGAGCGCACCACGCCCGGCTTCCTGGCCGGCGAGCGCATTCGCCAGGTGCTCTTCGGCGCGCATCCTTACGCGACGGTCGCGCCCAGCGAGGCCCAGGTCGCCGCTTACCGCCGCGAGCAGCTCGCCGCCTGCTACAAAAAACTCTACGCGCCCGGCGATGCGCTCTTCCTCGCCGTCGGCGCGTTTTCCGCCGACCGCATGATGGACCAAATCGAGCGCGCCTTCGGCTCGTGGCGCGCGCCCGCGACTCCGGAGCCTGCGCATCCAGCGCTTGCGGACGTGCGCGGCCGTCGCGTGCATCTTGTGCATTTGCCCGGCACGGTGCAGGCGCAAGTGCTCATCGGCAACCTCGCCATCACGCGCCATCATCCCGACTGGATGCCGCTGGTGCTCGGCAACGCCGTTTTTGGCGGCGCGTTCAATTCGCGCCTGGTGATCAACATCCGCGAGCAGAAGGGCTACACCTACAGCCCGCGCAGCGCCGTCAGCGCGCTCCGCCATCACGGCTACTTCACCGCCGCTGCGGCCGTGCGCAACGATGTCGTCGCCGCCACGCTCACCGAAATCTTTTACGAACTCGACCGCATGCGCTCCCTGCCCGTTCCAGACGATGAGCTCAACGACACGAAAACATATTTAAGCGGCGTCTTTTCTCTGGGCCTGGCCACGCAGGACGGCCTCGCCGGACAGCTCGCCACCGTCTATCTGAATCAGTTGCCGGAAAATTATCTGGAGACCTATCGCGACGCTGTGCACGCGCTCACGGCCGCCGATGTGCTCGCCGCCGCGCGGAAACATTTCGATTCCGCCAACGCGCAAATCGTTGTCGTCGGCGACCGCGCGCAGGTCGAGGAGCAAGCCGCGCTTTTCGGCCCGCTCGAAATCCGCGACGCTCACGGCAACCTTTTGTAGGACAGGCTTTCCAGCCTGTCCGCTTTAATGCTTTTGTAGCCCCCGCCTTTAGGCGGGCATGCATGCTTTATGTAGCGCCCGGCTTTAGCCGGGCAATTCAGTTGTGCTAGTCATCCCGTGCGAAGCGAGGGATCTGCTTTTGAATTTCTTCCGAACGCGAATCCTGCTGAGTGCAATTGTGTTCCTGGTTGGTCTTTCTTTCTCCGCAGCACAATCCAAAAAACCTCTCCCCGAAAAGGCCCTTGACCTCAACACCGCCACTGTTGAGGAACTCCAGACGCTCCCCACAGTCGGCCCCGCCGCGGCGAAAGCCATCGTGCGTTTCCGCGAGAAGAGCGGCCCCTTCCGCAAAGTCGAAGACCTCCTCGCCGTCCGCGGCTTCACCCAAAAACGCCTCAAGACGCTCCGCCCCTACATCACCGTCACACCGCCGCCGATTCCGAAGCGAAGCAAGCCGGCGTTGTAGGGGCGCTGCTTGCTGCGCCCTTTCTCCTGCATGTCTTGATTTGGATTGATCCTACTCGAACGACTTCTCTACCATCCGCAGCGCGATCGTCGCCACCGCGGAGAGTCCCACGATGGCCAGCACCGTCTTCGGGAAAAACCACGTGCACACTGCGGCCGCGCCAATCCACAGCAGCTCGAAGAGAAATCGTTTCAGCGTTTTCACAGGACCTGGTGCGTCATTTTGAAGTTGGTCAGCGGGATAGGGACTTGCTCGGTGATGGTCAGCCCGTAGCCGTCGAGCGCGACCACTTTTTTCGGATGGTTAGTCAGCACGCGCAACGACTTCAGTCCCAGGTCGATCAGGATTTGCGCGCCGATGCCGCTCTCGTGCTGCACGATGCGCTGCCGCGCGACGTCGCGGTCCAGTTGTCCGCGCGCGTGGTAGCGGATGCGCGCCGCCGCGCCCGGCTCTTCCACCGGCACCTCGATGCCGAATCCGCGCCCCGTGTGGTGCAGGTACACAAACACGCCGCGCTCTTCCGCCGCAATCTTTTTCAACGACTGTTCGATCAACTCGTGGCAGTCGCAGTTCATCGAGGCGAACACATCGCCGGTTAGGCAATTCGAGTGCACGCGCACCAGCGGCGGCTCGCCTCCGTGCACGTCTCCCCGCACCAGCGCCACGTGCACTTCCTTGTCCACTTCGCTCGAATACGCAATCATGCGAAACGTTCCGTAGCGCGTCTCCAAATCGGATTCCGCCAGCCGCTTCACGTACCGCTCGTGCTGCATACGGTAGCGGATCAGGTCGGCGATGGTCAGCAGCTTCAGCCCGTGCTGTTTGCAGAACTCGATGAGCTGCGGCGTGCGCGCCATCGTGCCGTCGTCGTTCATGATTTCGCAGATCACGCCCGCGGGCTGCATGCCCGCAATTCGCGCCAGGTCCACCGACGCTTCCGTTTGTCCCGCGCGTACCAGCACGCCGCCGGTCCGCGCGCGCAGCGGGAAAATGTGTCCCGGCCGCGCCAGGTCCGCCGGCCGCGTTTTTGGATCAATCGCCGCCAGCACGGTCGTGGCGCGGTCCGGCGCGCTGATGCCCGTACTCGTGCCGCGCCGAGCGTCAATGGATTCGCAGAACGCCGTGCCGTAGTTCGACGTGTTCAGTGGCGACATCATCGGCAGGCTCAGCTCTTCGCAGCGCTCTTCGGTCAGCGCCAGGCAAATCAACCCGCGCCCGAATTTCGCCATAAAATTAATTGCATCTGGCGTGATTTTCTCCGCCGCCATCGTCAAGTCGCCTTCGTTCTCGCGGTCCGCGTCGTCCACCAGGACGATCATCCGCCCCTCGCGAAAGTCCGCGAGCGCTTCTTCGACGCTGGCGAACCTTTCTGTTTCTTTCCACATTTCAGTTACCCACGTTCATCAACAGGCCGTAGAGCAGAGCCCCAAACAGCGCCGCGCCGGGAATCGTCAGCACCCACGCACTCATGATACGCCGCGTCACGCCCCAGCGCACGGCCGTCAGCCGCTTGGAGGCGCCCACGCCGATAATCGCGCCGGTAATCGTATGCGTCGTGCTCACCGGGATGCCGAATTCCGCCGTGCCGAAGAGCGTGATGGCCGCAGACGTTTCCGCCGCAAACCCGCCGAACGGATTCAGCTTGGTGATGCGCTGTCCCATCGTCCGGATCACGCGCCAGCCGCCGGCCATCGTGCCTCCGGCGATCGCCGCGTGGCACGCGATCACCACCCAGAAGGGTACATCGTAACTCGCCAATGCTCCGCTGGACACTAGCGCCGCCGTTATGATGCCCATGCCCTTTTGCGCGTCGTTGGTGCCGTGCCCGAAGCTGTAGCCCGCCGCGGAAAGCAGCTGCAATCGGCGAAACCACCGGTCCACGTGGCTCGGCATCTGATTGCGCACCAGCCAGATCGTCGCTGTCGTCACGATCATCGACACAAACATTCCGACGAACGGCGCCACAAAAATGAAAATCACCGGCTTGGTCCAGCCCGATACGATGATCGCGCCGAATCCCGCCTTGGCCACCGCCGCCCCACCGTACCCGCCCATCAGCGCGTGCGAAGAACTCGTGGGAATTCCCAGGTACAGCGTGATCAGGTTCCACAGAATCGCGCCCAGCAACCCCGCCAGCAGCACTTGCTGGCTCACCAGGTTCAGGTGCACCAGCCCCTTGCCCATCGTCTTGGCCACAGCGGTTCCAAACGTGAACGCCGCCACGAAATTCCAGAACGCCGCCCAGGCCACTGCCGGCAACGGCTTGAGCACCCGCGTGGACACAATGGTGGCGATGGAATTCGCCGCATCATGCCAGCCGTTGGAAAACTCAAACAGCAGCGTGATTCCGATAATGACGAACAGCAGCGTGCTGCTATCCATTCCGTGTCTCCGCGGAGATTGCCCCGTGCAGGTCGCGGCCCGGGGGCGCTGGGTTGTGGTTCATGGGAAGCAAGGACTCAGGCGCTCTTCAGCGTCACCGACTCAATCACGTTGGCCACGTCCTCGCATTTATCAATGGCCGTTTCCAGGACTTCGATAATTTCTTTCCACTTGATGATTTGCACCGGATCTTTCTCTTCGTCAAAGAGCTGCGCGATCAGCGCGCGGCTCAGCCGGTCGCCCTCATTCTCCAGCCGGTTGATCTCGATGCAGCGGTCGAGGATGTGGTCGTGCTTTTCGAGCCCCTTGACCGCTGCCACCACCGCTTCGGTGGCCTGCTGGAGAACCTTGGCCAGCTCCGCCACGCCCGGCCGGATACTCTCCACTCGATAGGTCACCAGCCGGCTCGCCGCCGCGTCCGTCAAGTCCAGCACGTCGTCGATCTGGCTGCACAGCTCGTGGATGTCTTCGCGGTCGAACGGCGTGATAAACGACTGGTCCAGCCGCTTCATCACCGCGTGCGTGATGTTGTCCCCTTTGTGCTCCAGGCTTTTGATGATCTCCACCTGCACCTGCACGTTGCTGAAATTCTCCAACAGCTCCACCATGGCGTTCGCGCCGGCGTTGACGTTCTCCGCCAGCTCAATGAACATCTTAAAAAAAGTTTCCTCGCGAGGAAGGATGCGACTCAGCATTCCCGGCATAAATTTGTTCTCCTGGAAAGACGACCACCGAGCACTGGACTATACTCGACGCCCCTCCCGCAGGCAAGTCCGCCACAAAGAGCCCCCAAAATGCCCTTTTTTCGCAAAAAAACGGGGCGCGCTGCATCGCTGCCTCGCGCCCCTCTGCTGGCTAGTCACTAGCCACTAGTCACTGCTTTTAGTACATTCCGCCCATGCCGCCGCCGTGCCCGCCAGGAGCCGCGGCAGCCTTGCTGTCTTCCTTGATCTCCGCCACCAGCGCTTCGGTGGTGAGCATCAGCGCGGCAATGGACGCCGCATTCTGCAGCGCGAGGCGTGTGACCTTCGCCGGGTCAATGACCCCGGCCTTGATCATGTCCACGTACTCACCGGACTCGGCGTCGAAGCCGTAGTTGTCTTCCTTGGACTCGCGGATTTTGCCCACCACCACCGCGCCTTCGTGTCCGGCGTTTTGGACAATCTGGCGCATGGGCTCTTCCAGCGCGCGCTTCACGATGTTCACGCCGATCAGTTCGTCGTCGTGGAGCTTCAGCTTATCCAGCGCCGCGACGCACCGCAGCAGGGCTACACCGCCGCCCGGCACGATGCCTTCCTCAACTGCCGCGCGAGTAGCGTGCATGGCGTCTTCCACGCGAGCCTTCTTTTCCTTCAGCTCGGTTTCTGTTGCCGCGCCCACCTTGATCACCGCCACGCCGCCCACCAGCTTGGCCAGGCGTTCCTGCAACTTTTCCTTGTCGTAGTCCGAGGTGGTGTCCTCGATCTGCGCGCGGATCTGCTTGATGCGGCCCTCGATATCACCGGGCTTGCCGCTGCCCTCGACGATCGTGGTGTTGTCCTTGTCGATGGTGATCTTCTTGGCCTTGCCGAGGTCCTCGACCTTCACGTTCTCCAGCTTGATGCCGAGGTCTTCCGTCACGGCCTTGCCGCCCGTCAGGGTGGCGATGTCTTCGAGCATGGCCTTGCGGCGGTCGCCGAAGCCCGGCGCTTTCACCGCGGCGCACTGCAGCGTTCCGCGCAGCTTGTTCACCACCAGGGTCGCCAGGGCTTCGCCCTCGACGTCCTCCGCGATGATCAGCAGCGGCTTGCCCATTTTGGCGATCTGCTCCAGCAGGGGCAACAGGTCCTTCATCGAGCTGATTTTCTTTTCGTGGATCAGGATGCGCACATCTTCCAGCACGCAGTCCATGCGCTCCGGGTCGGTGACGAAGTACGGCGAGAGGTAGCCGCGGTCGAACTGCATGCCTTCCACGACTTCCAGCGTCGTCTCCATGGTCTTCGATTCTTCCACGGTGATGACGCCGTCCTTGCCCACCTTCTTCATGGCCTCGGCAATGATGCTGCCGATCTGCTTGTCGTTGTTCGCGGAGATGGTGCCCACCTGCGCGATCATGTCGCCCTTGACGTCGCGGTGCAGCTTCTTGATTTCCTCGCACGCCACTTCCACGGCCTTCTCGATGCCGCGCTTCAGCCCCATCGGGCTTGCGCCGGCCGCCACCGTCTTCACGCCTTCGCGGAAGATGGCCTGCGCCAGCACGGTCGCCGTCGTGGTGCCGTCGCCGGCCACGTCGGAAGTCTTCGACGCCACCTCGCGCACCATCTGCGCGCCCATGTTTTCCAGCGGGTCTTGCAGTTCGATTTCCTTCGCCACGGTCACGCCGTCTTTGGTAATCACCGGCGCGCCGAATTTCTTCTCGATCACTGCGTTGCGTCCCTTCGGCCCCAGCGTAATTTTTACCGCATCGGCTAGGATGTTGACGCCCCGCAGGATCGCCTGGCGGGAATTCTCACCAGTTACGATTTGCTTTGCCATAATGCTTCTTCCTCCTCGATGATTTCGAATTCTTCTCCCGGCTTTGCCGGAAAATTTCTTGTCAGGGTTTGTTCTGGACTTTGGGTTTCCCTAATCCCTGGTCCCTAGTCCCTGCTCCCTGCTTTTCTTACTTTTTCGCTGCCTTCGCCGCCCCGCCCAGCTTCGCCAGGATTTCTTCCTCGCGAAGGATCAGGTAGTCTTCGTCGTCCAGCTTGATGTCCGTGCCGGTGTATTTGCCGAAGAGCACGCGGTCGCCGACTTCGACGTCCATCGGCACGCGCTGGCCCTTTTCCAGTTTGCCTGCGCCGACGGCAATCACTTCGCCCTCTTGCGGTTTCTCTTTGGCCGTGTCGGGGATGATGATGCCGCCCTTCACGGACTCTTTCTCTTCAATCCTTCTGATGATGACGCGGTCATGCAGGGGAGTCACTTTTACTGCCATCGTCTCTTACCTCCGGTGGTTGAATGCTGGGGTTTCGTTCAGTAGGAGCGCCATTGCCTTCTTAGCACTCCTCACAGACGAGTGCTAATATATCAGAAACTCCCACCATGTCAAGCCTTTAGACGCCACCTCAGAATTTACTTTCTCGCCGCCAGTCGCCCCCTAAGACTAGGTGTTTCAACCGCTTACCCCATTGTCTCCTTTTCCTTGCACTTGGCTATTGAGTTGCTCCTTCAGCTGGGACTACAATCCGCCAGTAGTTTGCGCGAGGAAAGAGGAGTGGCTGTCATCCCGAGTCCCGGCCCTTCGGGACGAGGGATCTGCTGGTGCTTGCAATGTACTCCTCCCGACAAATCGCTCTCTTAATCATCTGCACCGCTGGCACTGTGCTCTACCTCTTCCTCCTCACTTTGTTCGCCGGCCTTCGCCGCCGCAAACCTTTCGAAGTCGTCCTCTTCCTCACCGGCATCGCCACCTTTCTTCTGTTTGCCGGCGAGCTCCTCTCCCTGAACGACGAAATCTACGTACTTCAACTTCACGGGCCCGGTCCCTTCTATGGATTTGTCCTTGCAGTTGCAATCTCGGCATTGGGATCGACTTTGCTTCCACCCTTGTTGGTGCACGCTCATCTTGAGTACTGGCGACGATTGCGCGAAAACCGAGTGCCTCGGTGGATTTACTCTTTCATAGTCTTATTCTACATGTCGGCAATGATCGGATTGTTTTTCTTCGGCCGAGGTTTTTTCCTGTTCGACAAAGGCGGTCACAAAGCACTGCGGCCGTTTGAGGTCTGGCTGTTCGAACCGTCGTTCGCAATTGCATTTTTCCTTTCTGCCATTCTGCAACTTTCCTTCGCACGCCGCGAGGCCCGTGCTTCGCTTTCCCGCCTGCATATGGCGCTCGCTGTTACCTTCCTGATTGTCTTGGGAATTAGGTTCATTCCTGCCCTGGCAGTAATGCTCGGGATTGGTTATTCTCCCGCCATTTGGAGACCGGCCTCTTTTTTGATCTTGCTCGTTCCCGGCATCCTGCTTGGCTATCACATCATCCGCAATCGCTTTCTCTCGTTCGGCGTTCAGCGTAATCTCGTTTTCACTGTTACCGCGGCCTTTCTCGCCGTGCTCTACCTCACTTTCGCGCGCCGCGTGAGCATGTGGCTGGAACCGGATTTCCCCCCCGTCGCCACAGAGAGCATTTTGATATTTGTCCTGGTGATATTTTTCCAGCCTCTCCAGCGCCGCATGAGCGCCGTCCTCGGACGTGCCTTCCGCGCCGAAGCCGAACAGCTCCAGCGACTCACCGCGGAAATCCAGCACGTCGCTCGCGCCGGTAATCTCGCGGAGTTGATCACCTTCGCCGAATCGCGCATTCGCGAATCGTTTGCCCTTTCCGGCGTGCGCATCTCTTTGCACGACGGCCCCTCTCGCCCCGCCACGGTTTCCGGAAACGTCCAGCGCTTCATTCTGCGCAACGGCCCCGCTGAAATTGGCGTCCTCGAAGCCTACTTTTTCGGCCAGTCGCTCTCTGGCGAAACGCATGCTGAGCTCGACTATCTCGCCGAGCAGCTTCCCGCCGCCATTGATCTCTGCCGCCTGCTCGACGATAAGCTCCGGCTGGAAAGGGAACTCGCCGAGCGCGAGCGCCTCGCCCTGCTTGGACAGATGGCCGCCAGCGTTTCGCACAATCTCCGCAATCCGCTCAGCTCGATCAAGGCGCTGCTGCAACTCCAGCTCGAAAATCCCGAGCTGCCCGTCTCCACGCGCCTCGATTGCGAAAAGGCCGTCGCCGAAGTGGACCGCCTCAACACGAAACTCACCCAGCTCCTGCGCTATGCCAAGCCCGCCGTGCGCGCAAGCAGTGGAATTTCCGCGGCCACCGTGGATGTTGCCGCGGTGGCCGCGCGTACCGTTTCTCTCTTGCAGCACGAAGCCGAACGCCGCGGTGTCTCACTCACTCTCGACGGCGCTGCGGAGAAAACCGAAGCCGCCGCCACGGAAGAGGCCGTCAGCGACGTGCTTTCCAATCTCATCGTCAACGCCATCGAAGCCGTGCCCGCTGGCGGCTCCGTGCGCGTGCGTCTCTCGCGCCGCGATGCAGCCGTTGTGCTCGAAATTCTCGACGACGGCCCGGGCATCCCCGAATACGTTCGCCCGCGCATTTTTCAGCCGTTTTTCACGACGAAACCCACCGGAACCGGCCTGGGCTTGGCCATCGTCGAAAAACGCCTCGCCGAAATCGGCGCCACCATCGACTGCGAAAGCCCTGTGCATAATGCCCGCGGCACTCGCTTCATCGTCACTTTAAAGGGCGGCTAGGTGCGCTCTTGTGGGACAGGCTCCCGAGGCCTCGGGACAGCCTGTCCGGCACGGTGTTTGATACTTGGCAGCCGTTTTTCGCTTTTCGAATTTCGCTTTTTGAGGTTCACATGCGCACCATTCTCATCATCGACGACGAACCCAACGCGCGCTACGCCACACGCCGCGCTCTCGAGCACAAATACCGCATCGCCGAAGCCGACAGCGTCGCTGCTGCGCGCGAAGCGTTTCCGCGTGAAAAGCCCGACGTCATCCTTCTCGACCTGGTCATGCCCGGCGAAGGCGGCCTCGACTTGCTCCGCTGGATGCGCGAACACGATTACGCCCAGCCCGTTCTGGTTCTCACCGCGCTTGATTCCGCCAAGCCCGCCGTCGAAGCTCTGCAGCTCGGCGCCGCCGACTATCTTGTCAAGGGCTTCGACATCGAGGAGCTCCGCCGCCGGGTAGGCAACCTGGTCAAACTGATTGAGCTCGGCGATGAAAATCTGCGCCTGCGCCAGCGCCTGGTCACCGAAGGCGAGTTCGGCCAGATGCTCGGCAAGACCGCCGCGATGCGTCGCGTCTTCGAACTGGCCGACCGCGTCGCGCCCACCGACGCCACGGTGCTCGTCCTCGGCGAGAGCGGCACCGGCAAGGATCTTCTCGCGCAGGAAATTCACCATCGTTCTCCGCGCGCGGAAAAACCGTTTGTTGCCGTGAACTGTGCCGCGCTTCCGGAGAGCCTCATCGAGTCCGAACTGTTCGGCCACGAAAAGGGCGCGTTCACCGGCGCTGCGTCGCAGAAAAAAGGAAAATTCGAGCTCGCCGACGGCGGCACGATTTTTCTCGACGAAATCGGCGACATGAATCCCATTACGCAAGCCAAAGTCCTCCGCGCGCTCGAAAGTCGCCAGATCGAGCGCCTCGGCGGCACGCAATCCATCGCCGTGGACGTCCGCGTTATCAGCGCCACGCACCGCGATCTCGCCGCCGAAATCGCTGCCGGCCGCTTTCGCGAGGATCTCTATTTCCGCCTGCGCGTCGTCACGCTCGATCTCCCGCCGCTCCGCGCGCATAAAGAAGATATTCCGCTGCTTGCGGATGCGTTCCTTCGCTTGCACTCCGCGCGCCACGCCCGCCCGGCGCGCCTTGCGCACGATGCGATTGCCCTCATCCAGCGCTACGACTGGCCGGGCAACGTCCGCGAGCTGAAGAACGCGCTCGAGCGCAGCGTCGTGCTCGCCCGCAGTGAAGAAATCTCCGCCGATGATTTGCCGGAAGAAGTTCGCGCCGGCCTGCCGCTCCCCGGCCGCGCCGCGAAAGACGGCGCCGAAGTGTTTCTGAGCGAGACCGACTTCCGCGAAGCCAAGCGTAAATTCGAAGTCGCGTATCTCACTAGAAAACTCGAAGAACATAGTTGGAACGTTTCGCGCACCGCCGCCGCCGTCGGCCTGCACCGCCAGAGCTTGCAGGAAAAACTCCGCGAGCTTGGCATCCGCCGCCCCGGCAAATCCGCACCCGAATAATGTGGGGGCGTCCAGGCACGCACTCGTGGGACAGGCTTTTAGCCTGTCCGGCACGGTGTTCGATACTTGGTCGCAGTTCTTGCTTTTGAATGTAGGGGCCGATCTTCAGATCGGCCCTGGCTTTCATTCCGAGCGCAGCGAGGAATCGGCATTTGATGGCAACGAAACTCCAAAACGTCTCCGCCTTCATCCTCTCCGGCGGCTCCAGCTCTCGCATGGGCGCAGACAAAGCTCTGCTCGAATGGAACGGCCAGCCGCTTCTTCTCCGCGCCGCGCGCCTTCTCGATCCGCTCGTTGCTTCGGTGACCGTCATCGGCGATCCCGCGCGTTACGCTGCGCTCGGCCTCGCCGTGGTTCCCGACGACGTTCCCAACCTCGGCCCGCTGGGCGGCATTGCCACCGCGCTGCGCATCTCACGATTTCCGTGGAATCTGGTGGTCGGCTGCGACCTGCCTTACTTGACCGCGGCCTGGCTCGAATTTCTCATTTCCCGCGCGCTGGCCTCGCGTGCCGACGTGCTGTTGCCGGCCGGCGAGTGCGGTCCCGAGCCGCTCTGCGCTGTGTACCACGCGCGCTGCGCGCCGGTGATTTCCGCGGCCCTGGAACGTGGCGTGCGAAAAGTCACCGACGGATTGGCCGGACTTGTGATAGAAACTCTCCCGCAAGAAGAGTGGAAACCGTTTGATTCCGACGGGTGCTTGTTCAAGAATATGAACTCGCCCGCCGATTACGAGTGGGCGCGCGCCAGGTTGAAAGGGAAACTTCCCGAGTGACCGAGCATTACATCGAATTCCGCGGCGTGTCCAAAGCCTTCGACGACTTCGTCGTGCTGAACGACGTCAGCTTTTTCGTCAACCGCGGCGAAACCTGCGTCCTTCTTGGCCGCAGCGGCGTCGGCAAATCCGTTTCGCTCAAGCACATTCTCGGTTTTCTTCAGCCCGATTCCGGCCGCGTCTTCGTCGCCGGGCAGGACATCACTGGCTGGAGCGAGTCGCAGCTCGCCGCAATCCGCGGTCGCGTGGCCATGGTTTTTCAGTCCGGTGCGCTGTTCGATTCGCTCAGCGTCGCCGAAAACATCGCCTTCCCCATGGACTCCCGCGGCGACGACCCCGAGCGCGTCGCCTCCCGCGTCGCCGAATTGATGGACATGCTCGAAGTCGCCGAGTTCGCCGACAAGCTTCCCGCCGAGCTCAGCACGGGCATGAAGCGCGCCGTGGCCATCGCCCGCGCGCTCGCGCAAGACCCCGAAGCCATTCTTTACGACGAGCCCACCACCATGGTGGATCCGCTGATGGCCGCGCACGTCGGCGACCTCATCCGCAAGCTCAAGGTCAAGCTGCACAACACTTCGCTCGTCGTCACCCACGATACGCATCTGGCCAGAAAGCTTGCCGACCGCGTTGTCTTTCTTCACGAAGGCCGCGTCGCTTTCTTCGGCACCTGGGCCGAGTTCGAAGCCGCCTCCGAGCCGTTTCTCCGCAATTTCCGCCTGCAGGACGAGCGCATCCCTGCACTGGACGTGCTTTCGTGATTTCGACTCTCGTAGGGGCGGACCTGCGTGTCCACCCGTCGTCTGTAGGGGCCGATCTTCAGATCGGCCCTCTCTGCCCGCTTTTCGTTTTTCGATGTGCAGGGGCGCCGAGGCGCGCACTTGTGGGACAGGCTTTTAGCCTGTCCGGCAAAGTGTTCAATACTTGGCGGCCGATTTTCGAATTTCGCTTTTCGCGTTTCGTTCTTTCCTGAGGCCCCAATGACCAAGGATTTCAAACCCTTCGTTCCAGAAAATTCCACTGAAGCCGAAATGTCGGTCAAGGCCGTCGTCGTCGGCGTGTTTCTTTCCGCTGTGTTCGGCGCGGCCAATGCCTATTTGGCCATGAAGGCCGGACAGACCATCGCCGCTACGATTCCCGCGGCGGTGATTGCTATCGCCCTGTTCCGCCTTCCGTTCATGCGCGGCGGCGTGCTCGAGCAGAACATCACGCGCACCGCCGCCTCAGTCGGTGAAGCGCTGGTGGCCGGCGCTGCGTTCACCATTCCCGCGTTTCTGCTCGCGCAGGTCGGTGGCGTGCACATCTGGGCGGATTTCGGAAGTCACTTCTGGGAATCCGTCGTCATGATGCTGGCCGGCGGGCTGCTCGGCATTTTTTTCATCATCATTCTTCGCCGCCCGCTCTGTGTAGATTCCGACCTGCCGTTTCCGGAAGCCACCGCCTGCGCCGAAGTGGTCAAAGCCGGTCAGCACGGCGCTACCGAAGCCCCGCGTCTCGTCTTTGGCGCCATGGGCATTGGTGCGTTGCTCAAGTTTTTCACCGACAGCCTCGGCTTCCACGTGTTCCGCGAATCCATGAGCGGTTTTTTCCGCCTGCCTCACGCCTTCATCAGCCATCTCGACCCCGACAAAGTGCTCATCGGCAAAGTGGAGCACGCCGGCGCGGTGCCCTACGCCACGCCTTCCGCTCTTTCCGCGCTGATGGGCGTGGGCTACATCATCGGCCCGCGGCTCTCGGCCATCAACTTTTCCGGCAGCGTGCTCGCGTGGTGGGTGCTGATTCCGCTCGTGCTCTTCGTGGACCCCGATCTCCCGCGCCGCCTCGCCGCGCCGGACGGCTCGGTGGCCGCCTGGGACGTCCTCTCTTTCAGCGTCTGGTTCAACATTGTTCGCCCGATTGCCGTTGGCACCATGCTTGTTTCCGCCGTCTATACGCTTTACTCCATGCGCGAATCTCTGCTCGCTTCCATCCGCGGCGCGCTCGGCGCCGCAGGACATTCCGCCGCCGGCGGCGTTCGCAGCCGGCTGGACCAGGACATCCCACTCAAGTGGATCGTCGTTTCCATCATCGTGCTCATCGTGCCCATTGGCGTCATCTACTACCATTTCACGAACAGCATCGGCTCCGCCGTTCTCGCCGCGGGAGTGATGACTGTCACAGGATTCATCCTCAGCGCCATCGGCGGCTATCTGGTCGGACTCATGGGCAGCAGCAATCAGCCCACCTCCGGCCTCACGCTTTCCGCGCTCGTGGTCGCCGCTCTGCTCATGGTCGCCGTCGGCGTAAAAGGCCTCCCCGGAGTCGCCGCCGTGCTCGGCGTGGCTTCCGTCGTGTGCATTGCTTGTTCGGTTTCCGGCAGTTTGATTCAGGATTTGAAGGCTGGGCATCTGCTCGGCGGCACGCCGTGGAAGATGCAGGTAGCGGAGATTATCAGCGTGACTGTGCTGGCATTTTTTCTGATGTTGCCCATCATGGCGCTGCACGCCACCTACACCATCGGCAGCCGCGCCTTGCCTGCGCCGCAGGCCGGGCTCATGGCCGTGCTCTCGCAGGGCATTGTCGGCGGCGAAATGGCCTGGGGACTCGTCGGCATGGGCTGCCTTTTCGGCATCATGCTCATCATGATTGACGCGCCCGCGCCCATGCTCATCGCCGTCGGCATGTACCTGCCGTTTGAAACCACCTCCGCCATCTTTGTCGGTGGGATGTTCAAGTGGATGGCGGACTTCATCGTCGCGCGAAAAAAGCTCTCACCGGCTGCGAAAGACGTCGCCGAACAGCGCGGCACGCTTCTCGCCTCCGGCTTCATCGCGGGCGAAGCGATTCTCGCAATTTTTCTTTCCGGCGGATTTATCGGCATGCAGGCGTTCTTGGAATCCAAGTGGATTGCCGCTCATTTTCCAATCGCGTTGCAGTGGGTTTCTGCTCGCTTTCCGCAATTTCAGGGCAACTTTGATATTTCCTGCACGCGCCTGCTCGCAAACAAGCACGAGCTGGAAGTGTTTGCTCACTGGGGCGGCTGGCTTTCTCTGATTGTCTTCGCGGTAGTCGGATGGATTCTCATCCGCGGCCCCTTCCGCAAAGGCCTGCCCGAGTAGCGCCGGCCTTCAGGCCGGCACGGCTCCCTCTGTCATCCTGAGTCCCGATGGTCCCGCTCTGCGGGATCGGGACGAAGGATCTCTCTCTGCAGGGGGCATTTTTCGCTGCTCGCTTCTTTTCTTTCTACACCCTAAACCCAACACCCTGCACCCTTCCTCAATAATTCGGCCAGCATCCCGGCGTCACCAATTCCAGCAGGTGATTGTCCGGGTCGCGGAAATACAAACTCTTCCCGCCGGGTTCCCACTGCTTCATTTGTTCAATGGCAATCCCGCGCGCCTTGAGCCGCTCTTCCCACGCTGAGAATTCCGAGGCGGGAATCGAGAATGCGAGGTGCAGCGGTCCGCTGCCGTCATGGGTGGGGAACTGATTCTCGGAGAGGGAAGCGCCGCGCTTAAACAGCAGCAGCACCTGCCCATCCTTCACGCGCAGCGCGCGGATGCGCGCGTCGCCCACCATCACCTGAAATCCAAATAGGTCCACGAAGAAGTTCGTGGCACGCTCCAGGTCTTCCACATAAAGCGAGGATTCCAATATGCCGGTCACTTGCGGCATCGTTTTACTTCTCCTGCTTCCTGCTTTTCTTTCTACACCCAAAACCCAAAACCCTACACCCTCTCTTCAGAACCCCTGCTTCTCCAACGCCTCCACCGTCAACCTTGACGCCGCCGGCGCTTCCCGCGCCTCCAGCAGCCGCTCCACGTATTTCGCCAGCATATCTGCCTCGACGTTCACCGCGTCGCCCACCGCCATATTTTTCACGTTCGTAAAATCGTACGTGTACGGAATAATCGCGATGTCCACGACGCCCTCGTGCCACCCGGCGATGGTCAGGCTGATGCCGTCGAGCGCAATCGAGCCTTTCATCGCCACGTACCGCGCCACCTCGTTCGGCACGCGCACCGAGAGCCACCAGTTCTCGCCCTCGGGCACGAGCGACGTCACGCGCCCCACTCCGTCTACGTGTCCCTGCACGAAGTGCCCGCCAAGTTCCGCGCCCGCGCTCAAAGGTTTTTCCAGATTCACGCGCGTGCCGTCCTTCATTTCTCCAAACGACGTCCGCCGCAGCGTCTCGCCGGACAGGTCCATGTCGAAAATCTCGCCGCCCAGCTTCACTACCGTCAGGCAGCAGCCGTTCACGGCGATGCTGTCCGCGACGCGCAGATTTTCCGCCAGCTCCGCTGTTCCGCGCACGCGCAGCCGCCCACCTTCCGCCGAGTGCTCAAGCGACTCCACCGTTCCCACCCACCTAACGATTCCGGTAAACATCGGACAAATTCCCTTCCACGGCGAAGTCCGGACCAAACCGCCGTATTGAAATCTCGCGCAGCTCGGCCGCCGCCGGGGCAGGGAAGCGCTCACCCACCATCGCCAGCCCCGCACCGCCAAACATTTTCGGCGCGTAGAACAGCACCACTTTGTCCACCACGCCCTCTGCCAGCGCCGCGCCGTTCAATTGCGCCCCGCCCTCAATCATCACGCTCAGCATTTGTCGCCGCCCGAGTTCTTCGATCACCGCGCGCATCTCCGGACGCCCGTCCCGCTCCTGCACGCGTACGATCTCCACGCCCGCACGGCTCAGTGCCCTCGCTCGCGCCGATCGTATGGACGCCGTCGTAAACACCAGCACGTCGCGCCTCGCAGACTTCACCAGCTTCGATTTCAACGGCAGCCGCAGCCGTGAATCCAGCACCGCGCGCACCAGCCTGCGCCGCCGCGGTTTTCCCGTGCGGTCCGTCAACCGCGGATCGTCCGCCAGCACCGTGCCGATTCCCGTCAGCAGCGCGTCCGATGCGTGCCGCATGCGCTGCACTTCCGCACGCGATTCGAGCGACGTAATCCACGTGGCGCTCTGCTTTTTCCCGCGCCCTGCCGTGTCCGCGATCTTGCCGTCCAGCGTCATCGCCACCTTCAGCGTCACCAACGGCCGCCCCGTGTGAATCCATTTTGCAAACGCATCGTTCAGCCGTTGCGCCTCTGCTTCGCGCACGCCAACAGTCACCTTCACACCCGCCCGCCGCAATTTTGCCAGACCTCGTCCCGCTACCGCCGCATTCGGATCGCGCATCGCCGCCACCACGCGCTTCACGCCCGCATCGAGTATCGCCCTCGTGCACGGCCCCGTACGTCCCGTATGGCTGCACGGCTCCAGCGTGACGTACAGTGTCGCCCCGCGCGCACGCTTTCCCGCGCGCCGCAGCGCCACAATTTCCGCATGCTCGAATTTGTCGTAAAGATGAAACCCCTCGCCCACGGCGCGCCCGCCGCGCACCACTACGCAGCCCACCATCGGGTTCGGGTGGGTTTGCGATTCGCCGCGTCGCGCCAGTTCCAGCGCCCGCTCCATCCACTTTTCGTCTTCCGTGTGATTTATTTTTGTCATTCTGAGCGAAGCGAAGAATCTCTCTAGTATGAAGTCCGTTTCCTCATCTTTGTTAATCTGCGTTCATCGGCGGTTCCAACGCCTTACTCAAACATTGAATCCACAAACGCCTTCGCGTCAAACGGCACCAGATCATCAATCTTCTCTCCCACGCCGACGAATCTGATCGGCAGCCCCAGCTCGCGCGCGATGGCCACCACGATTCCGCCCTTCGCCGTGCCGTCGAGTTTGGTCAGCACGATCCCCGTCACGCCAACGTGTCCCGTAAACTCCCGCGCCTGGTTCAACCCGTTTTGTCCCGTCGTCGCGTCCATCACCAGCAGGATATCGTGCGGCGCGCCGGGAATGAGTTTCGCCGCCGTGCGCTTCATTTTTTCCAGTTCCTGCATCAAGTTCGACTTCGTGTGCAGCCGCCCGGCGGTATCCACCAGCACCACGTCGATGCCGCGCGCCTTCGCCGCCGCCACTGCGTCGTACACCACCGCCGCCGGGTCCGCGCCCGGCTTCTGACGGATCATCTGCACGCCGTTGCGTTCCGCCCAGATGGCCAGTTGCTCGATGGCCGCCGCGCGAAACGTATCCGCGGCGCACAGCATCACGCTGCGCCCTTCCGCGCGCAACCGGTTCGCCAGCTTTCCGATGGTCGTGGTCTTGCCTGTGCCATTCACCCCCACGATAAACGTTACCCGTGGCTCGCTGCCTTTTTCCTCAGACCGCGCACTATCACCGGTTGCCCGCGCCCCAATACCGCTCGTCATTCCGACTCCCCGTGGCAGCGGGGAGGAGGAATCCCTCTTCTCGCCTTCCTCCGCGCCTCTGCCGTTGCGCTGGAGAATAGCCACCAGCTGCGCCTTCAGTTCCGCCTTGAGTTGTGCGCCGTCGGTCAGCGCTTGCCGGTCCACTTTTTCTTTCACGGCGTCGAGGATTTCCCGCGTCGTTCGCGGCCCCAGGTCCGCGCTGAGCAGTGCCGTCTCCAATTGCGCCAGCAACGCCGGATCGATCCGCCGCTCCACGGCGAGCAGCGTTTCCACCGTCTCGGCCAGTTGCGACCGCGTCTTGCTGACGGATTCTTTCAGCCGCTCGATCAGGGTCGGCTCGGGCGGCCCAAACAGTGTAATCATCTCGTTGCTTGCTTCTCCTCTGTCCCGACGACAATCTTAACAGAACTCGACGCAGCCGCGTCTCGCCGCGTCGGGAAGCTCTTGTTTTGTGAAGGAATCGCTACTGAACGTACATTTAGGCCTGAGCACTGAAAACTGAAAACTGAAAACTAAACCTCCACCAGCGTCGCGCTGAGCTTCAGTTTCCCTGACCCCACCACCGCGTCCAGCGCATGGACCACCACGGGGTCAAACTTCGTCGTACCCAGCGCGCGGATCTGCTCCATCGCGAATCCCAGTTCTCGCGCCGACTGGTACGGCCGGTTCGTGGTCATGGCGTCCAGCGTGTCGGCCACAGCGATGATTCGCGCCATCATGGGGATCTGGTCGCCCTTCAACCCGTAGGGATACCCGCGCCCGTCCATGTGTTCGTGGTGCAATTCGATTCCCGGCAGCATTTCCCGCAGTTGCGCCACCGGCCTCATGATCCTCGCGCCCTTCACCGGATGCTGCTTCATCAGTTCAAACTCTTCCGGCGTGAGCGTGCCCGGCTTTTTCAGCACGCGGTCGTCCACGCCGATCTTTCCCACGTCGTGCAGCAGCGCCGAGATGCGCAACTGGTCCAGATCCAGCGCGGAGAGTGCGAGCTCTTCGCCGATGATCGTCGAATACTTTGCCACGCGCCCGGAATGACCCTGCGTGTACGGATCCTTTTCGTCAATTGCCGCCGCAAGCATGCGGATGGATCCCAGAAACAATTCGCGGTTTTCTTCCGCCGCATGCTTGAGCTGCGCGATGAATTCCTCGATGTCCCCCGCCATCTTGTTGAAGGTTTCGGCCAGTTCGAAGATTTCCGCCGCGCCGCCTACTTTCGCCCGCTGTTTGAAGTCCCCTCGGCTGATGGCCTGCGTGGATTCCGCCAGCCCGCGGATCGGCCGGCTGATCCCGAACGCGGACCACGAGCCGACGAACAGCGCCAGCACCGCCACCACCACCGCCACCTTGATGGCCTCCCGCGTCAACTCCTCCACGCCGGCGTCTTTCCGCGCGTCGTCCAGGCTGCGCTGCGCGATCACCGCCCAGTTCAGTTGTGGCAGCGTGCTGTACGTGCCGATCATTTCCTCGCTCTTGCCGCCATCCGTTTTCAAAAACGGCGCGGTCTCCGTCGCCCGGCGCTCTGCTTCCAGCGTTTTCACCCGCGCCACCAGCGGCACCGTGCTGCTCACGTCCTGGCCCGGCACGTACGTCCGCGTCCGCGGATGCGCCACGATGCGCCCGTTGCGGTCCACCACGTACACCTCGCGTCCGCGCACGCTGGTTTCCACCAGCCGTTCCAGGATGCGGTCCAGCGAAATCACCGCCGCCAGCATGCCTCGGAACTCCGTCCCCACCATCAGCGGCAGTGCCATGATGAACGCCGGCCGGTTCTCCGTCCCGTAGGCCAGCGGATCGCTGTGGAACTCCGCGCGCTGCTGTGTGGTAAAGAACGCGCGCTGCATTGCCTTTTTCAAAAACTCGTCTTCCATCACCCGCGCGTCGCCCGCGCCCCAGCCTTTCACCGACTGGCCCACTGCGGTCAGGTACAGGATGTTGGGATTGCTGTCCACCAGGCTTTCCAGCAGCGTGGTCACCTGGCCTTTGTTCTTTTCATCGTCAATGTTCCCGATGAGTCCCGCCAGCGCCAGAATTTGCCGCTGTCCCGTCAGTTGCTGGTGCAAGCTGGCCTGGTACAGTTGAATTTCTTCCACGATCGACCGCGTCACTTCGGTCTGCTGCAATCGTTCCGTGTCGGCGAGTTTGTCCTGGCTGAGGCTCAGCACCCGGCGGTGATAGACATAGATGGGAAGGAGACTGATGAGCAGAAGCGCCAGCAGCACCACGTAGAACAGGCGCGGGCGCCACTGTTTGCGCGGCCGGGTTGTTTCGTTGGAGGACAATGTTTCCTGCGCGAACGCCTATACTAGTGGAGCCACTCTCGCGTGGCAATCGAACCGAAGTACTACGTTTCCTCCGCCGCACTGTAGCGCCGCGCTTTAGCGCGGCATTTGCAAGCTTCCGCTCACTCGTGCTTCAGCGCTCGCTCCATCAACTCCCGTATCGCTTCCTTCGGCGCGCGCCCTTCGTAGAGCACGGCATGCATCTGTTCGGTGATGGGCATCTCCACGTTCATCTTTTTCGCCAGTTGCACTGTCGCCACCGTCGTGCCCACTCCTTCCGCCACCATGCGCATCGATCCGACAATTTCCTCCAGCTTCCGCCCCTTGCCCAGCTCGACGCCCACCGTGCGGTTGCGCGAAAGCCCTCCTGTACACGTCAGCACCAGGTCGCCCATGCCCGCCAGCCCCGCCAGCGTTTTCGGCTGCCCGCCCATGGCCACGGCTAGCCGCGTCATTTCCGCCAGCCCGCGCGTAATCAGCGCCGCAATCGTGTTGTGACCAAACCCCAACCCGTCGCACACTCCCGCGGCGATGGCGATCACGTTTTTCACCGCCCCGCCCAGCTCCACCCCCGCCGGATCGTCGCTCGCGTACAGACGAAACGTCGGCCCCGAAAATTCTTCCTGCACCATCCGCGCCAGCTCGGCATCATTCGACGCAATCACCACCGCTGTCGGATCGCCTCGCGCCACTTCCTTCGCGAACGACGGCCCGCTCAGCGCCGCCACCCGCGGCTTGATTTTCGGCGCCATCACCTGCTCAATCACTTGCGTGATGCGTTCCAGCGTCGCGTGGTCCAGCCCCTTCGTCGCGCTCACAAACACCATTTCCGGCTTCACGTGTGGCAGCATCTTCGTGTACAGCCCGCGCGCGTGTCCCGACGGCATCACGCCCAGCACAATCTCCGCGCCCTCCAGCGCCTCCGCGAAGTCGTTCGTCGCCGCCACTTCCCGCGGCACCTCAAATCCCGGCAGGAAAACCTCGTTCACCCGCCGCGTGCGCAGCGATTCGCAGATGTCCGTCTCGTACACCCACAGCGCCACGCGGTGCTGCGCTCGGCTCCGCGTCAGCGCTATCGCCAGCGCCGTCCCCCAACTCCCCGCCCCGATCACCGCAATTTTTTTCATTTGTTTTTCTGTAGGGGCGCTGCTTGCTGCGCCCTCATGGAGTGCGGGAGCTTGCTCCCGCCATGAAGCGCGAAGCAAGCTTCGCGCTTCCTCCCCTCTTGAATCTTAAATCTCCAATTTCAAATCCTCTGTCTTTTCCTGCTTTCTACACCCTACACCCAACACCCTAAACCCTATTTCCTCAACTTCAGCCGATTCTCCGTCCCCGCCACCAATCTCCCAATATTGTCCTTATGCTTCATGATGATCATCGCTGCCATCAACGTCGTTCCAATCGACACCGCCGTTGGCTGCACTTCCGGCCGTGCCGCGTACAGACCGTACGTCAGCAGCGGCAGCGACGCCGCCGCAATGATCGACCCCAGCGAAACGTACCGCCAGATCGCCACCACCACAATCCACACCACCAACGCGCCCGCCACCGCCGGCCAGCATATCAGCACGAACGCCCCCACTCCCGTCGCCACGCCTTTCCCGCCCTTGAATTTCAGCCATACCGGAAACATGTGCCCCAGCACCACCACCACGGCAGCCGCCACCATGGATGCGATATGTTGTTTCGTCAAACTCCCCACCAGCCAGACGGCGGCATAACCCTTTGCCAAATCCAGCAGTAGCGTGACCACTCCCGCCACCGGCCCCGCCGTTCGCGCCACATTCGTCGCGCCAATATTTCCACTCCCCGACGCGCGGATGTCTCTCCCCTCGCGCAACTTCACAATGATGTACCCAACCGGTATCGAGCCCAGCAGATACGCGAATGGCAGGAAAATCACCCCCGCCGGCAGCGCGATCATTCGTCTCCCCGGCGATTGCTTTTCTGCGCAACCCTCTCCACTAGTGCAAGCATACGTTTCCCCGCCAAGTGCCTGATTGCTTCATTTCAAATTTCAAATTTTAAGTTTAGACTTCCGACTTTGTTCCTCTCCTTCTACACCCAACACCCTACACCCTAAACCCTCATCATCCCGGCTCGAGTCCTTCTGCAAAAGAAAACGTCCCCAGCCTCGAGTACACCGCTCCGCCTCTTAGGAGCTTGCTCTCGTACAAATAAAACTCTCCGCTCCGCGTTGCGCCAAACTCCATGGCCCCCGCCTTCTCGATCGCCTCGCGCAATTTCGCCAAGCCTTCTTCCGACTTGAACCGCGCTAGCGTTAGGTGCGGACGGAACGCGCGCCCCTCCCGCGGAATTCCCAGCCGTTCGAGTCGCTTCTCAATTTCCGCCGCCATCTCCGCAAGATTGGGCGTCGCTTCGATCCCCGCCCAGAATACGCGCGGGTGCTTCGCATTCGGAAAAAATCCCACGCCGCGAAAATTTAGCTCCACTGCCGCCGCCGACCGCACGCCCTCCAGCTCTTTCTTGATTTGCTCCACTCTTTCCGCCGCCACCTCGCCACCAAATTTCAGTGTGACGTGCATCCCCTCCACTCGCGCCCATCTCGCTCCTCGCGCATCCCGGCAATCCGCCTCTAGCTTCGCCACAAACTCCCGTATCTTCCCCTTCACTTCCTCCGGCACATCCATCGCCACAAACACTCGCACGCCTTATCCCTTCGCCTGCGTTGCTTCCCGCTGCTTCTGCAAAAAATATCTCCTCACCATATCCATCGCCGTCTGCGACGCGTACAACCGTATGCGTTCGCGGTCACCGGGGAAGTGCATGCTGCGTTCTTTCGTCGCCGACTCGTTAGCCAGCGCGATGTGTACCGTACCCACCGGCTTTTCCGGCGTGCCGCCGCTCGGCCCGGCGATGCCGGTGATGCCGATTCCCAGTTGTGCGCCGGTGCTGCGACGAATGCCTTCCGCGAGCGCGATAGCCACCTCGGCGCTCACCGCGCCCTTCGCTTCGATTAGTTCCGCGGGCACGTCCGCCCACGCCGACTTCAATTCGTTGCTATAACACACCACGCCGCCGAGAAAATAGGACGAACTTCCCGGAATGCTCGTCAGCCGCTGCGCCACCAGGCCTCCCGTGCAGCTTTCCGCCACGGCAATCGTCGCGTGGTTCTGGTTCAACGCGTTGGCCACCACCGTTTCCATATCTTCGCCCTGCGTGGTGAACACCGCTTCGCCCAGCGCGAACCGTATGCGCTCCACCAACTCGTCCAGCGTGCGGTTTGCCGCCGCCGCGTCTCCCGACCACGCCCGCAGATGCACTTGAATTTCTCCCGGCGCCGCGAGAATCGTCGTCTGCGCGTCCGTGGTGCCCGTGTAGATTGGCGCGATGCGCTGGTCGATTTCCGATTCCGGCAATCCGGCCACGCGCAATTCGCGCGTGTACAGCCGCTGCCCGCTCGAAACTTTTTCCAGCCGCGCGCGCACCTGCGCTTCGAACATCGCCTTCATCTCATTCGGCGGCCCGGGCAGCAGGATCACAATCCGCCCGCGCTCTTCCATCCACAGTCCGGGCGCTGTCCCGCGCTTGTTCTCCAGCACCGTCGCGCCCTCCGGCACCATGGCCTGCCGCTTGTTCGTTTCGGACATCACGCGCCCGAACCGACGGAAGCGCTCCTGTATGCCGCGCAAAATTTCTTCGTTGAGCAGCAACTTGCGTCCCAGAAGTTCCGCCACCGCCTCGCGCGTCACGTCATCTTCCGTCGGCCCCAGACCGCCGATAGCGATCACTAGTTCCGCGCGCTTCAGCGCCTCGCGAAACGTTTCGCGCAGCCCCGCGCGGTCGTCGCCGACGATCACCTTCCGCGTCACCTCAATCCCCAGCTTGTTCAGCTCGTCCGTCAGCAGCAGGGAATTGGTGTCCACGCGGTACGCCGTCAGCATCTCCGACCCCACCGCGATGATTTCCGCTTTCATGACGCAGAATTGTACCCGAAAATGCAGCGCCCACCCGCCTGTCTTCAGCGAGTGGGCTCGATTCCTATCGCTTAGTCATCCTGAGCGAAGCGAAGGATCTCTCCTGGCTCTTGTCTGTGCCCTTCTGCGTCGAGGATTATGTTTTTTCCTATTTTCTATTTTCTCTTTTCTATTTTCTTTTCTTCATCTGCGTTCATCTCCGGTTTCGGGAGTCCGGTGGACTCCACCGGAGTCCGAACACCGGACTGCGTTAAGGTTTCTTCCCAATCTGTTTCAGCAGCTCTCCCACCGCCGCATCCAGTTGCGAATCTTTGCCTGAATAACTCTCCCCAATCGGCCGCGTCACAGCAATATCGACCGGCCGCGGGTTTCTTTCCATGGTTTGTCCGGAGTTGTCCGTAATGCGTATGCTTGGTGTGCGAATCGTCGAGCCATCCAGCAGCGTTTGTCCGCCGGTATAGATGATCCATCCGGCCGTCGGCTCGCCGATTACTTTTCCCAGCTTCAACGCGCGATAGCCTTCTGTGAAGTCTTCCGCATCGCTCAGCGAGTGCTGGTTGACCACCAGCGCCGTCGGCAACTCCAGCGCGCGCTGCCCGAGCACGCTGCGCGCCGGTGCCGCGGCATTGCGTCCGCGAAACGTCATATGCAGGTAGGGTCGCCGCGCCAGCACGTCAATCGCATACACGTTGACGAATCCGCCGTTGTTGTTGCGGATGTCGATCACCACGCCTTCGCGCCCGTGATTTTCCACGTCCAGGTCCACGTAGAGTTGCGCCAGCGAACCCGCGCCCATGTCCGGCATGTGCGCGTAGCCCAGGCGCCCTCCGCTGGCTTTCTCGACGTACGCGCGCCGCTCTTCCACCCACTGCCGGTAGAGAAGTTGCTTTTCCGCGTTGATGGTCACCGGCATCAGCGCCACGTTGCGTTTGCCCGTGCCATCCGCCGACGCCGCCACGCTCAATTCCACGCGTTTTCCCGACGTGTACGCCATCAGCTCTCCCAGCGCCGTGTGCGGACCAATCGGTTTTCCTTCCACGGCCAGCAAGTACTCGCCCGTTTTGATTCCCATCACCGCCGCCGGGCTGAGCGCAATCACTTCCGTGATGCGCAATCTCCCATTCGTTTCATACTCTGCGCGGTCAAACCGCAGCCCCAGCCGCCCGCTCGACGGACCCTGTCCGCCGCCTCCGCCGGGCGCTCCCACGCCGCTGTGCGACGCGTTCAGCTCTCCCACCATCAGATTGAGCAGCCGCCGCATCTCGTCCGGCGTGGTGGCGCCGGCGATGCGTGGCGCATACGCGTCGTGCACCGCGTTCCAGTCCACGCCGTGGAATTTCGGGTCGTAGAACGTGTCGCGCTTGATGCTCCACGCCTGTTCGAATACGGCCATTTTTTCTTTCTCGAAGTCCACGTCCATCTCGGCCGTTACATTGATGGGCCGCGTCTGCCGCGACTCCACGGTTATTACCTGCACGCGTCCTCCGCCCAGGAAGTACACCTCTTTGCCGTCCGGCGTGAACGTCGCGAACGATTTGTTTTCCGCCGTGGACGTGAGCTGCCGCGCCACGGACGGCTCTCGCGATAGCTCGTCGTACGGATAGGTGTACAGGTTTTGCTGGTTGGCCACCGACGCGTTCAGCAGCAGCGTCTTTCCGTCGGGACTGATGACCGCGCGGCCCAGGTCCACGCCCACGTTGATCACTTGCAGCCGCCGGCGAATGTCCATGAAGTCCACCTCCACGGGCTTCGTCGCCGGTTTTTCCGCGGCCGCTTCACCGGTGCCCGCTCCGCCGCCGCGCGCCTCGGGTGACTTGCCGGGCGCTTTCGTCGGCTTTTCCTGGAAAAGTTCCTTGAATTGGTCCTCGTGGAATTTTGGCGTGCGCGGCATTAGGTTGACGCGCGCGAGCATTCCGTCTTCCGTGCGCTGCGCGGACACCAGCAGCAAATAACTTCCGTCCGGGCTCCACGCAACGGATCCGCCAAACGCGTTGGAAAGAAACGTCACCGGCTTCGCGTCACTTGCACTGAGCGTAGCCGAAGTGCCGCCTGCCGCCGGCGCCACATACACGTTGCGAAAACCCTTCTCCGAGATCGAATAGAACGCCAGCCATTTGCTGTCGGGCGACCACACCAGCGGATCGGGAAAGCGCCGCTCGCTGCTCGTGCTCAGCACGCGCTCTTGCTTCGCCGCCATGTCATACACCAGCACGTCGCGCCCATCTCGCTCGAACGCGATGCTCTTTCCATCCGGCGAAAACACCGCGTCCGTATCGGCCATCGGGCCGCGCGTCAGTTGCGTTTCCGTGTCAGTCGTAAAGTCGTAGAGAAAAAGTTGTGCGTCGCCGTTCCGGTCCGACGAATACACCACCTGTTTGCTGTCCGGCGACCACGCGATGTTCGACTCCGCCGGCACCGTGTACGTCACTCGCTTGGCATTGCCGCCGTCTTTCGCCGACGCGGCAAACACTTCGCCGTGCACCACGAACGCGATCTTTTTTCCGTCAGGCGAAAGCGCCAGTTCCTGTATCAGGTTGCTCAGCGACAGGTGCTGGGTTTCGGGCGACGGCGGCGCGCTGCGCCTCGTCAGCGGAATCGCAGCCGCCTGTCCGCTCGCTGTGTCCAGTTTCCAGACCGCGAAGTCGCGCTCAAAAACAATCGCGCGCCCGTCGTAGGAAATCACCGGCCACAGCACGCGTCCGTCGCGGAACTTCGTAATCTGCCGCGCTTCGCTCCCCGGCGTTGCGCTCTGCGCCCAGATATTTTGCGCGCCGGAGCGGTCGGAGACGTAATACACGGTGCGCCCGTCCGCGCTCCACATCGGCCACACTTGCTTGGCGCCTCCTGCCGCGGACAGCAGCTTGTAGCTCGGCGTCGCTCCTTCCTTCACCAACCAGATTTCACTCTCGTCAATGTGACTGTGTCCCTTGCGCCACCACTGCCCGAACGCCTGATTGCCTCGCGCGCTGATGGCCAGCGTGCCGTCCGGACCCGGCGCCGCAAAAAACTCCGGCGCGTAGCGGTCGCCCGCCACCGGCATGGGCGTGCCGCCCTCGCTGGACACGCGGAAGACGTCGTTCATTCCCGCAATGTCGTAACTGTTCGCGCTGAAGTACAGCCAGCGGCCGTCGCGTGACCACCCGTCCAGCCACTCCGCTCCGTCCTCGAACGTGAGGCGCCGCACTTCGCCGCTCGCAAACGTGTACGCATAGATGTCGCCGCCGCCCGTGCGTGTGGACACAAACGCCAGCCGCTTGCCGTCGGGCGAATAGCGCGGCCGCGACTCATACGCAGGGTTCGCAATCAGCAGATGGGCCTCGCCTCCCGCCAGCGGCGCCGTCCAGATGTCGCCGCCGCTCACAAACGCAATCTCCGCCCGGTCCGGCGCCACGCTCGGCTCCGAAAAATACGGCAGTGCCTGCTCTCGTAGGACAGGCTTTCCAGCCTGTCCTGCACCCGACGAACCCTTCGCACTCAAACTCATCGGCACTTGCGCGCAAATCAGCGCCATCATCAGCGCACTGGCAAACAACTTTCGCATGGCGTTCATGGAGTTCCTCCGGACTTCGGGCGGTGGTATCAACGCGGCATTGTAAATCAATTCCTGGCAGGATTTGCGAATCCGTGTAGCTCAGGTCCCGTTGCGATGGCCGCGCGTGCGGGCATCGCAACTGACCTGAGGTTTTTCATTTTCTGATGACTGACAACAGAGAACTGACAACTGACTACTGACAACCTTCTTCCTTCTTCACGCCACCAACGCCATCCCCTCCACATCCCAATCCAGCGAAAACAGCGCCCCACTCGTTACAAGGAACGCCCGCCGTGTCGGCAGCAGCGCCAGTCCCACCAGACCAATTCCGCTCAGCACCAACTCGGCCTGGCTGCCGTCCGCCGCAACACGTACCACGCCTCGCTGCCCGTGTAGCGACGCCGCCGCGTAGAGCTTGCCGTCGCGCCCAAACGCCAGCCCCTGTGGCCGGCCCAGCCCGCGGTAGAACGTGGTCACTTCGCCGTGCGAATCGATGCGCACGATGCGGTCGAAGCTCGACGTGGTCGGCCCCGCCACGTACAGATCGCCGTCCGGCCCGAAGGCCATGTGATACGCGGCAATCGACGGCTCCAGCGTCGCAAACACAAAAATCTGCCGCTCCGGATTAATTTTGAAAATCGTGCCGCTGCGGTCGCCCACGTAGAGGTTGTCATCCTTGTCGAACGCCAGGCCCGTGGCCACGCCCATGCCTTCGACCCACTGTTCCGCGCGCCCGTCCTGCGTATTCACCCGATGGATCGTGCCGTCGTTGCGGTTGGAGACAAACAGCGCCCCGCTGCGGTCCAGCGCCAGCCCTGTCGGGTTCATCAACTCCGTCACCAGCGGCTTCACCGTGTAGTTCGACGTAATCTTGTACAGCGACACCGGCACCTGCTGCCCGCGCTGCCCGCTGAACGTCACATAAATATTTCCCTCGCGATCCACCGCCGGATTCGCCACCGGATGCAGGTTGTCGGCAATTTGCACGCCCAGTGCGATGGGGAAGGGAACACTCTCCGCGCGCGACGTCGCCACGCGCACCCACCCGCCCGACGCGCCCTCCGGCACTCGCGCCACCAGATAATTTTCCGACCCCACCACGATCGCGCCGTCTGTGTCGCCAAACCGCACCCGCGACCTCGACCCGTTCCTCTGCTCGAACCCGCTCCCGCGGATCACCACTTCTCCGCCGGGTATCGCCGCCCCCGGCGTCACACTTTCAATCCGCGGTGTGCTGTTTCCTTTCACTTTCTCACTTTCGCTGTTTGCCTCTGCAACTCTGCCACTCTGTAACTCTGTATCTCTCCTTCTACACCCAACACCCTACACCCTAAACCCTCTCACCCCTTCTCACCCCAACCATCCCGTCCAACGAACGAGCCATAGCAGAATCGCAGCGTAAATCCCCGCAAACCAATCATCCGCCATAATCCCCCACCCATGCGGCCATCTCTCCGCCTGCCGCGCCGGCGGCGGCTTCACAATATCAAAGATGCGAAAAAGTATGAAACCCAGCAGCAGATATTTCCACCCGCCGCCCTCGATAAACGCGGGTACGAGAACCGGCAAATACGTGATCATCTGCCCGCTGATCTCATCGACTACCACTTGCCCCGGATCGCTCTTGCGGAAATGATTTGCCGCTTGCTGCGCTGCCCAGACTCCCACCAACGAGAAAAAAACCGTCCCGGCCACATAGGGCAACATGAAAAACGTCTCGAACGACATGCCCAATGGCAACGCGATTCCAAAGCCTTCCCACAACTTGCCAAAAAGAGCAAACGTGCAAAACAAGGAACGCGCGAGCGCCCATCCAATCGCCAATCCGCCCAGCGACCCCCACGTCCCCGGCGCCACCGGCAAATAGCCCAGCCCGAATCCGGTGGCAATCCACAACGCCACCCGCGGTTTCTTCGGTGCTGCTGCTTCTGTGGTTTCGCCCATGAGGAACTTCTTGCCCAGCCCGTTCTTTCAATCATTCAATAATTCAATGAACAACTGAACCAATCTTTTCAATCACTCGCCACTTTCTTCTTCCGTTCCCGGCCCTTCGTTCGCGTCTTCATCAAACACCGGCTGCGCAATCCGGTACTTCTCGCTCGCCCACGCCCCCAGGTCGAGCAGTCGGCACCGCTCGCTGCAAAACGGAAAATCCGCATCCCGTTGACTATCCGTCTCCGCCTTGCAAATGGGACATCGGTGTTTCATGCTCGTTGAATTCTATCGCATCGGCATTCGTACGGGCGGACCTGCCTGCCCTGATCCCGCTCTGCGGGACGAACGGGCTGGCGCTCCCTTCTTCTCTCTAATGAATCAATGATTCAATGAAAAAATGAACCAATCTGCTCAATTTCTCGATCTTTGCCCCTTCCTCATTCCTCACTTCCTCATTTCCTCTTCTTACGCCAGCACCCGAAACGCTGATTCCCGCTCCTCTCTGGAAATCAATCGCTCCGAATGTAATTCAATCACCTTGCCGATCAAATCATATTCATGTGCCTTGCTGATCTCGACCGTGGCCATTTGTCCGCGTTGTGGTTCGGCGTCGCCGGCAATTTCCGTGATGATAATTTTCCCGTCGATTTCCGGTGCCATGCCCTCGTGCCGCGCCTCCCACACCAGCTCCGTCTCCTTCGATTGCCCTTCCAGCATCGCCTCGATTTTCTTTCCCACGCGCGCCTTCAACTTCCGCGCCGAAATCTTTTTCTGTATGGTCATCAACCGTTCGCGCCGGTCCTCAATCGTCTCCGCATCCACTTTGCCATCGAGGGCGTAGCTCTCCGCCGTTTCGTCGTCGGAGTAGGCAAACACGCCCAGCCAGTCGAACTCCGCCTCGCGCACAAAGCTGCACAACTCGCGAAAATCTTTTTCTGTTTCGCCCGGAAATCCCACGATGAACGACGTGCGCAAGCTGACTCCGCGAATTGTCCTGCGAATCTTCGCCAGCATCTTCAAAAACGCATCTCCGCTCGACCCGCGTTTCATTCGCGCCAGCACGTTGCGGCTGGCGTGTTGCAGCGGAATGTCCATGTACTTCACGAGCTTCTTATGCGCCGCCATCGTTTCCAGCAGCCGCGGCGTAATGCGGTTCGGGTAGCAGTAGAGAAACCTCACCCACTCCACGCCGTCTACCTGCGCCAGCCGCTCGAGCAGCGTCGGCAAGCCATCGCGAATTCCCAAATCCTCGCCGTACGCCGTGGTGTCCTGACCGATGAGCGTCACCTCGCGGACGCCTGCCTGCGCCAGATTTTCCGTTTCGTGTACCACCGACTCGAATCGCCGGCTGCGAAATTTTCCGCGCAGCTCCGGAATAATGCAGAACGTGCACGGGTGGTCGCAACCCTCGTTGATCTTGATGTACGCGGCATGCCTCGGTGTCGTAAACATCCGCGGCGTCTCCTCGTTGTACAGCCACGTCGGCGCTCCCTCGCCCGTCATTCCGAGCGAAGCGAGGCTCGGTTCCGCTGCGGTTTCCGCGGCGAATCTCTCCTTCCCATTTTCTCTTTTCTCTTTTCTATTTTCTTGTCCGCTAGACTCTGCGACCGTCAACTCACCTCTCACCGCGTTCAGAATTTCCTCAACTTCTCCTGTCCCAATCACCGCATCCACTTCCGGAATCTGTTCCCGAATATCCGCGCGAAACCGTTCCACCAGGCAGCCCGCCACAATCAATTTCTGCGCCGACCCAAACTTCTTGTACTCCGCCATCTCCAGAATCGCCTGCACCGACTCCTTTTGCGCCGGCTCGATAAAGCTGCACGTGTTCACCACCAACACGTCGGCCTCCGCCGCTCGCGGCGTAATTTCGTACCCGCTGCGCGCAAGAATGCCCATCATCACCTCGCTATCCACGAGGTTTTTCGGGCATCCCAGGCTCACGAATCCCACTTTAGGCATACTTCCGCGCACTCTCCCTTGCATGCAAACGCACTATTCTAACACGCGTCCCTTCTGTGGACTTGTCATCCTGAGCGCAGCGAAGGATCTCTCTTTGTAGCATCCTCTGGCTTGCAAATGTGCAGAACCAAAACTATTCAGAATTGCGGCCTATTTTCTCTTTTCTATTTTCTCTTTTCGCTTTTCTCTCATTACCTGCTACCCCGCAACAGGGCTTTGATCGCTGTCAGCAGCGATGTCATCTGCTTCGCATCTGTCGCCTGCGCCCCGAACCGCGCCGCCTGGTAGAGTGACGTCAACTCTCCCACTGGCGCCGCCACTTCGGCCCGCTGCATTGCCGCCACAAACTCCAGCGGCGTTTGTCCCGGCGCTTTTTTCCACCCGCGCCGCGCCAACACGCGCAGCATCTGTTGGTACAGCAGCGTCGCCAGCCGCGGTGTCACCGCCTCGCGTCCTCCGAAGTGAATGCCCCATTCGAGCGCCAGATATTCGCGCAGCGACCGTCCGCGCACTAGCACGAGCACCACTAGCATCGCCGCGATTGCTATTCCAATCCGCCACGGCCCCAGCATCTTCACGCGGATTTGCTGCCATTTCAGCCATTCGACCACCGCGCGGCGTTTCTGTTCCAGGTACCGCCACGTCTGGTCCGTCCATTCCCGCGACGTTTTCTGAAAATTCTGCGCCAGCGTCACTTGGTGAGCCATGTCGTAATTGATCACCCATTCGCTCCACATCAGCTCGAACCAGTCGTAGTAGAACGCTAGTCGCCCCAGCCATCCGCGCAGGCGCTCGTCCGACGGCGGCGTGGGGTCAAACGTCATCCAGCCGATTTCCGGAAAATAAACTTCCACCCAGCTATGCGCATCGCTGCCGCGCACGATGTAATCTTCGCCGATGTCGTTGTATTCCCCGGGCAAAAATCCGTTGACGTACCGCGCCGGCACGCCCAGCGACCTCAGCATCACCGTCATTGCCGAGGCGAAGTACTCGCAGTGTCCCGCGCGCCGCGTAAACAGAAAATGCGCCAGAGGACTTTCTCCCGGCGTGCCGGATAGCTCCAGCGTGTAGCCATAGCGCGTGCGCAAGTGCTGCTCGATGGCCGCGGCCATGTCGTACGCGTTCGTCGCGTTCCGGGTGATTTCGCGCGCCAGTGCGGGGATGCGCGGATCGAGCGGCGGAAGCTGCAAGTAGAGTCGCCGCGCCTCCTCGGGATATTCCGTCGGCGCCGCGCGCAGACGGGCCGGCGGCACTTGCGGCACGTAGCTGATGCCTTCGTAGCGCACCTTGGTGTAGTTGTGAAACGGGTTGAACACCGCGCGAGTGAAGTCCTGTTCCAAATAACTCCGCGGCGACGTGCGCCCCGCGCGATCCGTCTCCGGCGAGAAGCGTCCGCGAATTCGCTCGGCGCGGTCCGGCACGAACAGCGCATCCGTGGCCAGTGGCTCCAGCAGCACCAGGTAGGAAATGCGCCGCGCGGTGCGCCGCGTCTCATTCATGATGACGCCCAGCCCGAACCACCCGCTGGCCATGTCCGGATAAATAATAGTGCGTAGGCGCGCTTCGCTCGTCCAGCGTCGCCCGTCAAACGTAGTCAGCGCAATCCCGCGCCAGCGCGTGCTGGACATCAGCGCCACGCTCGCGTCCGAGCGGATGCGCATCACCACCGCCGTATTTTTCTTGATGGTGCCGATCTGCCCCAGCTCCACGTTGTCGCTGAACCCGCTGATCAGCGACGGCTGCAGGTTCAACCCACTCATGTAGCCCGCAGTCACGCGCGGCAGAATGAAGAAAATCGCCGAGCCCAGCACCAGCGACCCCGTCGCCACCGCCAGCGACGTCACGCTTAGCGCTCGGTTCAACCGCCGTGCCGCCGGCGTGCCCATGGCCAGCGGAGGCGACACGGCGCCCTCCGCGCTCCGCCGCATCTCCAGCCCCACAAACGTGGCCACCGCCAGAAATAAAAACAGCAGGAACAAAACCAGGAAAGTTGTGTCCACCGTCAAGATGGCCGCCACCAGCACGGTGGTGAACGCCAGCATCGCCAAAAACAAATAATCGCGCGTGGTCGTCGCCGAGTACAGCCGCACGATCATCGCAAACAGCATCAGGTGGATGGACGCCAGCAGCGCCGCGTACAGCACGGGGTTCGGCGCGCCGGCCGCCATCGCCCGCGAAAAAAGCCATAAGTCGATTGGGAAAAAAAGGAAGTAGGCAATCGTCAGCCGCGTCGCCGCGCGATGCGATAGCTCCACCGCAGCGCCACGCCACCAGCGAATCGCTTTCAGTACCAGCGCCGCCGGCGGCACAATCGTGGACACCGGGTCCAGCTTGCCCGTGGACACCAGCGTCACCACGCTCGTCGCGATCATCAGGTACAGCGCAATCTCGAAGTACCGGTTGACCGCCGCCAGCCCCTGCCCGCTCGTCGTGAGTCCTGTCGTCCTTGCCGCGCTGTTCATCTCTTTGGCCGATTCTACCACGCGCCCTTGGCCGCTAACTTCCTGCTTGTTCAATGCCCTTGTTGCGGCGACAATTACACCACCATGAAAGGCCTCATCGCACTCATCATCTCTTTAGCCATCGCCTTCGGAATCTACTATCTCTATTTCCGCCAGGTCCAGACCACCGGCGGCGGCAACAATCCCACGCAAGCCATCACCACCACCGGCGTGAAAAACGATTTGAACGCCATCGCCCAGGCCGAGCGCATGTACTTCTCCCAGAACGGCAGCTACGCCACGCTCGACCAGCTCACCGAAAGCGGCGCGCTCACCACCACTCGCCAGCGCGACGGCTACACGTACTCGATCGAAGTTTCTGCAAGCGGCTTCACTGTCACCGCGCGCAGTTCCCGTCCCGGCTCGCCCGCCTTCGCCATCGACCAGTCCATGCAAATCCGCCCGCTCCCGTAGGACACGCTCCCGAGTCCCGATACTTCGGGATCGGGACCAGCCTGTCCGCTTCTCACTGTTCCACTGCGCACCGAGCCCCCAGGCCCCTGCTTGCCCCGAGCCATGCCGAGGGGCCTGGGGGAGGCTTGCTTTCCCCCTCCATTTCGCGGTATAAAAAGTCTCCCGTTGATCTGCCTGGAGGAAGAAGCTTTTTCCTCACATTCCACTTCTCGGAGGACACTCATGACCACACGCCGCGTTTTCGCCGCTTTTCTTCTGGGCGCATTGACCCTCAGCGCCGTCGCCGTTTCTGCTCAGGAAAAGAAATCCGCCCCGGCAAAGAAATCCGCTCCAGCCGCACCTGCCATGGACGAAAAAGCCATGATGGACATGATGCAGAAGCTCGCCACTCCCGGCCCGGGCCACAAAAAGCTCGATTTCATGGTCGGCACATGGAATGCCAAGACCACCATGTGGATGGACCCGGACCCGAAAAGGCCTCCCATGGTTTCCGACGGCACTTCCGTTCACAAGTGGGTTCTCGGCGGACGCTATCTCGAACAGCGCTTTGAAGGCACCTTCATGGGCGGGCCATTCTCCGGCGTCGGCTACACCGGTTTCGACAACTACCGGAAAAAGTACAACTCCACTTGGATGGACACGCTCGCCACTGCCAGCATGACCGCCAGCGGCACCTTTGACGCCGCCGGCAAAGTCCTCACCTCCACTGGCAAAATGGACGACCCCTCCACCGGCAAGTTCACTCCCTTCCGCGAAAAAATGACCATCGTCAGCAACGACGAAGTGCTTTTTGAAATGTGGACGGCCACCCCTGACGGCAAAGAATATCGCATGATGGAAATCCGCTACACCCGCAAAAAGTAGCAATCGGCTTTCTTTTCTTCCGTTGTCATCCTGAGGGCCGCGTCCCGAAGCCTCGGGATTCGCGGCCCGAAGGATCTCTCCTGCTTTGTGGATGCTAAGGTTTTGTGTCGGGGCCGATCTTTCGCGATGTGCGCGTCCCGACGCTTTGTTTCGGGAAGATCGGCCTCTGTCGCTTCAGCCCGCGACGCTTCTTTCCGCGATTCGTGCAATTTTCTTCGTCGCGCTCGAAACCGCCAGCCGTTCGACCCAGCTTAACGGCGCCGAGCGTGCTGCTTTTTTCTTGGGGAGTCGTCCTGTGAGTATCAGAAAGGGCCGCAGTGTGATCTCCCGGTAGGTCACACTGTGTTTTGCGGCCGGAAGCGGATCAAGTTGTTCGGCATGAAAATGCAGGGATTCTTTCAGGTGGCGGTGCAGCTCCGCTGTTGCGTTCTTTCGCACCTCCACCGCCGGGAATTGCCACAACCCGGAGAAATATCCATCTGCATCGGCCCTTCCTGGTTTGACCAGAAGTGTGTAACCGAATCCGTCCAGAAATACCGCCGCGGCAATCGTAACTTTGACTGCTTCGCGTTTTTTCCTCGCCGACGGAATCTTTTCTACCAGCCCCAGCTTCCGCGCCCGGCACCACCGCGCCACAGGACACTCCTCGCACCGCGGCGCCCGCGGCGTGCACACCGTCGCTCCCAACTCCATCATCGCCTGATTCCATTCGCCAGGTTTTGTACCGCCGGCATCCTGCCGGCGTTCATAGGACAGGCTTTCCAGCCTGTCCGCTGGCCCATGATCTCTTCGCCGCCCCGCGCGAAGCGCCATGGAGTGCGGGAGCGCAGCTCCCGTCGTGCTTTTCCCTTCCTCCCTTCCTCTTTTCCTCACTTCCTCTTGTTTTCCTGTTTCGCCACTCTCCGCCCCCATCAACTCTTGCGCCTTCTCCTCCAACTTTTTCCATCTCCCCGCCGCCCGCAAATCCCCTCGCACGCCGCCCAGCCGCGCCACCACCCGCGCCACGTTTCCGTCCAGCACCGCCAGCGGCTTGTCGTACGCAATACTCAACACCGCCGCCGCCGTGTACCTTCCCACCCCCGGCAGGGCCAGCGCCGCCTCCACCTCGCGCGGAAATTTCCCGCCGTGCTTCGCGACCATCTCCCGCGCCGCGCGATGCAAATTCCGCGCGCGACTGTAATATCCCAGCCCCGCCCACATCTTCAGCACGTATTCGCCCCGCGCACGCGCCAGCGCCCGCAGGGTAGGGAATTTTTTCACAAACCGCCGGTAGTACGGTTCCACCGCCGCCACGCGCGTCTGTTGCAGCATCACCTCCGACACCCATACGCGGTACGCATCGCGCGTCCCCCGCCACGGCATCGCCCGCTTGTGCCGTGCATACCACGCCACCAGCCGCGCCCGAAATGCCACTACGGATCGCTCACTCAGCTTGTTCATGTTTGGACGTGAGAGGAAAGAATATGCTCGTCGCCGATGGTTTGAAAGTCCAAGCCACTCCGCCGCGCCTTCGTGGGACAGGCTACCAGCCTGTCCGGCACCGTGCCAAATACTTGGGAGGTTTTGTAGCGGCAACCTGCGATGCTTCAGCGCAGGTTGCCATCGTTTTTCTTACGAAATCTTCTTCTTTGCGAACGGCCTTGCATATGCCGCCGGCGGGTTGTGCGCCGTGGTGGACGCCGCTTTGCGATAAAACTCCATCGCTTTTTCTTTCTCGCCCATTTTTTCGTACGTCTGCGCGATCAAGCACTGGATGAACGGATCGTTCTGATTGGCTTTCTGCAATTCTTCCAGCGCCGTTTTGTAATCGCCTCGATAGAACGCGACGTACCCCACCAGGTACGGAAAAAATACTGCCTGCGTCGGGTTGGTGCCCTTGTCGAGCGCGGCCTTGGCCGCGGCCACGTGCTTCTGTGCCTCCGCGTCTTTTCCGCGACGCGCGGCGATGCGCGCCTGCGCGTGCGCCCAGCGAAACTCCCACAAGTCCACGCGGTCCGGCTTGATGTTCGGCTCGCGCAGCCCGACGCTGTGTCCGGTCTCGTACCACTTCTGCGCCGTGTCCAGGTCGCCCGCCTCGATGCACACCCGCGCGGCCTCATTGGCCATCTCGCCCTGCTGGAAAAAATCGTTCACGGAGACCTGGTAATCAAACACCTTCTGTTCCCACTCTACCGTTTTCTTGCAGTCTCCTTCAAACGCGTACGACATCGCCATGGCCCGCTGCGCCGCGGCCTTGGCCTGCGGAGTCGCCGACGCTTCAATGGCCTTCGCAAAATACTTCCGCGCCTCCGCGTACTGTCCCATCAAGTCGAGCACCACGCCCGCGGCGTTGTTCGCCGCCACCGAATCCGGCGCCGTCTGCAGCTCCTGGCGGTACACCGCCAGCGCGTCTTCGAGTTTTCCCTCGCGCAGCATCGCCCGCGCCTTGACGATAAATTCCGGCTGCGGTTGCTGCTGCGCTTGCGGCTGTTGACCTGCTGGTGCTTGTGCTGGATTTTGTGCACCAACCGCCGCCGCGGAAATCAGAATGCACACGCAAGCGAAACGCATTGTATGTTTTGAACTCATGACGCGAATTACCTCACAGGACTTTGTCTATCTCTCCCACCCTGATCCCCGACCCCTGTTCCCTGACCCCTGTCCCGTTCGTTTTCATGGCCGGATTATCTCACAACACGTTTGGCAAGTATCTCCTGAGGACAAGTAGGGTCAAGAAGGCTTTGGCTTCCTTTGAAGTCGGAGGCCCCGAATCATACCGAAACTACCTGTCCAGTTTTAGAGGGGTGCACTACAATTGTCTTTAATTCCCACTGGTACAAATATCCCCGGTCAGGTCACTCGACCTTCGGGGAATGGCTCAGTTTCCGATGTTCCGACTTGTCAGGAGTTGCGAGGTCCACGCAGCTGGGCAATCAGCACAGCCAGTGCCACGCCGAAGCACATACCGGAAGCAAGGAGTTGCACCACGTCCACGATGTGAAAGCTCGCGAATCGAGGCCGATTCATAAGACTCATCAGCCCGATCAATCCGACGATGAGAGGCGCGACGACAGCGGGAATGAGAGACTTGCGGTTGAGCATGCTCTTCTCCTTGCTGAGTTGACCGGCCACCATACACCACGCACTGTCAGTTTGCAATTTCTTCTCTAACGCGTCCAAACCGGCAAGATTAGAGACTTGGGCGGGCGGCCCACCTGTCCCGCTTGCCCTGAGCGAAACGAACGGCTTGTCCTGCTTGTCCCGCTTGTCCTGAGCCATGGCGAAGGGAGCGGAGCCGAGGGATCCTTCGCACAGCAAAGGGAGCGTTGGCGAGGGGCCTCGGGGTCTTCTAGCGGCTACTGGCTAGTCTCTCGCCAGCCTGCGCGTAATTATTATTTCCTGGGCGATGACCCCATACACCTTAATCAGATCATCTGATGTCATGCGGACGCCCAAGACCTTACAAACCTCTTCGTCAAATGCGAGTCGATTAGGAGAGGGACTCACTGGTTTTCCCAGCAAGCGCCAGAATCGCGTCTGCTTTGGACCTTCTGGATGTGACTCCCAATATTCGCTGTAGCGGTCCTCAAAGTTAACGTCAAGTTGCTCGCGCAATGACGGAAAGTTAGTCTTGCTGTATTTGTCGAAGATGTCTGACAACCGTCGCCTTAGCTCGGTTGGCGGATAGAGAAGCATCTCGTCAAGATCATAGAAACGAATGTCTGCGTAGCGCGCGTGGCTCTGTTCTTTTAGGAGAAAAAAGTTCGATAAAAAAATCGTCGAGTTGAGCAAAACGCAAACCGCCTTGGCTGTCTGTGGATCAGATTCCTTAATCACACTAACCTGATTTGATGGTGAAAATCCTTCGTCCGAATACCATGCAATCAGGTGGAAGTTTGGCGAGCCATAATCAAGGCGACGCGCAACGACCAGCGATGTCCGGGTTGATTGCAACTCTTTGCGAAGGTGTTGCCAGAATATTGCGGGAATTGCTGGCCGATAGCCAGCGGCACGCTTCACTTCCTGCAAATGCCTGTAGGGATGTTGCGCGATGTAATCCGTCAATCCGGTTATATCCATTCGACTGAGGCCGACCGGCGTTCTGATCGAAGGAAGCAGATCTGCTTTGTCGATCGACCAATGGGAGCCTAGCTGACTCGTGGCTTCTATGTGATCCCTTTGCTCACCCTCAAAACGCATGAAGCATTCTTCGACCCTTCCCGGATGAATGGCCCGGGTTAGAAAGAGCAATTGAGAGATGCCTTTTGGAACAGGGCGGTAACCCTCCCTGAAATAGCCCGATGGGAATTTGTGGAGCTTTTCTCTGAACAGCTCACAAAACTTTACGAGCTGGTCTCGATGTATCAGGTTCTCGGTTCCGCAAAACCACATCATGTTTGGGAAACGAGCCTGAAAGTTCTCTACGGAGTGTGAATCGATATCGAGATCACTCGACCTCAGTTTGTCTCTGCTTTCGATTTGTTGCGAGAGGAATTCGTTATCTTCGGCACTCAAGAGTGCCAGGTTCTTCTTAACGAAGCACACTTTGACTTTATGCCCGGGCCGCGATTTGCGCTTCCTTGCAATAAGCAGTATGTCTCGATATTCTGCAGATTCAGAGAAAGCATAGCTGCGAGTGGACTTCACAATATAAATAGGCGTCCACTCTTTGAAAAGGAATTTACGGACATGCGTACTTTCCCGTCCCCTCAGAACATTTATCGGTAGAACGGCGCCGAATACTCCATTGCGAGCAAGGAGCGTGTCAGCCAGAAAAATGAAATGACCCCATAAGCCGACCTCACCGCCAGCTTGCTCCTTGAATTTCTTCATGTTTACAAAGTCCGCTATCCGTCTTTCTGTTTTCGTGAATGGGGGATTCATCAGGACGACATCGACACCGGTCTCAGGTACGGCAACTCGATATTGCTTCCCGGTTATCTTTCGAGCAGCAAGCGGTTTGGAGAATAGGTCCAACTGGAAAACACCGCCCCTGTAAACCTTTGCTGGCGAAATCTCGATGCTGTCTCCCTGCAGGATTTGTGTTCGCTCAATAGTTTCCGCAACGTCCATTGCAGCGAGATTGGCGCATGTGAGATGAACAGCAAACGGCATGAGATCCGCGCCGTAAATATCATGCTCGCAATAGCGCCTGTGTGGATTCCCGCGAATTCCTTCTTCATCATGTAGCTGCTTCTTGCGACGGTATGCTGCAGTTAAGATCGTTCCAGAGCCGCATGCGGGGTCTATGACGGTCGCCGACGACTTACTTACCGACAGCCTCGCAAGAAGCTCGGCAGCTTGAGGGCGAGTGTAGAAGGCTGCCAGAAGCTTGCGGATTTGACTGGGCATCAATTCATGAAATAGCCGGCCAGGCAGTTCATAGCGAACCCTCTCGACTTCCATACCCCAGATCAAATTGAAAGTGTCACGCAGAAACCTTTCGGGAATAGCATCCAAAACATCCAGTTCAAAAATCGGACGGTAGTTGATATGCAGGATTCTCTTGAATGCTTGCTTTAAGCGAAAGCGTGTTATCTCCCCACGCCCCGGAATAATGTCCGGATGCACGGACGAGAAGAGCCGAAGAAAGAGCACCTGGCTAAGAAAAACGTATGCTGCAAGAAAGCGTGCTGCGTCGCGAGCCTGCTTACGTTCCACCTTCGCCAGCTCGGTCAACAACTTCCAATCGGTCACAAGCCTTAGGACCTGCCGCTCTTGAAGCGCAAGTCCTTCCATCATTTCGGTCACTTGTTCCCTCAGAAGGTCCAAAACCAGCTTGAGCGGAAAGTGGCGCTCGACGCCACCCTCTAGTAGGGGTGCGATCTCAGCAACGAGCCGGTCCAGCACCTGAGGGAATGGAACATCTCGGTACTCCGCTTTGACTGGCCCTGCGTCGACTAAGACGGTTACTGGAACGGTGGCGATTGCTTGGCGGAGAGCTTCTTCCTCAGGGGGGAGCTTTCTCAAGGATTCGGGCAAAATCAATAAAAGCCCGCGGCCAATTCCACTCTCCTCTTTGTGCCGAAGGTACTGGAGAAACGCATCCTTTATGACCGTAAGTGTCTCGCCAAGCTTGACCGAAAGGAGCCACGGACCACCGAGCATTTCGAATTGGATGTCTGGGACCGAGTTGTATTGGACTTCTTGGACGCCGGAGCCGCCCTTTTCACGGATAACTTCCAAGAGCCCAGGATAAAACGAGCGTTCAGCAACATGTCCGCTTCTTCGATTCACGACCAACGGAGTCTTGTGTTTTTCCATGAGTATTGTCACTAAGCCGCGGCCACGGAAACGCTTCTTTGGAAAGCAAGATGCCAAACCACATTAACGCAAGGCGGGTGCCCCATCCTTCTCGCGCATTTTGCGGGAAAGGTCGACAAAACTCAACCTATTGTCCGTTGAGAAATGGTGCACCCGATAAAAATCAAACACCGCGACACTTCTCCATTTCGACACTTCTACATTTTCACCCGCTCTTACAACGATTGTATAAAAATAAAATACGACGACGTCCACAGACCCGTCGGAATTGACCCCCTCGCCTGGCTCGTCAAAATAATCTTGAACAAGTCCGGCTCGACGGTCAGCGCTTCCAGGAATTTCCCATCGCCCGCCCCGGGCTTCTGTTCGATAAACGCCAGCTCGCGCAGCACGTCGTAAATAATCTCATTCGACGCCGCCATCGCCGTGCCCATCCGGTCCGTGCGGAACTGCATTTCCGAATCAATCTCGTAAAAATGCCACGCCAGGCACGCCGCCAGCGTCACCGCGCGCTCGAATTTTTCGGCGAAGCCGTCCGCCGGAATCTTGGCGGACGCCGCTCCACTGGCGGCCCCGCCCGCCGGATTCTTGGCGGACCTGTCCGCCGGCTTGTTGGCGGACCCGCCACCTTCTGCCGCGAACGGATCGAGCACCAGCATCACCCGCCGCTCGTCCTCCCGCGTGAACTCCCGCACCTTCAGGTCGCCGGTTTTTGCCGTCGCCTTCCAATCCACATACCGCGCGCTGTCCGTCGTCACGTAATCGCGAATCGAGTACAGGTCGTGCCCGCGCCCGCGATAAAAACTTTCAATCTCTCCGCTGATCAGCGGCAGAATTTCGTAGAACTCCTCCGTCGGCGCCACCCGCGGATAGACCACGATTTCCATCTTCGAGTCCACCCGCCGCGTTTTTTGCAGGAACCCAAACGGAAATTTCGTGGTGATGCCCAGCGCATTCTGCTGGTACACGCCCCGCCGCGGAAACGTCAACTCCACCTGCTGTTGCGCCGAGCGCTTTTTCGGAATGTACGGAAAATATACCGGCCGCGTCAGGATCTGCTCCGCCTCCGCTTCCATCGCGCCCGCAGGTTTCTTCCCGGGCGCGCCCGCCACCCGCAGCGAAAACGACGGCAGCGTCAACTTTTCGTTTTCAATTTCCAGCGTCGCCAGCACCGGCTTCTCGGCAAAAATGTGTTCCGGCAATTCCAGCTTCAGTACGATGCCCGTCAGCACAATGCTCGACAGAATTCCCGACGCAATAATTCCCGCCAGCATGCTCGCCAGCACCATGAACAACAAATTGTTGCCCGTGTTCAACGCCGCCAGCGCAATGACGAACACGCCGGTCACGTACACCACGCCTTCGCGCGTCAGCTTGTAGTCGATGTGAAACGCGAGCCAGCGCAGCGGCGTGCGCCGCGCCAGCGCCGGCACAATTGTCACGCCCACCCAGACGGAAAGCGCCAGCGCCGCCAGCGCCGACCCGCCGGCTATCCACAGGTGCCCGGTTTCCGCCGCCGCCGTCGAGTACAGCGCCAGCGCTAGCGCCACTGCCAGCGCCACCATAGCGACCAGAAAATTCCGCCATCCGGGCTTGTCCAGCCCTTGCCACCAGCGTTGCGCAAATGATGCGGACATCAGAGTGGAACTGCGGTGGATTCGAGGATATCGTTGAGGATGGTTTCCGCCTGATCCATTTTTTTCGCGGTGGACGCATACCGCGAGCTGACCACCAGCCGGTGCGCGAACACCGGCGTGATTAGCCGCTTGAAATCATCCGGCAGGCAGTAGTCGCGCCCTTCAACGAATGCCAGCGCCTGCGCCGCGCGGTGCAGCATCACCGATCCTCGCGGACTGATGCCCAAACTCAAGTGCTCCGACTGCCGCGTGCGCTCGACAATTCCCAGCGCGTAGTCGAGCAAACTTTCATCCACGCGGACTTTTTGCGCCGTCGCTTGCATCGCCGCCACATCCGCCGCGCCCATCACCGGCACGAGCGCGCCCGCCGCCGCGCGTCCGCTGTGATTGCGAATAATTTCTTTTTCGCTCGCGCGATTCGGATAACCCATGCGGATGCGCATCAAGAATCGGTCGAGCTGCGATTCCGGCAGTGGATACGTGCCGTGATGTTCGATCGGATTTTGCGTGGCCAGCACCATGAACGGCTGCGGCAGCGGGTGCGTCGTGTTCTCCACCGTCACGTTGCTTTCATTCATCGCTTCCAGCAACGCCGACTGCGTCTTTGGCGTCGTGCGGTTGATCTCGTCCGCCAGCACGATGTTGGCGAAGAGCGGCCCGGGCTTGAACTCAAACTGCTGGCTGCCCTGGTTGTACACGCTCACGCCGATCACGTCACTCGGCAGCATGTCCGACGTAAACTGAATTCGATGGAATGAACAGTCGAACGACCGCGCCAGCGCCTGTGCCAGCGTGGTTTTGCCCACGCCGGGCACGTCTTCGATCAGCAGGTGTCCGCGCGCAATCAACGCCACCAGCGCCAGCTCGATGGCCTCGTCCTTGCCCTTAATCACCGTGGCAATGGAGCGTTGCAGTTGCGCAATCTGGTTCGCTGTCGTCGTGGTCATCGGTTGAAGATTCTTCCTGCTTCTGCTAACGTATTTTCTTTGGGCGATTAGCTCAGTTGGTTAGAGCGCCCGCCTCACACGCGGGAGGTCAAAGGTTCAAGTCCTTTATCGCCCACCATTTTTTCGTAACACAAGCTTACAGCCTGTGTCGCTCCCAAAGCGAAGCGCCATTCTAACGGAATTCTCCTCTCTCAACCATCCTCTATCTCTTATCTTTGCTTTTCTCTGGGCCTCTGTGGCTGGTTTTTCAATCCCGTTTATCTGTGTTCATCTCCGGTTTCTGGAGTCCGGTGGACTCCACCGGAGTCCTGACACCGGACTGCGGTTAAATCTTTGGTGTGTTAATATCTCCGCGGAATGAAAACCGGAATCATTGGTCTCCCTCTCGTCGGCAAGACAAGTCTGTTCCGAATTCTCACGCGGGTGCGGCTCTCCGTCAACGTCGCTCACGGTGCGACGCACATTGGCGTGGCCACGGTGCCCGATAAGCGTCTCGACCAGCTCGTGCCGCTGCATAATCCGAAAAAAGTCACGCATGCCGCGGTCGAGTACGTCGACGTCGGCGGCCTGGTGAAGGACCGCACGAAGGATTCCGCATTTCTCACCGAGCTGCGCCAGGTGGACTGCCTCGCTCACGTTGTGCGTCTCTTCGACGACCCCGCACGCCCGCATCCGTCGGGCAGCCTCAACGCCGCGCGCGACGCCGATAGCGTGGACGTCGAGCTGATGCTCCACGACCTCGACCAAATCACTCGCCGCCTCGAGCGCCTCGAAAAAGATCTCAAGAAAAAAAGAGAGCCGGTGCTCGAGCGCGAAGAGGCCGCGCTGCTGAAATGCAAAGCCGCGCTCGAAGCGGAATCACCGCTGCGCCAGGTCGCATTCTCGCCCGAGGAAAAAAAGATTCTCACCGGCTTCATGTTTCTTTCGCACAAGCCCATGCTCTACGTCATTAATCTCGGCGACGCGGAAGTGGGCGAGATCTCCAGCGTCGTCGAAAAACACAATCTCGCTGCGCTGGCCGCCAAGCCCAATACGAAAGTTGTTCCGTTCTGCGGGAAAATCGAAGCCGAACTCTCCGAGCTTTCCGACGAGGAGGCCGCCGAGATGATGTCCGGCTTTGGCCTCACCGAGCCCGGCCGCGACCGCGTCCTCCGCGCCACCTACGAACTGCTCGGCTTGATTTCTTTTTTCACTTGCGGCGAACCCGAAGTCCGCGCGTGGACCATCGAGCGCGGCACCAATGCCCACCGCGCCGCCGGCGCCATCCACACCGATCTCGAGCGCGGCTTCATCAAAGCCGAAGTGGTCCACTGGGACCGCCTGCTCGAAGCCGGCTCTCTCGCTCGCGCCAAGGAGCAAGGCCACGTCAAGCTCGAAGGCAAGGAATACATCGTGCAGGATGGCGACGTCATCCTCTTCCGCCACAGCGGCTGATTCCATGCAAGAATCGCACACACTTTTGGCAATCCTGCTGGGCGCGACGGCCGCCGCCGCGACGTGGCTCGGCGGCTATCTCATTGCTCGCCGCGACTGGTCCCGCGAGTACTTGAAATACTTTGTCGCGCTCGGCGCCGGCTTCATGCTCGGCGTCGCGTTTCTCGAGATGATTCCGGAGTCCGTGCATCTCGCTGGCGACGCTTCGTTCCTCTTCGTGCTCGGCGGCTACCTTCTCGTGCACTTTTTCGAGCACACGCTCGCCCCGCACTTCCACTTCGGCGAAGAAACCCACGTCGAGGAGATGGCGCATCGCCACGTCGGCTTCATCGCGCTGGGCGGCTTGATGATTCACGCGTTTTTCGACGGCGTGGCCATTGCCTCCGGCTTTCTGATTTCGTCGTGGCTGGGCTTTGTGATTTTCGTCGCCGTGTTGCTGCATAAACTGCCCGAAGGTTTCACGGTGGCCTCGCTGATGCTCGCCTCAGGACAAAGCCGCCGCGTGGCCACGCTTTCTTCCGCCGCACTCGGCGCCGCCACTCTGGGGGGCGTCCTGCTGATGAGTTTGCTCAAAGCCGAAGTCGGCTACGCCCTGCCGCTTTCCGCCGGCGTGACGATTTACGTCGCCGCCTCCGACCTCATGCCCGAGGTCAACAAAGAGCCTGGCATCCGCATGGCCTTCATTGTTTTCGTTGGCGTGGCCCTCCTCGCCGCGCTGCATTACCTCTTCAACATCCCGCACACCCACTGACACGGCGAAGATAGAAAATAGAAAATGGGCCGCGAGGTTAATCTAGCGAAGAAGCGAATTCTACCACGGTGCCACGGAGGGGGCATGGCAAGATTCCAGTGGGGTGGGCTTTCCGGCTCGCCCGCCGTTCTCGTTGTAGGTTCAACGGGGCTTTCGGGTTTTGCTTGTGACGTGATTGCCGTGCCGCTATCTGAACGGGTTTTCTGTCCAGCGAACCAATTCGCCTTTCCCCATTGGTTTCTCAGCCTGGATGCGGAACGTAGGTTTTCTTTTGTTCGCCTCTTGTAGAAACCTGGACACCGTGTCGAGCAATTTTAGCGCTTCATCTTGGCCAATCCGCAGTTCTGTCTTATGGTATCTAGCTTGGTCTCGAAGTGCGGACAATCTGTTGAATGTCTGGCGATACTCCCGGGCAATGTTGCCAAGCTCGGCGTAGCGATTGAATTTGCGATGAATGCTTGAGTGGGACGCTTTTTCGCGAAAGTGGGCATCCGGCAATGACAAAAGTATTGCCTTCGCGCAAAGCTCTACGGAGCTAAACAGGCTGTCAATACAAGGTGCCAAAAGGCCCTGCGCAAGTGAGAGCCGTGCAGACTCCAAGAACTCCGCTGCCGATTTGAGGTGACTGTGAGTTAGTGTCCTGTTGTATGCGAAGTCAAAGCCAATCGTCCAGTGCGGACCTAAACGGATTAGGGTAATGTGGGCGCAATCTGGGTTGTCTTGATTTGTCAGAGCAAATTCTCGCAGGTAGTCTAATTCGTGCTCGAATACGGCTTCCCCTTTCTTCTTCAGGATTCCCGGCTTGGCTTTGGCTTTTGCGAGCGCCCTCACTTCATCATTGATTCTGATCTGTGGTTTCCGTTCGTCAGGAAAGAAAACGATCTGAGCGGCTATCAGTTCCACCGGTGTTTCGACGGTTCCGGCGCTGTGCCGCCGTTTGATCTCTGGAATGATGAATTCGTCAAGCAATTGTCGGAAGAGCTTAGTGCCAGTTTCAGGATCTAGCTGATGCTCAATAGTCTCCATAAATCTCGCCTATAGGAGTAGAATCTTCCGCAAGTTGCCGAGTTTCATAATGGCGGGTGAAATTGATGGATTTCTTCACTTTGTTTTTCGCATGTCTTGTAATTGCATCAGTAGTGTTTCTGCTTTTGAAATGGCACTCATCCTCTACCTCAGCACAGCGCAGAATCAGTCTAACATCTCCCAGGCTGACGCCGAGAGAGATGAATCATGATGAGCCCTCCGAAATAGAAGATGACCCGAAGGCGACTCTTGCAAGGCTAGGCATCTCAATCAGCGTGTCGGTAGACCCCGCACCCATCGAATCCCCGGAGGCCCGTACAGTTGACACTGGTGAGCTTTGTCCGACAGTTGATGGGAAGTGGCTGTTGAATCCCAAGAGCACTTTTCCTCTTGTTGTTTCTGGCCTAAAGGAAGACGCCTTGGCGTTAAAAGCCCTATTGGATGAATCGTGTTCTCGGTCTTGGTACGAAACCTTACCCAAGATTGCCGGGCACATAAGCCGTGCCAATCTTCGGTGCATGCAGATAGATGAATATATCGAAAAAAATAGGCCATTGTACTTGGAAACTATCGAGTCGCTAAAGGGATCATCCGCAGAGTGGCGCGAGGCTTCTGAGAAAAACCGGGAAGACCTCCTAATTGAGTTTAGACAGGAAGCACTCCAGCACTTGAATGTTCGTCCCAATGCAAACTTGATTGCGTTGTTTGAGGGCTCTCCAGCCGACATAACCGTTGATGACGGGCTTATCAGAAGATTCGGATATGATGCTGTGATTTTCTACTTGCGTCATGCCGCGAGTCCGCAAAAGGTACGAAAGATTGCGGCAGACCACTACGAACGGCCCGCCTGGGAAAAACTGGTTGATCTCGGACTTGCACGGAGAGGAAGCGAAATCCCAATCTCTATTGTGCTTGAGATTCTTACACTAAAAGAAATGACAGACCTAGTGCAGGACCTCAACCCACCACCGTTTAGAAGAAAAGCCAAGGCAATCGAATTCCTATTAGCAGTTCCAGACATTCCAAGGCGTCTCGGCGAAAGAATAGCCCAGCGACAGTTGTTTCAGCTTAAGCCCTTGCCAGATGATTTTTCGGCTTTGGACTTAACAGAAGTCCAGAGGTCACTTGCATATTCAGCAGAAGTCGGAGAACTTTTGACCCACACCTCTGTGATGGGATACCTGGCCTATCAACAACAAAAGCGCAATTTAGGACTGCAAGAAAGTATCGAAGGGTGGAGAATCTTAGCAGTTGGCGGGGATTCTGCGTGTCCATACTGTGTCGAACAATCAAAGCGGACGTTTGAAGTGAGTGCTGTGCCGCGGGTTCCATTGCATTTGGGATGCAGGTGCAGCCTCACTCCGAAAATCAAAGGCTTTGACACTCATTGAAAGCAGCTTAGTCGAATCTATCTTCAGATTATCGGACATTTTGCGAATTTCAGCGGCGCAGCAACCGTCGGAGTCGCTAGGTTTCGGGACGACGCCGGTTGCCGCTACATTGCAGGCATGAGATGGCCGGAGTGGAGGGCGTCGAGGGCGAGGAGGCGGGCGGTGAGCTCGTCGTCGGAGAGGCGGGCGGTGCGGAATAGTTCGCGCAAAAATTCCGCCGCGGGACGATTGCGCTTGCGAGAGTTGCAATCGAAACAACAGGCGACCACATTGCGAAACGAGTGATCGCCGCCTGAGGAAACCGGTACGACGTGGTCGAAGGCGGCGGATTCGGGGCGAAGTTCGCGGAGACAGTAGAAGCAGGAGTTATTTTCACGGCGCAAGATGGCGGGGCGGAGGCGGCGGTCGTGAAAACAGTCGGCGGTGTCGAGCTGCGCAAGATTGCCAGGGGAATCGGGCTGCATGCAGCCGGGAATTTCGTGGGGAAGGAGAACGTCGAGCGTGTGTCCGGCGAGGCTGCGGTCGGTGATGCGGATGCAGCCCTTCTCGGCGAGGTGGCGGAGGTGAAAGCGCGCGGTGGTGGAGCTGGTGCCGAAGCTGCTGCCGAGGCGTCGATTGGAAATGTGCGCGACGCGTTTGCCTTCGGCGCGCGAATGGCGCAGCAGGTGGTAGTACATGGCGCGTTCGCCGCTGCCGAGGCGGAGATAGGGCACCAGGTGGTCTTCGATGTCTTTGCAGATTTGGGCAAAGTTCATTTCTGAGTCGCGGCCCTCCTTCGTCCGCTCCTGGCGGACTTCGGCGGGTAAACACACCTGGGCAAGGTCCAGCTCGGCGTGGGGACCCTCCTTCGTCGGCTCTTGGCGGACTTCGGCGGGCAGGCCCTCCTTCGTCCGCTCTGGGCGGACTTCGGCGGGCAGGCACACCCGGACAGAATCCGGTTGGTCGGTCATGGGAATTTCTCCGAGTTGATTTCAGGGGATGAGCTTTGTTGTCCAGCCTATATCTCTATTATAGCATATAAGAGGGGTCTATTATTCGCACATTATCTAAAAGTTTTAGCGTCTCAAGTCGGCGGTAAGGGTTTGAAGAAGCAGGACTTGCGATTTGCGGGGCGGCTACGTCACAGCCGGGAGGGGGCTTGACAAGATTTGCGTAGGACAGGCGTTCTAGCCTGTCTGACGGGGACGCAACTTTATGGCGGCATTGGGGTTTGATAGGATGTGGAGGCGATGGCCAGGAGCGACGTCCAACTGATGCTGGGCGTGAAGGCGGGGGACGATGCGTCCTTCGAACTTCTGCTGGCCAAATACCGAACGCCGCTGGTGCATTTCCTTTTCCGCATGGTGCGCGACGCGGCCACCGCCGAGGATCTGGCGCAGGAAGTTTTTCTGCGCGTGTATCGCGCGCGGAAAAAGTATGCGCCGAGCGCGAAGTTTACGACGTGGCTGTTTCGCATTGCCACCAACCTCGCGCTCAACTCGATCCGCGATTCGCGCAACGAGAAGATGGGCATCTCCATTGACGGGCCCGCGGGGTCGGGGAGCGGCGCAGGACGCAGTTCTGAAAACGACCAGCCGCGCATGGACGTTCCGGACAAGCGGCCGGGCTTAGTGGAGCGAATGATGGAGCGCGATCGCGCGGCGGTGATCAAGCGAGCCATCCTGGCGCTGCCGGAAAAGCAGCGCGCCGCGGTGCTGCTGCACAAGTATCACGACCTGGATTACGACGAGATTGCCAGCATTCTGGATTGCTCGGAGAGCGCGTTGAAGTCGTTGTTGTTTCGAGCGTATGAGACGTTGCGCATCGAACTTGCACCATTGGTGGCAGGGAAGGATTGAGCGATTGAGGAACGAGGAAAGAGGAACGAGGAATGAGGAAAGAGGAAAGTAGGGCGAGATGAATTGCGAACGATTTGAAACGCGGCTGATTGCGTACATGGATGGGCGAGCCACGGCGGCCGAGCGCGGCGAGGTCGAGCTGCACCTGGTGGCCTGCTCGGAGTGCCGCGCACGCGTCGAGGAATTCCGCCGCCTGTGGGGCGTGCTGGACGAGACGCCCGCGCACGAAGTGTCTCCCGCATTTGACGCGCGGCTCCGCGCACGCATCGCCGCCGAGCCGCGTGTCAGCTTGCTGGGCTGGCTGCTTCCGCAACCGCGGTTGGCGCTGGCGATGTCGCTGCTCCTTGCGATGGGTGTGTGGATCGGCATCCGCCAACCTGCCGGCGGACCGCTGGCGCAGAATGAAGTCGCGCGCGCCGAAGAAGAATTCAAGATGATCAACGACCTGCCGGTGCTCGAAGATTTGGATGTGCTGGCCAATTTTGAGGCGCTCTCGGAAGTGCCTCCGGTGCAAAAGCCCGTGCAACAAAAGATGTGAGAATGAAAGCGAGATTCCAAATCGCAGGAATTGTTGCGCTGGCTCTGCTGAGCGGCGCGATGGCGGCGCCTGCCTTCGCGCAACGGGGCAGGGGACAGCGGCAGCAGAATAAGCGTCCTGCCGCCGAAAAAGCTCAGCAGCCTCAACAGCAAGCGACTCCACCTGCCGGGCAGCAGCAAGGTGCGGGAGGACAAGGCGGGCCCGGAAAAGCGTTTATGCCCGGACGCGGCGCGGGGCCAGGCGGCATGCCGCCACAGTGGCTCGACCGTCTTCACCAGATGTCTCCGCAGGACCAAGAGCGCTTCATGAACAACAACCAGCGCTTCCGCAATCTGCCTCCGGAGCGGCAGACGGAGATCCGCGAACGGCTGCGCCGGTGGAACAATATGACGCCGCAGCAGCAGGAGGAATTGCGCCGCCGGCAGCGCGTGCTCGCGAGCATGACTCCCGAAGAGCGACGGCGGCTCAGCGAAGAAATCATTCCGAAATTGCAGCAGATGGAGCCGGCCCGCCGCCAGGCCATCATGCGACGCGTGCGCGCGCTGGAAGGCATGAGCGAAGAGGAGCGCGCAGCGCGCCTCAAGGATGAAACCTTCTTGCAAGGGCTGAGCGCGGAAGAGAAGGCCATGCTGCTCGATGTCGTGCGGTTCCGTATTGGGGCGGGGGCCCCGCCGGAGCCTCCGCAAGACAACCCGCCGATGGAGTAAGAGAAGTGGCTAGTGATCCCGAGGCATCGGGAGTGGCTAGAAATCCCCGCGTGAAACAAGACCTGGAAAGCACACCGAGAGGGAAGTAATTCTTAGGACAATTTCGTTTTTCCTTCGCCTTCGAGAAAGCGCGACCCCACGGAATGCCGCTGTTTATGCGGGTTCCCGCTACCCCTAGTGGTTTTCGGGCTGCGGCACACCAGCCAGGCTAACTTTTCCACAAAAATTTTGGAATTGATGCGGGATTTCGCTTGACATGCGAAGCGCGCTGACTATGATGTGGGCCCAAGTGGGAAGAAGTGGGAGTAAGTGTAAGGACGTGGCGAGCGGTGTAATGGAGTGGTTCTGAACCATTCAAGTAACTCACGGACAGGCGGACGCAAAAATGCTGCGGGGAACGTATCCAGCGAAAGTCGATTCCAAGGGCCGGGTGAAAATCCCCGCGGCTTTCCTGGAAGAACTGCACGAGCGCGGCAACGAGTTCTACGTGACCAGCGATACGGGCGACTATGCGCGGATTTATCCCATGAAGAAGTGGCGCGCGATCGAAGAGAAGCTGGCGGGCGTGCCTTCGTACAACAAGACGAAACAGAAATTTCTGGCGCGCGCCAATTACTACGGACAGGCCGTCACCATGGACAAGCAGGGCCGTGTGCTGATCCCGCCGGTGCTGCGCGAAGCCGCGCTGATGAAGGGCGATGTGGATGTGTCCGGGCAGCTCGACTATATCGAAGTCTGGAACCACGCGCGGAATATGGAACGGCTGAAGGCTGAGCCGATGACGGACGACGATCTGAAGTCGCTGGCGGACCTGGGCATCTAGTTTGAGCGCGTCGCATACGCCGGTGCTGTTGAAAGAAGTTTTGGAGTGGATGCGGATTCGGCCGGATGGAACGTACATCGACGCGACGGTCGGGCTGGGCGGACACGCAGTTGAAATTGCAAGGCAGTTGAAGTCGGGCCGGTTGCTGGGGATCGACCGCGACGCGCAGGCCCTGGAAATCGCGCGCGAACGGCTGAAGGGATTCGAGGAGAGAGTAACGCTGATGCAATCGCGCTTCTCCAAGATCGACGAAGTGGCTCGCGGGCTGAAGCTGCCGCCCGCGGGCGGGATCCCCCCCCGCCCGGCACCCCTCCACCACAAAGCCCATCTGGTGGCTCATCCGGCGGATAGTGAAATCTTTCACGTGCAGGCACAGCGTCAACGCTCCAAGGTTTTGAACCACGACCTCAGGCCCTTCCAGCGCGCCGAACGAGTTCACCGTGTCGAGGCAAATGCCCACGCGCTCCCGACCCAATTGCTCGACCATCCACGCCAGCAGGGCGCTACGGAAGCGATCGTGGTTTTCAATCGCGAGGAGCACGCCGGCAGCATCGAACTCAGGCAGGATTAGTTTCAGTCGTGCGACGGCTTCCTCGGCCGAGGGCTCGTCGCCGGGAGTGTCTATGACGAGCCGCAAAAAGCGGCAGCCGAAGCGCTGCGCGAGTCGCAGGTGGGCGCGGAGGTTGTCCTGGGCCAACCCACGAGCGCCAAGTTCCACCTCGAGTCCCAGCTCCAACACGCGCTTGTGGAGCGCGGTTAACTGCGGTTCGGATAGTCTCAGCAGCGGCAGGTTGTCGCAGAACTGCACGGTGCGCACGCCAAGCCGAGAGGCCGCGTCGACCAAATCGGATGGTCTCATCGGCTTGGGAGGCAGCTTTCCGGGCACGCCAATGGCCCAAGCGAAGGTATAACTTCCAATCCCGAGACGCATCTTTCAGCCTCTGGGCGGCGGTGGGAGTTGGCCGGACACGATAGCCTTCACTTGTTCCGTTACGCTATCCGGTTCGAAGACCTTCCTCCAGTTGGGTTGCAGCACGCGCTGCCGGCCATATTCCGCTATGAGCTTCGCCCCGTCGGAGAACGGGAACTTCACGCGATCGAACGCGATGCCGAGCGGGACCTTGATGTGGCCGTGGAGGAAGTCCTCGGCGGCAGCGCGGGGCACACCTCGACGCACGACTTCCTCCAGTGCTTCGCGGAGGGCCGTGATCACCGCAATTCTGACGGTCTCCGCCATGGCGGGTTCGAGCAGGGCCATCTGTGCGACCGTGATCCG
>Ga0080064_1000543_pt1 | contig 97374 bp, 63 predicted proteins | sample Subgrocontami54m_FD_69260 | JGI IMG/M metagenome (GOLD analysis project Ga0080064, IMG submission 69260) | Subsurface groundwater microbial communities from S. Glens Falls, New York, USA - GMW46 contaminated, 5.4 m (SPADES assembly) (version 2) ...
GATCACGCCCTTACGGGCATGATCCACCGCGCCCTCACGGGCGCGACTCCAGCGATCGTGCATTCCGGTATCCCGTGGAACTTAGTGCGTCCTACTTAGCGCGCCATCCGACGCCCGCCTTGCGCATGCGCGAGGCGGGCGTCGTGCTACTGAGGCCCCATGCCCCCGCTGGACGTGGGCGCGGGCGGTCGGTAGACTGGCCGCATCATGTCCATCCTCGTCACCGGCGGCGCCGGGTTCATCGGGTCCCACCTCTGCCGGACGCTCCTGGAGCGCGGCGAGAAGGTCACGATCCTCGACGACCTCAACGACTACTATCCGCCTTCGTGGAAGCGCGCGAACCTCGATCGCCTCCGCCAGGTCGCTGAGTTCGAGTTTGTCCACGGCGACATCCGCGACCTGCCGCTCTGCGAGCGCCTCTTCCGCGAGGGGCGGTTCGACGCCGTGGTCCACCTCGCCGCGCGCGCGGGCGTCCGCCCGTCGCTCGCCGAGCCCCTCCTCTACGAGGACGTGAACTGCCGCGGGACGCTCCACCTCCTCGAGTGCTCGCGAAAGACCGGCGTCGGGCGCTTCGTCTTCGCCAGCTCCTCCAGCGTGTACGGCTGCTCGAAGAGCGTCCCCTTCCGCGAGGACGACCCCGCCGCAGGGCCCGCGTCCCCGTACGGCGCGACGAAGCGCTCCGGCGAGATCCACTGCGCGACCTACACGCACCTCTACGGGCTGCCGACGCTCTGCCTCCGCTTCTTCACCGTCTACGGCCCCGGGCAGCGGCCCGACATGGCCATCCACAAATTCGCCCGCCACATCGACACCGGCAAGCCCATCCAGTTCTTCGGCGACGGCACGTCGAGACGCGACTACACCTGGGTCGACGACATCCAGCAGGGGCTCGTGAACGCCCTCTCCGCCGCCTACCGCCACGAGATCGTGAACCTCGGCGAGTCGAACACGACGACGCTCTCCGACCTCGTCCGCTCGATCGAGGAGGGGCTCGGGAAGAAGGCGATCCTCGAGCGCCTCCCGGACCAGCCCGGCGACGTCCCCACGACGTACGCCGACATCTCCAAGGCCAAGGCCCTCCTCGGGTACGCCCCCACGACTCCGTTTCCGGTCGGGATCGGGAAGTTCCTCCGCTGGTACCAGGACGTCGGCCGCGCGTGGTGGGAGCGGTAGGCATGGCCGACCTGAACCAGGTCAAAGACGCCTACCGAGAGGGCCGCTTCGACCAGATGTGGCAGGCCGTCCTCGAGATCAGCCGCTCGGGCCACGACGAGCTGGCCGCCGAGTGCCTCGCGTTCCTCGGGACGATCGCCGTCCCCGAGGTCGAGCAGCTCTTCCTGCTCTTCGACCGCTTCGCCAACACCGCGAACCCCGACGTCCGCTCGGCCCTTCGAAAGAACCTCGAGGTCCTCGCGGCGCGCCACGAGCCGTTCCGCACGCGCATCTACGAGAAGCTCCTCGAGTACTCGAAGCGCTGGGACTCGATCGATGCGAAGACGAAGGTGATCCTCAATTCGGCGCTTCGCGAGAATTGGGCGCGACTCTCGCTCGTCGAGAAGCTCGTCCTCAAGTCGATGGCCGACGGAAAGGGGCCCTTCGACGCGGAGGGGATCGCCGCCGGGCTCGGCTCCCTCGAGGGGATCCTCCACCCGATCGAGCTTCGCCCCGTGCTCGAGCGCCTGACGCGCCTGGGCATCCTCGAACGCCACACGAACGGGACGTGGAGCTTCCTCGACGCGGAGGAGCGCCTGTGGCTGGCGAAGCGCGTCCGCCTCGTCGACGTCTTCCGCGAGCACAAGGAGGACTTCCTCCGCTCGATCACGCTCGACGGCTTCCGCGGGACGAGCCAGCGGCTGAAGGGCTCCACGTGGCCGACGTTCGACGACGTCCTGGCGGCGCTGGAGCTGGACCGCCCGCGCTGGGAGTGGGCGGAGGGGCACCTCGAGCTGCTCCGCTCGTGGAAGGACGACGTGGGCGGGATCGTCCGCCCGAAGGCGCCTCCGCGCGGCGAGCTGCTCTCCGACATCTTCCATCGCTGGGCGGAGCTGCTCGGGATCCGGATCCTCTCGCTCGGCATGGCGGGCGTCTCGCACGTCTACACGGGGAAGAAGCTGGGAAAGCGGAACCCGAAGCTCGGGAACATCACGCTCATCGCGGCCCACTCGCCGCGTATGGACGGGGTGGCGCTCCAGATCCTCGAGGACTGGATCGCCCACGAGGAGTACGCGCGGCAGATCTTCGTGATCTTCGCGTTCCACGCGACCGAGGACTTCCGCCAGGCGGCCGCGAGGTCGGTCTACGACATCGTCGTGGTCGACGAGCACGACCAGGTCGCCCTCGCGCTCGACGCGCGCGCGGAGGAGCGGTTCATGTCGCTCGCCGTGGGGCAGCTCGACCTGGAGAGCCTCTCGCCATACGAGACGGCCGCGCCGGTGCGCGAGATGTTCTTCGGACGGTCCCAGCTCCTCAAGGAGATCCTCCGCTCCGAGAAGGGGTACGCGATCGTCGACACCCGGCGCATGGGGAAGACATCGCTCCTGTACCGGATCCACGACGAGCTGAAGAAGGACCCCGCGAACCGCGTCCTGTTCCTGGAGTGCGGCGGGGTGCGGGACAACGTCGCGCTCTGCCGCCGCGTGAACACCGCGCTCGGCCTGACGCGGAGCCCCGTGAACGGCGTGCGTCAGTTCAGCGGACTCCTCTCGCAGTACTGCGTGGAGAACGGCAAGCGGCTCATCCTGTTCCTCGACGAGATCGACAACCTGCTCGCCTGCGACCCGCAGGCCGAGGAGATGTTCCAGGTCTTCAAGAGCCTGGCGATCGAGGGGCGCCTGCGCGTCTACGTCGCGGGCTTCCGGGAGCTCTTCGCGCGGTTCCGAGACTACGAGTCGCTCTTCTTCAACTTCCTCCTCTTCCAGAAGCTCGGGAACCTGGACCACAAGAGCGCTATCGCCCTCGTCGTGGAGCCGATGGAGGAGCTGGGATTCGCCTTCGACGACGGCGATGCGCTCGCGGAGAAGGTCCTCCAGGTGACGAGCCTCCACCCGAACCAGATCCAGATCTTCTGCAACCTCCTCGTCCATACGATGGCCGGGAAGAGGAGGAGGCGGATCGTCGAGAGCGACGTCGACGAGGTGAGCCGGCTGCCGGAGTTCGAGGACGGGATCATCCGGATCATGAACTCGAACCTGGTTCACCCCCTCGAGAAGCTCTGCCTGTCGCTCATCGTCTACTACGAGGCCTACCCGATCATCCCGCAGCGGATCGTCGACCTGCTGGCGGAGTGGGAGATCGAGGTCGCATTCAGCGACGTGGAGCTGATGCTCGAGAAGCTCGTCCTGTACGCGGTGCTCGAGCGGAGGGACCAGGCCTTCGGCTTCGCGCACCCGTACTTCCCGACGATCCTCAAGAAGCGCGACGTGCAGAGCCTTGTGGAGCACTACGCCCAGGAGCTGCACCAGGCGAGCACGGGGAAGTGGTCCAGCCACGGGGCGACGGCGGACGACGAGTCGGTGGATCTGGGATGACCGAGAACCCGTACGAGTTCCACCTCCCGATCTCCGCGGGCGAGCCGCCGAGCGGGGCGACCTACCTGGAGCGCGATCGCGCGCTGAGGCAGTCTCTCGACGGGCTGAAGCGGGGGCACTTCCTCGTGGTCACGGCGCCGCCGAGGAGCGGGACGACGACGTTCCTCCGACACCTGGCCCGCCACGCGACGCAGGCCTTCCGCGGGATGCGCTTCGTCTACGTGGACCTCGCGAACGTGGCGCACCAGGCGGACCCGTGCGCCGCCGTGCTCGCGCTCCTGAAGCGGGAGTTCGCCGACGAGGTCCCGTCTGAGGTCGCTGGAATCCCGGACCTCTGTACCGCGCTTCTGGATCACACGGGCCCCGCGCGCGTGCTCGTCCTCGACGGGTTCGAGAAGCTCCCGTCCGATGTGGCGAAAGAGGTCGTGATGGACCTGCGGTCCGGGTTCACCGAGGCGCAGGCGCGGGGGTCGACGCCTCCGATCCGCTTCGTCGTGGGCAGCGCGATCGACCTGCGCGCGCTCACGAGCGTCGGGATGACGAGCCCGCTCAACGTCGCGCGGGAGGTCCACCTGGAGGACTTCGACGCGGCGTCGCTCGCGCGCCTGGCGAAGGTGGGGCTCACGGGCGACGGGTGGGGCGAGTTCCTCTTCGAGACCACCGGGGGGCACCCGTGCCTCGCGCAGATGGCCTGCCACGAGGCGTTCGAGGCGATGCACGCGGGCGTCCCGATTGCGGAGGCGCGCGAACGCGCGAAGCGGTTCGCGGCCGAGCAGGTGGAGGCGGCCTTCGGGCCGATGTTCGAGCAGCTCGGCCAGAAGCACGACCAGCTCGTCCTCCTGGCGGGCGTCCTGCGCGGGCGCGCGTACCCGTTCGACCGGAACGACCGGCGGATCCGCGCGCTGACCGAGATGGGGATCATGAAACCGGGGGCGACGTCGAACTGCCTCCTGAGGAACCGCATCTTCGAGGGGACGCTCAAGAGGAGGTTCGAGATCATCGAGCTGGAGCAGGTCGCCAGCCGCGCCGATTTCCTGGAGAGCACGGTCCACCGGCCTCCCACGGGGTCGGCGACGATCGGCGTGGGGGTTCACCTCGGCGACTTTCGCATCGTGGGCCAGATCGGCCACGGCTCGATGGGGACGGTGTACGAGGCGACGCAGGAGTCGCTCGGGCGGCGAGTTGCGCTCAAGGTGCTGCCGGCGTACCTGTCCGTGCGCGAAAAGTGCGTGGAGCGGTTCTACCAGGAGGCCCGGGCGGCGGCGAACCTGCGGCACCCGAACATCGTGACGATCTACGCGGTCGGCGAGGCCGGGGGCGTGCACTTCTACGCAATGGAGCTGGTCGAGGGGCACACGGTGGAGGCCCTGTTCGCGGCGCGGAGCGAGGACTGGCGGCGGATGGCGGAGATCGGCGAGCAGGCGGCGCTGGCGCTGGGGCACGGGCACGAGAACGGCGTGATCCACCGCGACGTGAAACCCTCGAACATCCTCGTGAACAACGAGGAGAGGGTGAAGGTGGCGGATTACGGCCTCGCCCGCCTGGAGGTGGCGGCCACGAGCGTGACGAGCGCGTACCTGGTCGGGACGCCGATGTACATGAGCCCCGAGCAGGCGCAGTCGCCGCGGGTGAAGATCGACGCGCGTACGGACATCTACTCCCTCGGCGCGACGCTCTACTACATGATCGCGAACAGCGCGCCGTTCGACGGGGAGGACGTGTACGAGCTGATCCAGAAGGTGATCCGCGCGGAGCCCGTCCCGCCTCGTCGTCTCTCTCCGAATCTGCCCTCCGCGCTCGAGGAGGTGGTCCTCAAGGCGATGCGCAAGGACCGCGAGGTCCGCTACCAGACGGCCACCGCGCTCGCCGAGGACCTCCACGACGTCGTGCGCTCCCTCGGCGGGTAGCCGCGCACGCGGCCCTCAGAGAAAGGCCTCCTCACCGGTTCTTCGTGAACCGCCAAGGCCGCCAGCGCGGGCTCTGCCCACAACCCAAGCCATCCTGCTTGGGGCGCAACCTCCGCATTCGCTTCACCCCATCGGACGGTGCGCATGGACCATGTCCCTGGCGCGCTCAGCGTCTCCTGGCGTCTTGTTCACCACGGAGGCACGGAGCCCACGGAGGACGCACGGAGGTCTCTGTGGACCGAACGATGGCGATGGTCAACTCTGCGGCCGCTGCGCCAGAGGAGAAGGGGCCGCCCGAAGGGCGGCCGAGCCGTGGGGCGGACAGGGTCGGGGCAGAGGGTTGGCTTGACGAGGGGGGTTCCAGGAATCGCGTGAAGATCGTCTCTTACGCCACTCCATCAAGACCGCCCTCTGTCCCGACCTGTCCGACCCCACGGCTCGCCGCGCCGCGGCGCGGCCCTTCTCCTCGGCGCAGCGGCCGCGGCGTTGTACGAGCGCATCCGTGCCTGGCTCACGCCTCTGTGCGTCCTCCATGTGCTCCGTGACTCCGTGGTGAACGAGCCGTCGCGACGACCGCGATCGACCGAACACATAGCGCTCGTCCCAGGGATCGAATCTGCCGCGCCTTCGTACGCCCGCGCAGCCACAACTGCGCGCAACGCGAAGCAGTTGAGCGGTAGGGATCCAACACTGCAGAGAGCCATGCCAGCGTTGGGATCCAGGATTTCGTTCGGATCTGGGATTCTGGATCTGGGATTTCGGATCCGGGATCTCCCGCCAGGGCGGGATCTACGCCCGAGCGACGCACCGCAGCAGGTATTCCAGCTCCTCGCGCGCCTCGGCCTCCCCGCTGCTACCCTCGCGGACCTCGAGGAGGATCTCCTCCTTCAGCCGCTGCTTCGAGTCTCGGTGGACGAAGTGCCGGATGCGCGCCTCCGAGACGCCCAGCCGCGCCGCCAGCTCCGGGGGCGTCGGGAGCTTGCCGTAGCCGTCCGATTGGAGGAGTGAGACGAGCTCCAGCTTCCAGCGCTCGTCGGGCCGCGCGGCGAGCTCGCACTTCCAGCGCTCGAAGGCCCGCTCGATGAGGCCCAGCGCCCAGGCGCGGTCGAAATCGCCACCGGCCGGGTCCTCCGACGGCACGCCCAGGGCCTCGTCGACGGGGATGGCCGCCTGCCCACCGCCGCGCTTGCCCGCGCGTTCCCCCTTCAGCGCGTCGAGGAAGAACGAGTGGAAGCACGTGCGGAGCCACGTGCGCAGCCGCCCCCGCGACGGGTCGAACCTCGCGAGGAGGTCCCTCTCGATCGCCCGCGCGCAAAAGGACTGCACGAGGTCCTTCGCCGCCTCGTTCCCGAGTCGAAGGAACCGCGCGTAGGCGTAGAGCGGCTTCCAGTACGACTGCCAGAGGACGCCGAGGGCCTCCTTGCGCGGGTCGGGCGACTCCTCCCGCGCCTTGCGGAGGAGCGTCAGCCGCGTCAGGGGGAAGGAGCCGTCCCCGGTGCCGATCCCCGTCCAATCCTCTGACATGGCTGCAACTCTACTAGGGGCGACGTGTTCCGGCAAGTCGCTCCTTGTGCGGATTCCATGGGATTCCAGCCGGGTTACTTCGCATAGATGGATGGCGGAGACGAGCCGCCCACCCAGGCGCGAACGAGAGGAGCACCCGTCATGTGGAACTCGAGCCGCTTCTTCCTGCTGGTCCCGATCCTGGTCGCGTCGGGCCGCGACACGGGGCACCCCCCGATGGCCCTCATGGACCTCATCATCGACCCGGAGGGCGGCGCACCGTCCGAATTCTCGTACGCACCGCAGGCCGACCGCGTCGCCTATCGCCTCGACGGGACCGGGGAGCGCGCGGGGCTTTGGATCCTGGATCGCACCGACGGGGGCCACCGCCAGGTGCTCCCCGACGTTCCCGCGGAGCGGTACCACGTCCTGTCGATCGCCCCGGACGGCGCCCATCTCGCCTACTCGAGGATGACCGCGGGCCCAGCGCCGCGGGTGCTGGGCCTCGGCGTGCTCGCCTGCGCCTCGGGGGACCGTCGCGAGATGACGGGCACGTCGGTCGCGTGGACGCCTCGGGGCGACCGGGTGGCGGTCGCGGATGGGGCCAGCCCCACGATCACCGTGATCGACCTCCCCTCGCTCGAGACGCGCTCGATCCTCAGGACCCCATGCGCCTGCGACCCGGACGGGCGGCCCCTGCTGACGTGGTCGCCCTCGGGCGACCGTCTCGCCTACGTCCTCCACCAGCCTCAGGTGCCGATCACGTCGCTGTGGGTCGTCCCGGCGGACTGGCAGGGCCAGCTTGCTGGCGGCGGGGACGCTCGCCTCGTGATGGCGGACGGGGAGGGATGCGTGTCGCTCGTCCCGTTCTGGTCCCCCGACGGCCGCCTTGCGTGGAGGCTGACGAGCGCGAACGACCCCTCGGGGTCGCGCCACTACGTCGAGGAGGAGGGCGGCGAGGTCCGGGAGGTGGGTCGCGGCGCGCGGCTCGACCCCGCCGGGAGCCCCGTGTGGTCTCCGGACGGGTCGCGCATGGTCTTCACGCGCACGGTGGGGACGGCGGAGGCCTCGACAACGGACCTTTGGGAGATGATCGTGGCGACGGGCGACATGCGCCAACTGACGGACGTCGGCGACGCGTTCGGCGAGGTGGCCTGGTCCCCCTCGGGCAGGACGATCTACCTGCAAGATGGCCGTCAGGTGCGAAGCGTCTGCGTGGAGGAGCCGTAGGCCCTCCCTACACCGCCCAGAGCGACGGCCGGCATGTTCGGGGACGCGCAACCGCAATGGAGCGATGTGGAACGCCGCCTCAGCGGCGCGGGTGGCCGTTGCCGCCGCCGTTCCGGCGGCGCCGCCCGAGGGAGTCGCGCGTCAGGTCGACGAGATGTTCCAGAGTGCGGCGCGTCCGCTTCTGCTCGTCGAGGATCTTCACGAGGACCGCTCCCATGCCCTTCACGGCCTCCGCCACCGTGCGCTGGTACTCGGCCGTTTCGCGCGCATAGGTGTCCAGCGCGGCCCGAAAGCCCGCGCGGTCCTTCTCGGCCTGCTGGCGGTCCTTCTGGGCCTGCTGGCGGTCCTTCTGGGCCTGCTGTCGGTCCTTCTCGGCTTGCTGTCGGTCCTTCTCGGCTTGCTGTCGGTCCTTCTCGGCCTGCCCTCGGTCCTTGTCCGCGCCGCGCATGGACGCGCGCATCTCCTCGCGAAATTCGCGGCCCTCCTGGATACTGAGCTCCAGCAGGCGCTCGATCCTGTCCAGTCGATCCCCGTTCGGCCCGGCATTCGCGGCCATGCGAAAGGTCTCTCCGCTCTCATCCGACCCTGCCCGATTCTACGGGCACCCCGGGCCCCGGTCAAGCCGCGCCCGGCTGCAGGGCCGGATGCGCGGCAGCGCGCTCGTGGCCCCTTGCGGCGCGGAGGGGCAGGGGCACCCTCGCCCGTCAATCGGTGACGACATCAGGCAGCCCGGTCTGACCTGGATCTGCGCACGATGGCAGGCGTCAGTTGGGAGGGACGCGAGGCGCGGCTCTTGTCGCTCTTTGCCGACGAGGACCGCGGTGTCGTCTATGCGGTCTTCTGCGGCGACCTCCTCTCCCTGCCCCTCCCCGAAGAGAAGAAGTGACTCGATCCTCTACGTGTTCGGCGGAGTGTCCTTAGGGGCTACCCAGCGGCAGCCAGCGCAGCGATCGCCTCGTCCTGGAGGCGGGCGATCCTCCGGATGCGGTCGGACGTGGCGTCGCCGTCGGCGATGGAGCGGAACTCGGCGGCCTGGCGCTCGAAGGCGCTCCGCGCGGCGTCGAGGGGGGCCTGCGAGGAGGGGAGGGACGGCGTCGCCCATGCGCAGAACTCGGCGGCCCCGGTGCGGGCCCGGGACCACCAGCCCGAGCGCGAAGCGGGCGACTTGACGCGGCCGGTCTCCACGTCGCCGGCCCACTCGTAAAAGGCCCCCACGCCGTGCTTGAGCGTCTTCGGCGGTGAGGGCATGTCGGCGCCGGCGACCTCGCCGCGCAACGTGGCCAGCGCGTCCGAGATCGCCTCGCGCGTCGCGCGCTCCGCCGAGTATGCGGGGTCGGGGCCCGAAAACGTCGCGATGTGCAGGTACTGCACGGGGTCGACCTGCCCCAGCTTGTCGAACGGCGTGCGGAACCTCCCGGCGGCGGGATGGCAAACGAGGTACTCACGCGTTGCCTCGTCGCACCCCTCGAGGAGCCCCCACGTGAAGGCGTTCAGGCCGCCGTCGCGCTGCGCGAGGCTCATCGGGTTCCATGCGAGCGCGGGGACCCCACGGGCGACCGAGGCGTGGACGAGCTCCCACGCCCGCTGGAGCGCCTCCGCGCGCTCCTCGGGCGTCGGCCGCGGGCGGAGGCTCGGGTTGTTGCCAATCAGGTCGACGGCCTCGCAGGCGAGGCCGAGTCGGCGGTACCCCCGCGCGTGGTGGCACCACTCGAAGCAGCAGCCGGACCAGACCTCGCCGCCCCTCGCGGCGTAGGTCGACTCGAAGGCATGCCCGAACAGCCCCGCGAGGACCCCAGGCGTGTATGGGCGCCCCGCGCGCTCGGCGCATACGCCGACGCATTCGAGGAGCCACGTCAGGGCCCCTCCGAAGCGGACCTCGGCGACCTGGACGACGTTGTCCACGGCTCGGAGTGTAACCGGCGGGCGGAAGCGAGAGGAGCGATTCGTGCACCGCAGAGACGCAGAGTTCGCAGAGGAGCGCGGAGATGGGGATCCCGTCTCTGCGCTCCTCTGCGAACTCTGCGCCTCCGCGGTGAACGAACCGCTCTCAACGCCCCGTCCGCTTCTTCGCCCCCCGCCGATGCGGGCGGTATCCTACGGCCGCGTCCGGGCGTAGCGACGGGTTCGTCTGCGGCGTGAGCCCCTGGGCGTGCGTGTAGCCCCCTTCGTCGAGGTCGCCGCTGAACACCGCGAGCGCCCGGTCCACCTTCTCCTTCGCTGAGGCCTTCTCGAGGGCCCGGTCCGCCGCCTTCTGCGCCTTCTCGCGGCGAGCCTCGATCGCCTCCGCAGGCGGATTGGCCGGGATGAGCGCCTCGCACCCGTCGCCGATCAGGTCCTTGCGCCCCGCCGCGAGGAGCGCCTCGCGCACCTCGTAGTAATTCTCCGGCTTGAAGAACTGCATCAGCGCCCGCTGCATCTTCCGGTCCTTCACCCCGCGGATCGCCGGGACCTCCCGCATCGTCATCGGGTCGAGCCCCGTGTAGTACATGCACGTCGCCACATCCATCGGCGCCGGGATGAAGTCCTGCACCTGCCGCGGGCGGTACCCGTTCCGCTTCAGGTAGAGCGCCAGGTCGATCATCGCCGCCAGCGTCGAGCCCGGGTGGCTCGCGATGTAGTACGGCACAAGGTACTGCTTCGGCTTCCCCGCCGCCTTCGAGGCCTTCGCGAACTCCACGGCGAAGGCGTCGAAGTCCTCCACGCCCGGCTTCTTCATGAGCGTGAGCGTCCGTGCGTCCGTGTGCTCCGGGGCGACCTTGAGGTGCCCTCCGACGTGGTACGCGGCCAGCTCCGCGACGTACTTCGGGTCGAGCCGCGCGAGGTCCATGCGGATCCCGCTGGCGATGTTCACGCGCTTCACGCCGGGCGTCTCCCTCGACTTCCGCATCAGCTCGAGCACCGGCCCGTGGTTGGTCCCGAGCAAGGGGCAGATCGTCGGGTGGACGCACGAGAGGCGGCGGCAGATCTTCTCGACCTCGGGCCGCGAGCACCGCATCTGGTACATGTTCGCCGTCGGCCCGCCCAGGTCGCTCACCGTCCCCTTGAAGTCGGGTCCGGAGGCCATCGCGCGGACCTCCTCGAGGATCGACTTCTGCGACCGCGACGAGATGATCCTCCCCTGGTGCGCCGTGATGGAGCAGAAGGTGCACCCCCCGAAGCAGCCGCGCATGATCGTGACCGAGTCGCGGATCATCTCGGCGGCGGGGACCTTCTCCGCGTAGGAGGGGTGCGGCGTGCGGACGTACGGGAGGCCGTAGACGGCGTCCATCTCGCGGGTCGTCAGCGGCATCGCGGGCGGATTGACGACGACGGCGCGGTCGCCGTGCCGCTGGACGAGGCGCCGCGCGTTCAGCGGGTTCGTCTCGTCGTGGAACAACCGCGTCGCCTTTGCGAAGGCGACATAGTCGGCGCGGCGCTTTCCCTGAGCGAGGTCCTCTTCGCGGATCGGCCCCTGCGGGACGCCTGCGGGCGGGGAGACCTCCTCGAAACTCGGCAGCCCGATCACGTCCGTGGGCGCGGACTCGCTCGCGCCGAGCAGGTACGCGACGCCGCGCATGTCGCGGAGCGCCTTGACGTCCTCCCCTGCCTCGAGGCGGACGGCCACCTCGTGGATCGTCCTCTCCCCCATCCCGTAGACGAGCAGGTCGCACTTGCTGTTGATGAGGATCGAGGGACGCACGGTGTCGGACCAGTAGTCGTAGTGCGCCAGCCGTCGGAGGGAGGCCTCGACGCCGCCGGCGATCACGGGCACGCCGGGGAAGGCCTCTCGGCAGCGCTGGCAGTAGACGGGCGTGGGGCGCTCTGGGCGGAGGCCCGTGCGGCCCCCCGGCGAGTAGGCGTCGTCGCTGCGGGGCTTCCGGTTCGCGGTGTAGAGGTTGATCATCGAGTCCATGTTCCCCGCGCTGACGCCATAGAAGAGGCGCGGGCGGCCCAAGGCGCGCCACGGGTCGGCGCTCTTCCAGTCGGGCTGCGAGAGGATGGCGACCTTGTACCCGAGGGCCTCCAGGAAGCGGCCGAGGATCGCCATGGCGAAGGAGGGGTGATCGACGTAGGCGTCTCCCGTGACGAGGACGACGTCGGGCTGCTCCCAGCCGCGCTCGTCGACCTCCTTGCGGGTCATCGGGAGGTGGCGTCGGGCGGCCTCGGGGTCTCGTCGTGCGCGCGCCCGATCGAGGTCGCCGAGCAGGGTGTGCCCCGCGGGGAGCGTCTGGGACTCCCAGGAGACAGCGGGGGCGGCGTTGGGGGTCGGAGCCATGGGCGGGGCCTGAAAGGCGAAGCGACGACATCCTACTTCCCGAGCGACGCCCAATCAAGGTGGGCTGCGGGACGCGCGACAAACGGCTTGCGTCGCGGGCGTCGTGCGGGCATCATCTGACGCTCTTCCCGATGCCCATGGAGGTCTTCATGTCGAGAGCCCCGCTCTTCGTCCTCGTGGCGTTCTTCCTGGCCCCGTCCGCACTCCTGGCCCAGGCGGATGGCAAGCTCGTCGGCACCTGGGAGGCCAAGGTGCAGGGCGGTGTGACGGTCATCCTCGATCTCCGCGCCGAGGGAGAGGGCAAGATGGACGATCAGGCGATCCAGTGGCGGGTCGACGGCAAGACGCTCGAGCTCAACGTGGACGGGACCGCGTTTGCGTACACGATCGAGCTGGAGGGGGACTCGCTGCGCCTCTCGGGGGGAGACCTGGATGAGCCGATGACCTTCGCCCGGAAGGGCGGGAAGAAGGGACTCGGCGGGAAGAAGAAGGGTCTGGCGGGGAAGCTGGGCGGCGGGACGGGCGGAGAGACGAAGCCGCCGGTCGAGCCGCCGAAGGAGACGAGACCGCCGGTCGAGCCGCCGAAGGCGACGAAGCCGACGATCGTCGGCGAGTGGGAGACGCAGGGTGCCGAGGGCATCGTGCCGATGGTCATCAAGGCCGACAACACGGGGTGCCTCGGAACGAAGGAGTTCCACTACCTGTCCACCGGGTACTCGCTGACGATCTTCACCGACAAGGAACAGACGGAGTACCGCTACGAGCTGAACGGCGACACGCTGATCCTCTCGGGGGGAGACCTCTCCGAGCCGCTGCAGTTCCAGCGCAAGGGAACGGCAGTCGCTCCGGCGCCCGGGCCGACGCCCGGGCCGAGGCCTGCGCCTTCGAAGGGCCTCGTGGGGATGTGGCGCTCCCCGATCGACTCGTTCGAGATCCGCGCCGACGGGACGCTCGTCGCCGAAGGGACCATTGTGAAATACGAGGTGAAGGGGACCACGTTTACGCTGGTCGGCCCTGGCGGACGGGCGCCGTACGAGTACACGCTCGACGGGGACACGCTCACGATGACGCGCGAGGGGACGACGACGACGTACGAGCGCGTCGACGCGGCGGCGGAACCTGCGCCGGGTCCGACGCCCGGGCCCGCGGCGGCAACTCCGAAGGGGCTGGTGGGGACGTGGAAGTCCCCCAACGAGACCATCGAGCTTCGCGCCGACGGGACGCTCCTGGTGGGGGGCCAGACGTTGAAATACGAGGTCAAGGGGAGCGTCTTCACTCTGGCGGGGCCGAATGGCACGGCCTCGTTCGAGTACACGCTGGACGGGGACACGATGACGCTCACGAGCGACGGGACGACGGACACCTACCAGCGCGTGGGGCCGGGCGGCAAGTAGGCGCCGGGCCGACCTTCGATTGGCAGCAGTAGCGGCGTCGCGCTCTACGGCGGACGATCCACGGATTACACGGATGCACACGGATGGGCCATGTGCATCGACACCCATCCGTGTAATCCGTGGATCGTCGTTGAGTGCCGCTTCGGACGGGCGCGACCTCAGCGCTACCCCATGTCGTAGTCGATCGCGAAGCGGTTGTCCGCGTCGACGGCGCTCTTCTCGAGATAGGGCGACCAGGTGAAGAACTCCACGCGGTCCAGGGCCGGGTGGAATCGCAGGATCCGCATCCAGCCGTTCCCGCCGTTCTCCTTCATCTGGTAGTTCGCGAGGACCTGGTGCACCGGGTGGCCGTCCTCCGCGGCGTCCACGCGCCTCCCCAGGCCGTCCCCGAGGACGTGGCCCGAGAGGACCAGGAACAGGTTCGGGTGGCGCCGCCCGAACTTCTCCCACTGCTCCTCGCCGTCGTTCCCTCCGCAGCCGTAGCGCCTCGGGCTCGCCGGGATGTCGTGCACCCGCTGGTCGTCGCAGCTCATGTAGGCGTGCGTCACCATCATCGCCCGGTGGCGCGGGTGCTGCGTCACGACGTCGTTCGCCCACGCCAGCACCTCGTCCCGCGGGCCGAATTCGAGCGTCACCACGAGGAACTCCATCCCCCCCGCCGTGAACGTGTAGAACGTGTTCTCGTGCGCGTCCTCGAAGCACCCGCCCCAGCCGCGCTGCGACGAGAGCCGCTCCAGCGGGAACGACTTGCGGAAGAGCCTCGTGTCGCGGTTCTTCGCGCTCCCCCCCGACCCCATGTCGTGGTTGCCGACCGCGAGAGCGTACGGAACCACACCGTCGAGGAGGCCAAGGCTCGCCTCCGCGTTCCTCCACTGCCCCGCATTGTTCTTGTTGGTGATGTCCCCCTCGTGGAGCACCATCGCAATCCGCCAGGCCTCGACGTTCCGGCGGATCCAGTTCGTCTGGTCCGTAAAGATCTCCGGGTACGACTGGCTGTAGTACTGCGTGTCGGGAAGCGCAACGATCGAGAACCAGTCGTCCTGCCTGGCGAAGAGAGGGGTGCGCCCCAGGCCCAGCAGGGCCGTCCCCGCCGCGGCGCCGCCCAGGAACTGCCGTCGGGTGATTCCGCCCATCACTCCCCCTACCCGCCTCGCGCTGTCACTCCTCGCTCGCCAGCCCGGAAAGGGCGAGGATCCGGTCGCTCCACCTGCCCGCCTCGCGGCCCAGCGTGGTTCGCTCGATGGGGTCCGTCCACAACCGGTCCCAGCGCGCGCGGGACCTCGCGATGAGCCTCTGCACCTCGAGCAAGAGCGCCTGCTGCTCCAGGTCCAGATCCGGCGCGACCCAGTCGATGAACAGCCCCGTCTGGAGCAGCACCCCCTGGACTGCGTTCCCCAGCGTGGGATCCTCCGAGAAAGAGCGGATCCGGGCCAGGTTGGAGGCGATGCCGCCAAGACGGACTGGAACGCGGTCCCGCAGGAATCGCTCTCGGGTGGCGAAGAGCTTGTTCATGCGCCCTCGAACACGCGCCGTACGACTCGTTCCACACGGAGCCGCAGCGCGGCGTCCTGGATTTCCATCGATCGGTTGCCTTGCCGCGACCGGATGTTGATGAGCGATCCGTACCGCACGGTCCTCGACTGCGGCACCCAGTCGGCGCCCCACACGTCGTCCTGTCGGCTGCCATCCTCGAGGAGCGCTTGCTCGCAGTCCGAGTGCATCTCACCCCCGCCGGCCAGGACCTCCCGAGAGACGTCGACAGCCAGCTTGATGTAATCGCCAAGCGGCTCCAGCATCCCGTCGATCTGCTCGGGCGTCGGCAACGCGCTAAGAACGTGGATCATCCTAGATCCGCGTGACGCGTCACGCAATGGCCGCCTTCGCCGCCGCCCAGGAGCTGCCGTCGGGTGAATCCGCCCATCACTCCCCCTTCATGATCGCGTCGAGCGCCTCGCGCGCCGCCGTGCGGACCTCCTCGTCGAGGTCCTTCTGGAGCCCCTCGAGCACGGGGATCGCCTCCTTCGCGTCGGGCCCCAGCTTCGCGAGCGTCCGCGCCGCGTGGACGCGGAGATACGGGAAGGCGTCGCCGAGCGCCTGGACGAGCGCGGGGACGACGCCACGGACCTTGGGGCCGAGCTTCTCGAGGGCGTTGATCGTTGCGATGCGGACGTTGTTGTCGGGGTCCTGGAGGAGCTTCGCGAGCGCCCCGATCGCGTCGGCGCTGTCGGGCCCCACGGCGCCGAGCGCGGTCGCGGCCGCCGCGCGGACCTGCCAGGAGGCGTCCGCGAGGGCCTCCACGAGCTGGGGGACGGCCTCCCCCGCGTCGGGGCCGAGCGCCGAAAGGCCGTTCGCCGCCGCGGCCCGCACGGTCTCCTCGGGGTCCTTGAGCGCCTTCGCGAGGTCGGGGACGACACGGACGGCCTCGGGGCCGACCCCGCCCAGGGCGATCGCACAGGCGGCGCGGACGTCCCTGGACGCATCTGCGAGCGCGGCCGCGAGCGCCGGGATGGCGTCGACCGCGTCGGCCCCCATCGCGTAGAGGGCGCGGGCGACGCGCTCGCGGACGAGGGGCTCCTTGTCCTTCAGGCCCTCGAGGAGCGCCGGCATGCCCGCCTTCGACGCCCCGCCGAGCGCGCCGAAGGCGTCCGCGGCGGAGGCCCGCACGGCGGGATCGAGGTTGGCATTCGTCAGTGCGCCCATGAGGTCGGGGAGGACGGTCTGCATGTCGGGGCGGATGCGGCCGAGCGACTCGGCGGCGTTCGCGCGGACCTCGGCGTCGGGGTCCAGGATCGCGTGCGCGAGCGCGGCGGCGGCGGGGCGGCCCTCCTCGCCCAGGCGGCCGACCGACCTCGTGACGGCCCGGCGGACGTCGACGTCCGTGTCCGTGAGGGCCTTCGCGAGGGCGTCGAGGGCCCCCTCCGGGATGGGGCGGAGGCGCCCGAGATTCTCGGCGGCCTTCTTCCGGATCGTGGCGTTGTCGTCGGAGAGCTTCTTCACCCAGTCGGGGTTCTCGTCGTCGGCGCGGAGCCAGACGACGAGCGAGAGGAACGCGATCACAAGGCGCATGCGGGGCCTCCTTCGGGTGAATCGGGACGGGATCCTACCATGCGAGCGCTTCTTTCACCACGGAGGCACGGGGCGCACGGAGGTCTCGCGGTCGACCACGCGGCGAGGTGACAGGATTCCGGAGAACGCGCACTTCGTTTCGCTAGCCAATCCCCACATCCATCCCTACGATCCCCCCCCTTCCTAAGGGCACCAGGGACGGGAGTCGGGCGATGAGACGTTGCTTCCTGTGCGCCATCCTCGGAGTTGCGTTGCTTGCCCTGGGATGGCGCTTGGATCGCAGCCCGGGTCGCGGGCCGACGCCATCCGACAAAGCCGTCCTGTCCACGGCTGCGTCCCTCTCCAGCCTCCCCTCCCCGCAGGAACCCACGCCTGCCGCCCAGATCCCCCCGTTGACCGCCCCGGGGCTCGCGGGCTCGATCACCTCCGAAGGCATTCACTGGAGCGCCCCGGACGGCCGCTGGACCCTCGCCTGGGGTTGGGCCGAGATCGACGGACTCCCGTCCACCCCCCGGGCGCTGCGCGAGGACGGCGCACGCTGGGTCGCCGAACACGGCGCCATCCAGGAGGTCTTCGAGCCGCGGGAGAACGGCATCGAGCACATCCTCCACGTGAGAGTACGTCCCGAGCGGTTCGAGGTGCGGATCCCCGTGGACGCCTCTGTCCGCTCCTGGGACTTCGACGGACAGCCGCGCATCACCCTCTCCCGGCCAGGGGAAGGAGACCTCCTCGAGGTCCAAGGGCTTGCCGTGTCCGACGCCCGGGGCCGCCGCCTGTCGGCCTCGTTGCGGCACGAGTCTGGCATGATCCTGATCTCAGTAGAAGACGACGGCGCAGTCTACCCCGTCACGATCGACCCGCTCATCACCCCCCCGTCCTGGACAGCGGACCCGATGGACCAGTCGTGGAACGAGTTCGGCACCTCGGTCGCAGGCGCGGGCGATTTCAACAGGGACGGATTCGCCGACGTCGTCGTCGGCTCGACCCGAGGCAACCTCGACAGGGTCTTCCTCTTCCTCGGGTCGTCCCTCGGACCGCGTACGACAGCTTCCTGGACGTTGCCCAAGCCAACCACGACCGGAGAGGGCTTCGGGAGCCGCGTCGCCGGGGCGGGCGACGTGAACGGCGACGGCTTCTCGGACATCGTCGTCGGGAACCCGGGCGCCGCGGTTGGCGGCAGCGCCATGCTGTACCTGGGCGGCACCGCGGGTCCCAGCTCCGCGCCTGCGTGGACCGGCACGGGGGCAGGGGACGCGCGATTCGGCGAAGCGCTGGCCGCGGCCGGCGACATCAACCGGGACGGGCGAGGCGACCTCCTGGTGGGGGCGGAAGGCGTCCCCTCCAGCCGCGGATCCGCGTATGTCTTCTACGGCACGACCTCCGGGCTTGCCTCCACGGCGGCCTGGTCCGTGACGTCGACCGAGTATTCCACCCGTTTCGGAAAGTCCGTGGCCTCCGCGGGCGACGTGAACGGAGATGGATACCTCGACGTTGTCGTGGGCGCACCCGAGGTGAACGCGCAGGCGGTGCGGGAGGGAAGGGCGTACCTCTACCTGGGCACGTCCACGGGGCTCTCCACCACCCCTGCGTGGACCGCCGATCCGACGGACCAGGACGAGGCCCGCTTCGGGACCTGCGTGGCGGGCGCCGGAGATATCAACCAGGACGGGTATGCCGACGTACTGATCGGCGCGCCCTCCGTCGCACCAGCCGGCCGGGCCTACTTGTACTTCGGGTCTCCCAGCGGTCTCGCCGCCGCCCCGGCATGGGTGGTCGAGTCCCCGGACGACCCGGCGGGCGCGTACTTCGGCACCGTGGTCGCCTCTCCCGGGGACCTGAACGGCGACGGACGTCGCGATGTCGTCATCTCGGCCCCGTACGCCGACGTTCAGCGGAGCACCGGCGAGTACACCTGGACGGTCAGCGGCGCGGTCTACGTCTACCTGAATTCCGCCGCCGGCCTCTCGTCCGTCCCGTCGATGGCCCTCTCGCCGACAGGCCAGGGCGAAACGTTCTTCGGCCGGTCCGTGGCGGCCGCGGGAGACACGAACGGCGATTCGCGTGCCGACCTGATCGTTGGAGCTCCGGTGTGGAACCGCGAGCCCTACTACGGCAAGGGCCGCGCCTACGTCTATTTCGGCGCCTCCACGCGGGCCGCGGTCCCGTGGCTTCTCTCCCCGCCCAGCGAGACGCGGCTCGGCACGGCCACGCCGACGCTCGACTGGGCGGACTGCGTCGACGCCGACGGGATCCAGTCGTACGACGTGGAAGTCGACGACACCTCGACCTTCGACGCGCCGGTCCGATGGAGCGGCACGGTTGCGGTCAGTCAGGCCTCGGCCGGTCCCCTCCCCGAGGGCGGCTTCTACTGGCGCGTGCGGGCGCGGGATGGCGTGGGGAACCTCTCCGACTGGTCGTTGGTCCGCAAGGTCTACGCGGACGGATCGGGACCCGTCGCGCCGCAACCTGCCTCCCCCGTCTCCGATGCCTGGACGACGACCATGCCGAGGTTGTCCTGGAGCACGTCGGGCGATTTCTCGGGCGTGGCGAACTACGACGTCGAGGTCGCCTCGACGCCCGACTTCTCCGGCCCGATCGAGTTCTCCGCCACCACGCAGTATGCCGTGGACACCACTGCGCTGGGCGCGGGGAGGCACTACTGGAGAGTTCGCGCGCGGGACACCTGGGGGTGGACCTCGACCTGGACCGGGGCGAGCTTCGTCGTCGACGCCGTGGCGCCGTCGGCCCCCGTTCTCGTGTCGCCAGCGGACGGCTCCACGGCCAACCTCGCGAATCCCGTGTTCGATTGGACGGACTCCACCGACGCGAACGGCGTCCAGGGCTACTACCTCTATCTCGACAACGAGCCCACGTTCGCGAATCCCGTGGTCTGGGCCGTATCAGTGACCGCCTCGCAGGTCGAGTCGATCTCGCTGACGGGGTCGCTGTACTACTGGCGCGTCGTGGCCCTGGACAGGGCGGGGAACGGCTCCGCGTGGAGCCCCGTGTGGAGCTTCACGCGTTCGAGCAGCCTGCCGGGCGCCGTGGGGGCCCTCTCGCCCGCGAACGGGGCGCCAAGGATGAACCCCGTCGTGGAACTCGACTGGTCCGACGCCTCGGACCCGGATGGGATCCAGGGATACCAGGTGCAGGTCTCCACGGACTCGACCTGGGTCGCTCCCCCCGTGTGGACGGGCTCGTCGTCCGTGTCGAGCATTACGACGTCCGCGCTGCCCGAGGCCGCGCTCTCCTGGCGCGTGCGCGCCGTGGACACACTCGGGAACCTCGGCGCCTGGAGCACCGCCACGTTCCGCCTCGACTCCACGCCGCCGACGGCGCCGTCCCTCGTGACGCCCGCGAACGGGGCCCTGGTGCTCGCGGCGGGGCTCATGCTGGACTGGACGGACACGACCGACAACCTGGTGACGCTGACCTACGATGTGGAGTTGGACTCGGACTCGGCGTTCACCGCCCCGCTCACCTGGAGCGGCTCCACGTATCCCAGCTACGCGTACGTGCCCACGTTTGCCGACGGCCTGTACTCCTGGCGCGTGAGGTCGAGGGACACGGCGGGCAACACGTCCGCGTGGTCCGCGGTCCGGACGTTCTCCGTGGACGGCTCCCCGCCCCCCGTGCCCACGTTGCTCTCCCCGGCGTCGGGCGCGACCGTCATGACGGGCACGCCGACGCTCGACTGGACGGACGTCGTTGACCCGAACGGCGTGAACTACGATGTCCAGGTCGACGAGAGCGCCACGATCTCGACGCCGCTCCTGGCCACGGCGTCTGGCCTGACGGCCTCGCAGTGGACCACGCCGTGGGTCGGCGACTACGTCCGCATGTACTGGCGCGTGCGCGCGGTGGACGGACGCGGGCTGGCCGGCGCGTGGTCCGCAATCTCCTCGTTCGTCGTCGATCGCGGGAGAGGCTTCTACGTCGGGCTGGGGGCCGGGGCGGCCGGGCTCCTGGGCGGTTGCGGAGACGAGACGGCCGGGGCCGCGTGGCGCCCCGTCTACACGCTGGTCGACGCGACGTACAACGCCGCGAGCGGGGAGACGCGCCCCGCGGCCGGGGACCTCGACGGGGACGGCCTCCCCGAGCTCGTGGTCGGCCGGGGGAGGACCACCTCGTCGGGAGGCTGGTTCGCGATCCTGGACGACCAGGGGACGGGGTTCGCCGTGCTCAGGTGGATCCAGCTCCCGTTCTCGGCCTACAACGCGGCGAACGGCGAGACGTGGCCCGCGTGCGGCGACATCGACGGCGACGGGAGGGACGAGATCGTCGTCGGCCTCGGCACGTACACGAGTCAGGGGGGCTACTTCGCCCTCTACGACGACGCCTCGACGGGGTACGCCTTCATCGGCTGGAGGCGGATCTCCTGGAGCCAGTACAACGCGGCGAATGGCGAGACGCGGCCCGCGGTGGGCGACGCGACGGGGGACGGCCGCGCCGAGGTGTTCATCGGGCTCGGCAGGTATCCGTCCCGCGGTGGGAGGATTGCGCGGTACACGAGCGGGAGCGTGGCGTTCAGCGCATGGATGCAGTTTGCGTATACCGCGTATAACTCGGCGAACGGCGAGACGTGGCCGGCGTGCGGGAACATCGACGATGACGTGCGCGACGAGTTGTGCGTCGGGATGGGCGCCTATCCCGCGGGCGGCGGGTACCTCCAGTACTTCGACGACTCGGTGGCCGGGTATGCGAGCCTGGGGCTCAAGCGGATCCCGTGGACGGAGTACAACAACGCGGTCGGCGAGACGAGGCCGTCGCTCGGCCCGCTCTTCGGGGGCGCGGGGGACGAGACGGTGGTCGGGCTGGGCGCCTGGCCTGCGGCGCGAGGGTACGTCGCCGTGCTGCAGCGGGCGCCGGGGTACGCCCTGCAGGCCTGGAAGCGCTTCCCGCTCGACCCGTACAACGCGACGAACGGGGCGACACGACCCGCCGTTCGGCGATAGTCCGAGCCCTACAAGGGCGACGGTGGCGGCATCGCGGTGGCGGCGAGGGGGCGCTCGAGGCAGAGCGCGGGGAAGCGCGTGAGGATGCAGAAGCAGACCGCGACCACGAGCCACTGCATCATCGTCACGGCGAGCGCGAGGACGGGCAGCAGCGCCTGGGGCACGCGGTCCCCGGGGTTCATCTGCATCGCGACGCCGAAGAGGAGCGTCGAGGCCACGAAGGCCACGCACGTGTTGCGCATCAAGCGGTCGAGGAGCGCCTCCAAGGGGAGGCTGCGGTAGGCCCGCACCCAGCGGTAGCCCACCCACAGGAGCCCGGGCACGGTCCCGAGCAGGAACATCTGCGTTCCTAGCGCCTTGTCGTTGAGCGCGATCCCCGCATTCACGTGCGACAGGTCGGCGAGCCCCCGGACGACCACGCCGATCGTGTAGAGGCCCGCGATCAGGAAGACGTAGAGGGTCAGGCGGACCACGCGCGGCTCCGTGAAGTGCCGCTGGATCACGATGCTGATCCCGAACAGCATGAGCGCCGCGGAGATGACCATCATCACCTCGGGCGGGATCGCGAGCGCGAAGGTCCGCGCCGAGAGCGTCGTGTCGGACAGGACCATCATGAACTGAAAGGCCGAGACGAGGTTCCCGAGGAAGGCGAGGAGGAATGGCCGCACGACGAACGTGGAGAGCGGGTCCTTCCTGAGCTCGCTCGAGGTCATGACGAGGATGATGATGGTCAGACAGAACGCGGCGAGGAGGTTCCCCGCGTCCGAGGCGGCCTCCGCCGCCCGCCGGATGTCGTAGCTCCAGGCCGCCGTAACCACGCAGCGTATCTCCTCTTCCCGCCCTCGATTATCGGCGGTCGTCGCGGCGAGGATTGAGCCGATCGGCGAGGTGCCCCAGGATGCGCTCGCGGGCAGCGGCAAGGGGGCGGGCTCGGCGCCTGGCCATCGCCCGGGCCGGTGGCGGACCCCTGCGCAGCCTTGCGGCCGCCGGCGGTCGGGCGTAGCATCGGCCGCCGTGGGGCGCGCACGGGGCCGCCCACGGGGACGCGCTTCGATGTCCACCCTCCTGTCCGACCTGGAGTGGCTCTGCGTGCCGCGCTCGCCGGAACTCGAGCCCGAGGCCCTCGCGCGCGTCCGCGACCGCCTGGGCGACGAGTTCCGCGCGATGGGGTACGCCGTCGAGGAGCAGCGACTCCCGGGGGACGCCGCGCCCTACCCGAACCTCCTCGCCCGCCTGGAGGGGAGCGAGCAGGGGCCCCTGCACATCGTCGGGGCCCACTACGACTCCGTGCCCGCATCGCCGGGCGCGGACGACAACGCGAGCGCCGTGGCCGCGCTCCTGCACGTGATGCGCGCCTTCGCGGGGACCCGCCCGCGCACGCCTATCGTCTTCGCGGCCTACTCCCTCGAGGAGTACGGCTTCCTGGGGAGCCGCGAGCACGCGCGCGCCCTCAAGGCGGTAGGGACCCGGGTTGGCGGGATGGTCTCGCTCGAGATGCTCGGCTACACCTCCGCCAGGCAGGACTACCCGCCGGGCCTGGGCTGGTTCTATCCCAAGGACGGGAGATTTATCGCGGCCGTCGGCGACTGGGCCTCACGCGCCTTCCTGGGACGCTGGGTGGAAGGCATGCGCCTCGTGGAGGGCCTCGACGTGCAGACGCTCTCGGCGCCGGGCGCGGGCCTGATCCTCCCCGAGCTCCGCCTCTCGGACCACTCGCCGTTCTGGGACGAGGGGTTCCCCGCCCTCATGCTCACGGACACGTCGTTCTTCCGGAACCCGCACTACCACCTACCGAGCGACACGCTCGATACGCTGGACCTGGGGTTCCTCGCGAAGGTCGCCGACGGGGTCGTCCGTGCCCTCGGGCACGTCGCGGGGCCGAAGTAGGGGCCCCACCCACCCAGTTTCTATGGCACCGCGACGCTGACCGGGGCGTACACCGAAATCCACGTCGCACCGTTGCTGTCGATCAGCACGACTCGGTACTCGTACGTCTTGCCAGCACTGACCCGGTCGTCTACGAGCGTGGTCGCCGTCAGGGGCCCAGCTCTGAGACGGAACGACGAGGCCCCGGCTTCCCGTCTCTCGACGACGTAGTGCTTCAGGGTCACACCGGTGGGAAGCGTCGGCGCACCCCAGGAGAGGGTTACGCTCCCTCCCGCCGCGACCGCAGTGAGCGGGGTCGAGACGACGGGGGGGATGTCTACTCCCCCGATGGTGATGGTGCGCGTGGCGCTCGGCTTCCCGAGCGTGCCGCCGCTCTTCCCCTGGAGGAAGTACTCGTAGCTCTTGAGAGGCAGGAAGGGCCCCGCGTCGATGAACGACGTCGTGGCAGGATTCGCCGGGACGGCCGTGTAGATCACCATCGCAGGGTCGTTCGAGTCGACCTCCTTGCGATAGACGACGACCTCGTAGGGATGCTGGGGCGCGCGCCACTCGATTCGTACTTCCAGCGCGCCGCCATTCGAGTGCTGCTTCTTGACCGAGACGAGCACGGGCGCAGTCGGGCCGGCCCGATCCGGTACCATCACCTGCAACCCTGTCGGAGGATTGGGCGGGCTCTCGAGCCCCGTGTCGTCGACGGCGGTCACCTGGTAGTAGTACTGCGACCCCACGCCTCCCAGCAGGTGGTCCTCGAACCAGCAGAGGCTTCCCGCGCCTGCGTTCGCGGGCGGCCAGCCGGCCGGGGGAGAGCCCAACTGGCCGCTTGCGACCAGGAACGGAATCGGCTCGGGGTTGATGCGAGTGAATACCGTGGGCGCGTCCCCCGTGGCGCGATAGACGTTGAAACCCGCGAACACGGACGGGTCCTGCTGGGGATAGGACCAGTAGAGGATCACTCCCTCGCGCGACGCCAGGATGTCATTCATGTGCGGCGCGAATCGCCCCTTCTCGATCAGCGAGAGCGCCCGCGCCTTGATGTCGGCATCCGGCCACGTCGGCAGGTCCTCCGGGCGCATCTCCGCCGGGTGATGGAAGGTCAAGGTGACCCGTACCGGCTTCAGGCCCGCAGCGGACGACTCCCACGCGATCTCCACGCGAATCAGGTCATCAAGCGAGTACTCCTTCGCGTTGATGGTCACACCTGGGTCCTCTGGCGGCAGTTGAGGAAGGACCAGGAAAGGAAGCGAGGACTGACTCGCGTCGACCAGGATAGAGGACATGGGCCAGGAGGAAGGCGACGAGAGTTGAACGCCAGGCGCGGGATGGCTCGTGTTGATGGCCAGACGCTGCCCTGGCGAGTTTGCGTTGAGGGGCAGGTTCACGGGCTGCCCGCCCGCGCCTGCCAGGACCAACCCCAGCGACGTGAGATGCCCGCGGACCGTCCATGCGGTGGACGCCCCGGGGCCGGACAGCGGGAACCCGGTCACCGTGGCTTTTCGCCGGGGCGCGCCTTCGAGGTACGTCTGGTCGATCTCCACCCTCGTCACCTTTCCCTCGGGTGGACGCAGCCGATCAGGGCGGGACCAGAGGTAGGAGAACGTCTCGCCCGGAGTGCCCCTTCGCCAGGGGGTGTCGAGCAGCCTGATCGAGCGGATCTCCCGGGCGCCGGGGATCTGGTTGTCGACATCGACGTCCCATGTGACACCAGGTGAGCCCGCGCCGGTCGGTATCGCGAGCTTGACGTGGATCTTCTTCAGCCCTGCGGCGGCGCTCCCGGTGCCGGTCGCGATCTTGGGGAACGCTACGTCGCCGTTCGTGTCGGTGATCCAGGGGAGCGCGATGCGGCGAATCGGGTCCGTGAGACTCGGCTGGGACACCTTCCAGAGGAGCGAAATCGAGTTCACCTCATCCCAGGGGATCGACCGGCCGTCGCAGTCGATGGGCGCGCGATCAGGAAGCATGTGGCCAGTGAGGGACGGTCCCTCGATGTCCAACTCTTCGAGAACCCCCTCGACTCGCTCGCCGTTGTTGTAGACGAGCTCGGCCCGCGGTGGGTAGGGGAGCCTCTCCTCGGCGAAGTCGGGAACGGTCCCTTCGAGTTCGTCGAGCGAGACGTCAATCTTCTCGCAAGGCCTTGCGATTACCACCGTCTCGGTGCGCGACACCGTCTTCTCCTGGAGAATTGCCATCTCGGCGGCGATCTCCGCCGTGACCAGTGCGACCGCGGCGTCCCACTTCGGCTTGTCGCCCTGGTCCTCGTGTGCCTGGTGGATCAGCGCATCGGTGACGGCATCCGGAATCGGCGTACCAGGGCGCAGGAGGAACTGGAGCGGCGGCAGCGGGTCCGGCGGCGTCAGGTCGGGGACGACCATGGTCGTGCGGATGTTCATATCGATCGTGGTGCCGGCCTCGGGCCCATCGATGACGATCTTGTAGACGTACCGGGTCCTCTGCGCGACGCCGGAGTCCGCGAGGGAGAAGGTGAGCGACGCCCCGCTCCAGGCCGTCGAATTGAGCCGAACGAGGCCGGCCTCCGGGTCGAGCTCCGTGGGACAGGTGCGCTCGACCCACAGTTGTCGATTCGGCGGCAGCGAGGCCTTCAGGGTCAGGACGACATCCACGAGCGGCTGGATCTCGTTCCAGGAGGCGGTGAAAGTCTTCCAGGGAATGGGGGCCGGGATCGCGAATGCGGTCACGGGGTCGGCCTCGACCGGTGCGCTGGTCCGCCCGATCAGGTCGAGGGAACTGATGCGATAGGTATAGGTGGAATGGTCCTCGGTCGCGATGTCGACATACCGATAGCCGGCGGGAGCGGTGGGCGGATTCCCGGTGAGCGGGACCGGGGCGTCGGTCCGCTCGACCTCGAGGATCGTGCCGTCTCCCATTCTCGTCCAAGCGCCGTTCTGGCCCTCCTTTCGCTCGACTACGTACGCGATGACGTTGAAGGAGCCCTCCGCGTACGGGGGAGAGGGGGGATTTTGCAGGGGTAGGGGGGAGGTCCAGGTCACGCCGATCGGCGTGACATCCGGATCCGGGCGGCGGGCGCCCGGCAGGTCCGGCAGCCGGGTCCGCAGCGCCTCCGCGAGAGGGGCCGTGGGCGGGGGCGTCGGGGGCGGGGAGAGTGGGCCGACTTCGTCCGCGCGATCGCAAAGCATCTCGACCTGCGGGGTCCAGATCGTCAGCACGTAGTCATAGAGGCTTCCGTCGGACACCTCGGTGTCGCAGATTCCGAGCCCGATTGCCTCCATGCCGGTCACCGTCAGGCCGAATCGGGTGACGAGCACGAGGTAGGCGAAATCGCGAATCTCCGCCGCCTCCTCCGCGGGCGTCTTCGCCCCAGGCGGTGGCGGAGCGACGTAGGCGGGACTCTGGTGGAGGCCGGCCAGATTGCGAATCCACGCCGCCACCATCTCATCCGTCGTCGGCGGGGTCTGGATGTAGTCCTGGGGGCTCAAGTAGCGGCGCACGATGTCTCGGAACAGCTCCTTGTCCGAGGCGGGAATCGACAGGGACTCCAGCGACGTTTCCAGCAGCACCCCGGGGACCCCGGTCGAGGTGTGCACCCTCTGCCAGTTGCCGGCCCCGTGGTCCGCCCGGTACAGACGCGGTTCGCCACCCACCACGGACGTCGCGGCCGGGCAGAGGGACCAGCGGAGGATGACCGCGTGCAGCGTCGGCAGCGCGCCAAGGAGGCAATCGCATTTCGCAGGATTGACGACTACGCCGGGCGGCAGCGTATCGCCCCCGCTCTTTCGATTCCCGAACACGAGGTTCGTCTTCTTGGCCGCAATCACGGTGACGATTTGCTCCGTCGGCGTCGTGGACGTCCACCCCGCCCGTCCCGCCTCGGCAACCGTGTACCGTCCGGCCGGAAACTTGGCGCAGATCGTCCCGTCTCTCTGAGTCACCATGATCGAGGGATTCCCGACCGTCCCCATCACCTTGAACTCCCAGCCCTCGAGCACCGCCTCACCGCGGTCCCGCACGCCGTTTCCGTTCGCATCCTCGAACTTGGTGATGCAGAGCTCTCCGATCGAGCCCGCGCCGCCGCCTCCCCCCTTTCTGTTCCCGAAAGCGACGCTCTCCTTTCCGCCCGCCGTGACCGTGAGGGCTTGCTCCGTCGGAGTCGTCGGCGTCCAGCCTTCCTGTTTCGTCTGGACGACCGCATACCGCCCGGCCGGGACCTTGGCGCTGATCGCTCCGCCCTGCGCCGTCACCTGCTTCGAGGGGATGCCGTTTGGCCCAGTCACCGTGAACTCCCAGCCCGGGAGTTCCTCCTCACCCCGGTCCCGAACGCCGTTGCCGTTCCCGTCATTGAAAATGAGGACGAAGAGCTGTCCGGTCTCGGCCGCGCCGCCGCCTTCGTCCCGCTTGCCCTCGTCACGCTTGCCCTCGTCGCGCTTGCCCTCGTCACGCTTGCCCTCGTCACGCTTGCCCTCGTCACGCTTGCCCTCGTCGCCCTTGCCCTCGTCGCCCTGGCCCTCGTCGCGCTTGCCTTCGTCGCCCTTGCCCGGGTCGCCCTTGGCGCCCGCCACCATGTCGATGCGAGCGAGTCGCCCGAACGGAGAGCGAACCGGCTGGCCCACCTGGAAGCTCCACGACGACCGCTCCCGACCCTCCTCGGTGAACGTGAATGACAGCGAGGTGACCGGCGCAGCTCCCATCTTCTCGATCTGCGGCTCCACGACGCTTCCATCCGCGAACTCGAACGACACGGCGAGCGCGTCGGCGCCCCGAACGGGGCTCGCCGTCCAGGTGAGCCGGATCCCCGTGAGGTCGGACGTCCGTCGCGCCTCCCCGTTCAACTCGATCCTGTCCGTGGGGGAGACGATTGGATGTCCTTTCAGCTCCAGCACGAACCCCTCGAGCGTCCCCTCGTGTCGAGCGCCCCTCTCATCGGGGATCGCCACGCGAGGCGACCATGGATCGGCTCCGCTCACGGGTGATACGCCGCCAAGCCACAGCCCCCCGATCGCCAGCGCGACGAGCGCGTACCGGCGGGTCCACGTGTGATGTTCAGGTGTCATGGTTGCTCCACGGCGAACGAGAGGTTGATGGTCTTGACGGCGAGCGAGATCTTGAGTGAGCAGGCCGCCTGGAGATGGATGGTCGGGGCTGAAACGGCGCAATTCGCGGACAGATTGAAACCGACGCCACAGGCCTGCGCGCCGATCGACGCCGACATGCTTCCGTAGAACGAGAACGACGGCACGAACGTGAGGGTCACTTCCCCGCCGGCGGCGATCTGCCCGGTCACGTCGCAGATCTTGAACTCCTTGGTGAAGCTCCAGCCGACGTACGCGCCCACGGAGACGGTGAACGAAGGTTCCGTGGGGTAGTTCCAGTCGACCATGAACCAGGTGGAGGCGGTGATCCCGCCGCCGATGTCGGGGAAGACCCGCGCCGTAATCGGATTGCTCTTGGTGCCGACGTGGAGGTACGCCATCTCCTCCCCGATGTGCAGCATGGCCATGCCCCGCACGGAGAGGATGTGCGGGAATTGGAACGGTTGCTGGTCGCTCACGCCGAGCTCCAGGGACGCCTCGAAGGTCGAGGTCGTCGAGTCGTAGACGATGGAGGCCTTCACGACCCGCTCGACGTTCGAGATGTCTGACATCTTCGTGAGCAGGTATCCGGTGCCGTCGATTCGCATGATCAGGGGCTCGACCAGGACGGTCATCGTCACCCCGGCGTGCAGGATGTACCCCGTGTCGGCGTAGGTCCCGATCGTCACGCCGGCCTGGAAGGCGAAGCCGGCCCCCGCATCCGGTTCCCATTCGTAGAGGTTCACGCTGGTCGGGATCAGCCCCTTCGCGACGCCCCCGTTCACGCCATAGAGCCCGAGTCCGGTGGCCCCCAGGGGAATGGCCGTCGGCAACTGGAACTGGCCGGCGACGCCCCAGTAGTTGAATCCCCCGGCTCCGAGAATGTGCCCGGAGACGAATTGGATCCCCCCGTGGAACGTGCCGGCTCCCACCGCAACCGTGACGTCCACCGAGCCCCGGAACTCCCGCTGGGTTGTCGTCTTGAGGTACTTCACCTTCCCCGTGATCTTGACGGTCTCCTTGACCGTCGCGTCCACGGTCACTTCCTCCACGGCGAAGCCGGGCTCGGGGTCGCCGAACCAGCGGAACTTGTTCGCCTGGACGTCCAGGGACATGCCCCACATGTCCGAGAGCGCGAGTCCTCCGCTCACTCCGATCCAGAACTGATTCACGCCGGGGACCGCGGAAGGGATGCTCCCAAAGCCGATCTCGCGGACGTCCACCTTGAACTTCTGGAACTCCCAGGACGCGTGCTCGCGCAGGTCGATCCAGGCTCCACCGGAGTTGACGGTCCCGTCTGCAAGCAATCGGACGTCCTCGAACGAGAAGCTCGTCAACGCGTTGTCGACGTTCACCTCCACGCTCCCATCCATGCGGAGGGACGCCAGAGCGCCGTTCGTGGGGAGCCCGATCTCGAGCGATGTGAACGTGAGGTTCAGGGCGCCGCCCGCGCCCCCGAATGCGTGCGGCTGCATGTCGACGTCGGCCTTGAGGAGGTACCCCGTGGCGGCATCGTACTCGGTCGTAAACGTCACGAGGTCCAGGAACGGCTTCGCCTCCATGTTGCCGGCCGCGTCCACCGCCTCGACGTCACCGTGCGAGAAGGTGATCGAGAAGGAGGTGAGCTTGGCGTTGAACTTGCCCGTGTTCCCGACCCCGATGAGCTGCGGGGCGGTCGCGGAAAGCGTCCCCGACAAACCGTGGTCCCACGCGAGGTTCGCCGCCGTGATGGTGCCCTGGAACGGCGAAGGGAGCGTGACCGTGGCGCTGACGAGGACCAGGCCCGTCCATTCAGGGGAGTCCGCCTGCGGGTCCGGGGACGTCGCCTGGGAGAGGTCCAGCGTCGCCTCGATGTCGGTGAACGCGATCGCACCGTCTCCCTGGCCAATGTTGATCTCCTCGATGGCGACGGCGGCGATCAGGTTTCCGTCCGCGTCCACAGTCGCTCCGAACGGCACCGGGTCGTCGACGCCCGGAATCGTCAGCAGCCCGTACAGGCAGCCCGAGGCGAGAGTGCCGCCTGCGAAATGGAAGTGCGTGTGCTCGAAGACGGGGTCGGCGGCGAGCGCCACGACCGGCGACTGCGGCTCGTTCGTCGCCTGGATCTTCAGGTCCCCGATGCTGGCGAGCGCGTTGTTGGCCCCGTCCTTCAGCAGCAGCCAACCGTCGAACTCTTCGGGATGGTCGAACGGGACGACCACGTCCACGAGGTCGAGCGCGAGCACGCTTCCGTCGTGGGTCCCTGGAACGGGGAATGAAAGGTCGCCTTCATAGACGACCACGCCCTCCCAGGACTCGACTTCGTCCGAGCCGGGCGTCTGCGAGAGCTTCTTCGATTTCGACGCGTCGATCCCGATCACCTTGGCGTGTGCGCCCCACGGTCCCAATTCCAGGCCCAACCCCTCCGCAGGGGCGGTCACCGTCGCCGAGTCGACGATGAACTGAAAGCCCTCGCCGCCCGCATATGACACCGAGAGCCCCGTCACGGCCACGGCTGCGCTCGCACCGGGCAGCTTCACCGTCCCGTCGAACGTCCCCTGCACGGCCCCCGTGATCGAGGCCGAGTCGAACCGGAGGACCCCCGAGGACGGATCGCTCGACGGCTTCAGGCTCACCTCCACGCCGAACACCTTGCCCTCGAGCGGCGCCGTGCTCGTCGCGGTCACCTGCCCCTTGAACGCGAGTGGGTCCGTCATGGCTCCTGGCCAACCCACGTTCAGGAAGTCGAGGGTGGCGACTCCAGTTTCCGCCGCGGCGGTCTCCCCGAATGCCACGGTCGCGCCCTCAATACGGAGTCCGACCCAGGGGCCTCCAGTGGCGCCTGTGGGAAGTTCCGCGTCCGGGATCTCGTTGCCGGGCGCCGCCTCGGTGTTGGAGAGGTCGATCTTCAGCTCGGCGCCCGCGGCGAGGTTCACGCCCAGGATCGAAATTGGGGCTTGTGTCGTATAGGAGGCGTAGATGAGACCGGACGGCGCGAGAACGACCGTGGTCCCGGTCAAGTCGATGGAGGACATCGTGAGCCCAATGCCCCCGTCCGCTGTGGGAAGGCGGATCTCGCCGCCGGTGATCGTCGCGATTCCCGTCGCGGCGTCGAGCGACATCCCGACGAGTTCGACGTCGAGGCCGACGGAGGCCGTGGCGGGCCCGGTCGCGAACGTGAGGGCGATCGTCCCCGAGGTCAGCTTCTGGGCGGCAGCATCGAACGCGACTCCGGTCCACGTCGCATCGAGTGTGTAGGACTGACCCGCGAAGACGATGTTCTGGGATCCGCTTCCGCTGTACTTGCCGTCCCCGTCGTCGGACCAGGTCCCGGGCGTCACCGTGGTGGCGAGAGGTCCCCATGGCGTGTCGACGCTGACCGACACGGGCTCGATGGCCCAGACTGCGGGCGCCAGGGCGCAGAGGAGGCATGCGACGGCAAGCAGGCTTCGCAGCGTGATCCCCCACGCGTCATCGCGCCGGGCGAGGGCCGCCGCTCCATGCGCCGGGCCCTTCCCTTGCTGCTGGAAGGGGCCGATCGCGTGGGCCGCCCGCCGCGACTTGGTCGGCGGATTCGCTTGCATGGGGTGCATTCACAATCCTCGCTCTCTTGCTGTTTTCGATGCTCTCTACGTCCTCGGGCGGACTGCCCAAGCGGACTTTCGGCTACATGGCCCCGGTCGGCGACTGGATCTTCCTGGCAGCCAGCGTGGCCGCGGGCGCCCCCCGGATGGATGGCGGGGGGGCTGCTCAGGTGGGTGGGTCGGGCAGCATGGTACCAGATGATTGCTCGTTTCGCTAGCGCGTCCCCTCTTGCGATCGCCTTCCGCCGGCGATAGGATCTCCGCCCGCGTCGCCAGGGGCCGTAGACGCCCCAGGGACGCCCCACGCGAGGTCCCCTTGGCCGATCCGCTGCTCTCCGATCTTGCCTCCCTGAAAATCGACCGCTCCGAGCGGCCGCCGGGGCGGACGTGGACCTCCATCCTCGTGACGCTGGTCGTGATCGGCGCCCTCGTCGCCGGCGGCTTCCTCGCCTGGCAGAAGTACTCCCCCTCCGTCTTCAAAACCGAGGTCGCGACGACCGAGGTCATGCTCGTCTCGCCGGCCCAGGCCTCCACGGAGCTCACGGCCACGGGGTACGTCGTCGCCCAGCGCCAGACCAGGGTCGCCTGCCAGATCCTCGGTCGCATCGCCGAGATGAAGGTGAAGGAAGGCGACGTCGTGAAGGAACACGATCTCCTCTTCCGCATCGAGGACGCTGCGCTTCGCGCGGCCGCAAGCGCGGCAAAGAGCCGCTCTCTCGCCGCCCGCGCCCGCGTCCAATCCGCGACCGCGACCCTCGCCGAACTTCGGCTCCAGCTCGCGCGCGACCAGGACCTCGCCAGCAAGCAGGTCGGGCAGGCCTCCGCCGCCGAGGACCGCCTGGAGCAGGTGCACGCCGCGGAGGCGAACCTCGAGGCCGCGAAGCTCGAGGCGGACGCCGTCGACGAGGAGTTCCGCCAGAGCGAGGTCCAGCTCGGTTACGCCGAGGTCCGCGCCCCGTTCGCGGGGATCGTCCTCGGGAAGCCGCTCGACGTCGGCGAGCTCGTCGGCACCTTCACCGAGAAGCCGGCCGTCGAGCTCTGCGACCCAACCACGCTCCGCGCCGAGATCGACGTCCCCGAGAAGCGCCTCGACCGCGTCCGCATCGGCGGGCCGGTCGAGATCGTCCTCGACGCCTTCCCCGAGTCGCGCTTCCGAGGCGCCGTCGAGGAGATCGGCTCCCGCGTCGACCGCTCGAAGTCGACCGTCGTCGTGAAGCTCAGGTTCCTCGACAAGCCGCCCAGGCTCCTTCCCGACATGCGCACGCGCGCAGGCTTCCTGAGCGAGCAGCTCGACGACCAGGCCGTGAAGGAGCCCCCGAAGCTCGTCGTTCCGCGCTCGGCCGTCGCCGATCGCGGGGGCGCGAAGGTCGTCTTCCAGATCGACGAGGGTCACGTCCGGAGCGTCCCCGTCACGCTCGGCCCCGAGTTCGCCGGAGGGTACGAGCTGCGCTCGGGTCCGCCGGTGGGCACGGTCCTGGTCGCCGACCCGCCCTCTACGCTCGCCGACGGGCAGCCCGTAAAGGAGAAGGGAAAGTAATGTCGGAGATCTCCGCCGCCTCGCCGCTCCGTGGCGCGGCCCCCTCCCCCGAAACGACCCCTCCCATCATCCGCCTGAAGGGGCTCAAGAAGACCTTCTGGCGCGGGAAGGAGGCGGTCCACGTCCTCGACGGGCTCAACCTCGACGTCCCCGAAGGGTCGTTCGAGGCCCTCATGGGGCCGTCGGGATCGGGGAAGACCACGCTACTCAACCTCTGCGCAGGGCTTGACCAGCCGACCGAGGGGACGGTCGAGGTCGCCGGCCAGACGATCAGCGGCCTGTCCGAGACGCTCCTTGCCCGCTGGAGGGCGTCGACGATCGGGTTCGTCTTCCAGTCGTTCCACCTGCTCCCCGTCCTCACCGCGGAGCAGAACGTCGAGCTGCCGCTCATCCTCGCGGGCCTCTCCCGCGCCGAACGCAAGAGGCGCGCCGTGATCGCGCTCCGCGCCGTGGGGCTGGAGGACCGCGCCCGCCACCTCCCCAGGCAGCTCTCGGGGGGCCAGGAGCAGCGCGTGGCGATCGCGCGGGCGATCGTGAACGACCCGAAGCTGATCATCGCCGACGAGCCGACGGGGGACCTCGACCGCCAGAGCGCGGACGACGTCCTCACGCTGCTGGTGCGGCTGAATCGCGACTTCGGCAAGACCGTGATGATGGTGACCCACGACCCCGCCGCGGCCGAGCGGGCGGGGATCATCCGGCGGCTCGACAAGGGGAGCCTGCTGTGAGCATCCCCGGCCTCGCGGCGCGGAACCTCCTCCGCAACAAGCTCCGCAGCTTCCTCACGGTGAGCGGCGTCACGGTCGGCGTGCTCGCCTTCGTCCTCCTCCGCACCGTGATCTGGGCCTGGACGGCGCAGTCTGAGGACACGGCGGTCGATCGGATCGTCACCCGGCACAAGGTGACGTTCGTCATGGAGCTCCCGATGAGCCACTTCGACGAGATCCGCTCGATGAAGGAGGTCCGCTGCGCGACGTACCAGAACTGGTTCGGAGGCAAGGACCCGAGCCACGACCAGGAGTTCTTCGCGACGATCGCCTGCGACGAGAAGACGCTCTTCGACGTCTACGACGACATGGAGACGCCTCCCGACCAGAAGAAGGCGTTCCTGGAGGACAAGCAGGGGGCCCTCGTCGGCGAGAAGCTGATGCAGCGGCTGGGCTGGAAGCTCGGGCAGACGGTCGTGCTGCAGAGCCAGATCTACCCCGGCGACTGGGAGTTCCACATCGTCGGGGTGTACAAGGCGCTGCGGAAGGCGGTCGACCCCGCGCAGGTCTTCTTCCACTGGGACATGCTGAACGAGCGGCGGCCGGCGCGAATCAAGGACCACATCGGGTGGATCGTCTCCCGCGTCGCGCCCGGCGCCTCGGCGGCCAGGACGAGCCTCGCGATCGACGAGCACTTCGACGCGCTCGACGTGCAGACCCTGTCGCAGGACGAGCACGCCTTCCAGCAGTCGTTCCTCGCGATGTTCTCGGCGGTCCTGACGGCGCTCGACACGGTGTCGCTCGTGATCCTCGGCATCATGATGCTGATCCTGGGGAACACGCTCGCGATGGGCGTGCGGGAGCGGACGGGCGAGTACGCGGTGCTGCGGGCGATCGGCTTCCTGCCGCGGCACATGGTCGCGCTGGTCGTCGCCGAGGCCGCGGCGCTGGGGTTCGTCGGCGGCGCGGTGGGGCTCGCGGTCGCCTTCCCGCTCATCAACCTGGGGATGGGGAGGTACATCGAGGAGAACTTCGGCGGGATGTTCCCCTTCTTCCGCGTGACGCCCTCGGCCGCGATCGTCGCGATGGCGCTCTCGATCGCGCTTGCGGTCGTGGCTTCGGTGCCTCCCGCGCTCGCGGCGTATCGGCTGCGCGTCGTCGATGCGCTGAGGAGGGTGGCATGATCCCGATCGCCTACAACCTCGGGAGCCTGGGGGTGAGGCGGAGGACGACGGCGACGGCGGTCCTCGGCATCGCGCTCGTGGTGTTCGTGCTCGCGGGGGCGCTGATGCTGACGGCGGGGATCCGCCGCACGCTGGGGAGCACGGGGCGCGCCGACGGGGCGCTGGTGATCCGCAAGGGGAGCGACGCGGAGCTGTCGAGCAACATCGACCAGGCGAGCGTGGGGCTCATCCTGGAGGGGCCCGAGGTGCGCAGGTCGGAGAAGGGGGCGGCCCTGGGGAGCGGCGAGGTGGTCGTCGTCACGGCGCTGGAGAAGATCGGGACGAAGGGCGGCGTCTCCAACGTGAACGTGCGCGGCGTGGCGGACAACGTCTGGCTGGTGCGGCCCGAGGCGCACATCGTGGACGGGGTTCCGGCGAAGGCGGGGACGGACGAGGCGGTGATCGGGGCGAGGATCCGCGGGCGGTTCAAGGGGGTGGAGCTCGGGCAGTCGCTGGAGCTGCGCAAGGGGCGCCCGGCGCGGATCGTGGGGGTGTTCGAGGCGGGCGGGTCGTCGTTCGAGTCGGAGATCTGGGCCGACGTGGACACGGTGAGGACGGCGTTCGGGCGGGAGGGGCTTGTGTCGTCGACGACGGTGCAGCTCCTCTCGATGGGGTCGTTCGACGCGTTCAAGGCGCGCATCGAGCACGACAAGAACCTGGGGTTGGAGGCGATGCGGGAGTCGATCTACTACGAGAAGCAGTCGGAGAACCTGGCGAAGTTCATCGGGGTGCTGGGGTGGCTGATCTCGGCGTTCTTCTCGATCGGGGCGATGATCGGGGCGATGATCACGATGTACGCGTCGGTGTCGAGCCGGGAGCGGGAGATCGGGACGCTGCGGGCGCTGGGGTTCTCGCGGCGGAGCGTTCTGGCGTCGTTCATGCTGGAGGCGTGCCTCGTGTCGCTCCTGGGCGGGGCGGTCGGGTGCGCGGCGTCGCTTGCGCTGGGGGTGGTGAGGTTCTCGATGATCAACTTCGCGACGTGGTCTGAGATCGTCTTCGTCTTCGAGCCGACGGCGCGGATCCTGGTGATTGCGATGGTCTCGGCCGTCGCCATGGGTGTGCTGGGCGGGTTCCTGCCCGCCGTCCGCGCGGCCCGCCTGCGCCCCGTCGAGGCGATGCGCGGGGAGTAGGCGCGACGGCGGTCAGGTCCCTTCTAGGGTCTGACCGTGAACCCCTCCGCCTTCGCGACCGGGATCAGCTTCTTGTCGGTCGAGAAGAAGTCGATCGCTCCCCCCCGCTGCCGCTCCCTCAGCGCGATGGCGCTCGCGACGTGGATCGCATCCAACGAACGCAGGAACGGGTACATCTCCGCGAGACGCGGGATCTCCTTCAAGGGGCGAGCGAACATGTCGGGCAGGGCCACGGTGGAGACCTCCGCCTTCAGGAAGCGCTCGACGCGCAGCAGGGCCTCCTTGAACTGATCCGGAGCAATCTCATCGCGGGACCGCTTGCTGGCGAGTGCGCAGACGATCTCGGCCCACGTGATGACCGAGGTCACTACTCGTGGCGCTTGCATGAAGCCCTTCCGACAGGCCTCGCTGTCGGTCTCGGCCACCACGATCTTCACCAGACACGACGTATCGAAGTACGCCCAGGAGGCCATCAGTCCCTTCCCTCGCTGACGTAGTCCGAGAGGGGCCTGCCCGGCAGTCGGATGGGCTCCGGCAGCGGCGTGCGTTTCCGTGTCGGAAGCAGTTGGATGTCCCCGATCCGATCGTAGCCGGCATCGGTAAGCACGACCTCGTCGCCCACGCGACGGAGGTGCTTCTTGAACAGGACTCCCGCCCCCCTGGGGTCGTACCCGAAGTGGGTAGCGAGGTCCTGGAATTCCCGGGCAGACACCCTTCCGCCACGGTTGCAGATGTCCCTCAAGACCAGCGTGGCCCGGTCCTTCTTGGAGGGTTCGGTCTGCATTCCGGATTGCCACGCGCGGATGATGGGGCTCCCGCCCAGAATCGCCAGCCCAATCTCCTTCGCCAGCTCATCGATCCGTCCCTGCACGAACTCGTCCTTCCCTCCGTACACGCCGATGGTACGTTCCTCCGAGACCTGCCCGGGCTGGCGCTTCCGTGTCCGGCGGATGATGCGGACCACCGGGGAGGCGCTCGCGGGCCGAGTGACATGGACGACGAACGAGTCCCCGCGATGGGGCTTCCTCGCATGCTCCGACATGCCGGGCTCCTTGTACTCGTGAACTACCACTAGTACATTTCTTCTACACCCGTCGAAGGCGGGCGTCAAGCGGGTCTTCGCCGCTCCGGCCTGCCGCCGACGTCATCCCGCCGCCTCACGGGGCCGCGACGACCGGGCTCTCCCCGACGTAGCGGGCGATGATGCGCAACTCCTCGCCGTACTCCTCGGGCGAGGAGGAGTACTCCTTCACGAGGCGGACGAGGTGTGCGGAGACCCGCTTCCGCGCGCGGTGGGTCCAGTTCTTCACGTCCTGGACCTCGATCCCGAGGCGGCGGGCGATTTCGGCCTGAGGGACCCCGTGGAGCGCGCCCTCGAGGAGGACCTCGACGTGGCGCGCGCCCCGGGCGCGGTCCTCCTCCGACGCGGCCTCCACCGCCTGGCCGAGGAGGTTCGCCACCCAGATCCGGTCGAACCCCTCCTCCTCCTGCGGCGCCGCGGCGTCGTCGGGGAGGAGCGGCGCAGGCGCCTTCCCGCCGCCCCGCTTCAGGGCCGCCTGACGGCGGCGATGCTCGGCCAGGACATTGCGCGCGATCGCCATGAGCAGACTCCGGAACCGCCCCTTCGCACGGTCCGCGCCGTGGAGGAGCTCGCGCTCGAAGATCCGCTGGAACACCTCCTGCGCCACGTCCTCCGCGTCCGCCGCCTGGAGCCCCTGCCCCTGCAGGAACTCGCAGACCGGATCGCGGTAGCGCCCGAAGACGCGATCGAGCGCCGTCCCATGCTCCCGCGCCAGGAGCACCTCCGTCCAGAGCGTCGTGTGGAACCCCTGCATTCCGCGCATGCCTGAAACCTCCATCCTCAACCTTACCTGGTAAGTTCGGGTCGCGCGCTTGCTCCGGAATCGGCCCTGGGAGGATCGAACGTGGAACACGTGCGGCTGGGACGCCTGCTTCTGCGGAACGGAGGCCTGCGCGAGGACCTGATCGAGGCCGTCGACTCCGAACGGGCCCGCCTTCGCCCGGGGAAGCCGCGCCGGGCGGTCATCCTGGCGGGCGTCGTCGTGACCATCCTCCTGACAACGACGTACCTCTGCCGGAGGGGCACCGCGCCCTTCGCTTCGCGCCCCGTGGCGAGCCAGGGGGCGGAGGCGAGGGCGCACGTGGAGTCCCTTGCAGCCAAGGGTGGACCCCGGCCGCTCGCGGAGGCCGTCGCGTTGGCGGGCGGCGGCGCGGCGTGGGGATTCGAAACGCGCGGCGACTGGCGTTCCCACGACGGAGGCCTCCTCGGTGCCGCTCGCGAGGGCGAGGACCCCGTTCGTGCCGCCGCGCGGGCCGACGTGCCCGAGGAGTTCCGCCTCCGGATGAAGTACCGCTGCGACGAGAGGTGCGACGCCGACCTCCTCGTCTCCACGGGGCAAGCAGGCTCCTCGGCCCGCTTCTCGATCCCCGCCGACGCCGCGGGGGTCTGGAGGACGATCGAGGTCCTCGCAATCGACGGCCGCGTGCGCTGCATGGTGGACGACCAGGCGCTCGTGCCTTCCGACGCCGCGCCCCAAAGCCCCCGTCGCTTCATCGGCGTCGCCGTCGAGAGGGGGAGCCTCTCAATCGGCGAGACGACGCTCGAGCAGGTCCTCCTCGAAAACCGGAATCGCTGAAACCCTCCGCGGCCGCAAGGCCATCTCCTTGCGGCCCCATTTTTCGGAGGGAACCATGAGCATCACACGATTCGTCCTGTCCTTCCTCCTCGCCTCGGCGTTGGCCCTGGCTCAGACGTCGAACGGCCCCGGCGGCGTCGGGATCAACCTCATGGGGAACTACGACTGGACGCGACAGTACGCCTTCGCGGACGCGATGAGGCACTCGCGCGGCTGGGGGTCGGTCCTGGCCCCATGGGACCTCGCCGCACCCGTCGACGCCGACGGGTGGCCGACCGCCGACGCCGGTATCATCGTCCTGACGAACGGCGTCCACATCGGGGGGACCTACCGCCTCTCGTTCCGCGGCACGGCGAGCGTCGCGCCCCGGGCAAGCGCGCTCACGGTCCAGAACCCCGTCTACGACGCCCGGACGGACACGACGACCGCGGACGTGGTCGTGCAGCCGACCGCGCGGCAGATCGTCCTCTCCTTCACGGGCACGCGCGGAGGAGTCCGCAACGTCCGCCTCATCCGCCCCGGGTATGCGAACGAGACGTTCACCCGCCCCTTCCTCGACCTCCTCCGTCCGTTCTCCTACATCCGGACGATGGAGTGGATGGCGACCAACGGGCACGTCCACCCGGGGTATGGGAATAACGTCTCCCGCTGGTCCGAGCGGACCCTCCCGCGGCACGCGACGCAGAACCACATGGTCGGCGGGACCCGCGCGGGGGTCGCGTGGGAGTTCGCCATCGAGCTCGCGAACACCCTCGACAAGGACATCTGGGTGAACGTCCCCGACCTCGCCGACGACGACTACGTCCGCTCGCTCGCGACGCTCCTCCGTGACCGCCTGGAGCCCGAGCGGCGGTTCTACCTGGAGTTCTCGAACGAGGTCTGGAACCCGGCGTTCGAGGCGTACTACCGCAACCTGGCCGCCGCGGAGGCGGAGGTCCTCGCGGGCGGGAGCAACCTGAACGCGGACGGCGACACGAACCACGACCACTGGGCCCACAGGAGGATGGCGCGACGGATCCGCGAGATCGCCGAGGTGTTCCGCTCCGTGTTCGGCGCGGCGGCGATGGGCGCGAGGGTGCGCCCTCTCCTCTGCGGCCACTTCTACGCGACGGAGACCGTCACGCAGGGCCTGGACTTCCTCGAGCGGACCTACGGCCCGGCGCGAGGCCTGCTCTACGCGGTCTGCACCTCGCAGTACGACACCCCCACTCCCGAGACGAGCCGCCGCTCGGACCTGACCGTGGAGGAGATCGTCGCGGAGTGGACGACGTACCTGGAGCTTGCGCGCCAGCGGGCGCAGACCTGCGCGGGGATCGCGCGGACGTACGGACTGAGGTTCCTTGCGTACGAGGGAGGCGTGTGCTGCGTGGGGAGCGAGAGCGTCGAGGCGAAGGCCGCGGCGAACCGCGACCCGCGCGTTCGGGGACTCGTGTCGAGCCTCGTGGGGAACTTCCTCGCCGAGGGCGCGGACTCCTTCTGCTACTTCGCGGCCGCCAGCCCGTACGACCGGACGGGGATGTACGGCCTGACCGACGACCTCACGATCCTCGACACCCCGAAGACCAGGGGGATCGCCGACGTGCTCGCGAGGCTGCGGCGGTAGTCGCCGTCGGGTCCGTCGCCTCCCCGTCGGCCGCGCGGCCGGCGGGGAGCTGCCCGTTCGCGAGCGCCCCTGCCCGCCGGCGCGCGGGGCGGTCGGGCGCGCGGGGTCGCCTGCGCCCCGTTGAGGCGATGCGCGGAGAGTCGGCGTAGCGCGGGCGGGCTCCTCGGTCCGCTTCTCGATCCCCCCGACCCAGTTCGACCCTCTCATTGTGACTCGAATGCGAACCCCTCCCGTCGCAACCCTTTGTCGCACAAGCGCGGCCGCCCTGGCATCCCGTCTGCACTTCTCTCTCCCGTCCCGATTCGCGGGAGAGGGTGTGCCGCGGCGACCACGGCACGGCGCGAGGGCCGGCGAGGACCGACCTGTCCTCCCCTCCGCGCGTGGCCATGCGTCCATGGAGTGCCGCCCACGAGGTGTTCAAGTTGTTTTCGGCGGGCCCCAGGCTGGGGTACGCTGGGCCAGCCTCCCCTTCGCTGTCAGGTTCCTGAACACAGGCGGCGCGTTGGGAGGGTTCCCGACGGGTCGGTCCCCTGCAGACAATGGGAGAACCAAGATGAGTCAGCACCCATCGCGTAGTCGTGCGGGAGGGACTCGATTCCTCCGCCTTTCCCTGATCCTCCTCGCCTTCCTGGGGGGCGGTGTGGTCCTCCTGGTCAAGTTTGCTCCCAGGTTCCCAGGCGATCCGACGACGACGGTCTGGGAGTTCTTCGAGGCCATGCGTTCGAGGAACCTGGGCCAGGCGAGCATGGAAACCGCCGGGCTCTGCACCTCGGAATGGCTCCAGTCGCTCCTGGACCGGAACCCCCAGGTCTTCGCAAGCGACCGCCTCAGCGTGCTGTCTCCCGGGCCCGGGGCTCCGACGGGTCGGGTGGGCATCGAATGCACGATCACGGGGACGGACGGCAAGGAGTACAAGATCACCTGCGTCTGCAGGGAATTCGGACACGGCTACACCATCGACGAGATTCAGTCGAAGGACCTCCGATTCCCGAGGCCCCGCCTCAGTGTTTCCCAGCTCCGAGTTTCGCAGAACAAGCTCGCCCAGGGCGTGACGGAGTTCGTGGTGGACTTCACGATCCTGGGTCTGGCGAGCCGCGCCCAGGGCCCGAAGTTCGACTACGACGTGCGGATCAGGGGCCGGCTGGAAGACGTCTCGCGCAAGGTCCTGGTCCCGGAGCGCGAGGTCGATCACATCCGGGAGTCGCGGGAGGGCGAGGACGAGGTGTTCACCGGCACGTGTCGGTTCCAGGCGCCCGGAGCCGGGGAGTTCGAGGTCCTCCTCCTCGTGGACGACCTCGTGAGCGGCCAGCACACGGCCGAGCGCGCAGGCACGCGGGTGGAGGAGTGATATCGGGTTCTTCTGGTTCTTGCGTAGGTCGCCCTCGCGAGGGGTTGTTCACGACCGGCCGTCGAACCGGCGCTGACGTGGCGCTACTTGAGCGGGCGCTTGTCGTAGTCGCCGAGCTCGAACGTAAAGTCCTCGACCTTGCTGCCCACAGGCACGAGAAAGGCGACTCCCAGACGCGTGGTCGGGCTGTCCTTGAAGATGAGCTCTCGAAGTGCAAGACCGGGTCCGCCGATTACCGTCTGGAGCCAGCCGTCGGCCGACCCACTCGTGAAGACGACGTAACAGTTGCCCCTCTTGTCGCGCAGGGAGGCGCACGCCGTCTCCAGGACCGCCACCTCAATCACCGCGTCCGCTCTGCCCGAGATCGTCACGCCGAAGTCCTTCGCGGGGCCCCGCTGGAACTCGCTCGCCTCCACCTCGAAGTCGACCACAAGGAAGGTGGTCCCGGGCTCTGGGGGCTTGACGGAATTGCGGCGACCACTCTCATCCGGACAGGATTCCAGCGCGTCCATCAGTGAGGCCCGGGCGGAACGGATCCGGAAGGCGCCCTGCCCCTGGGCGGGTTGGTTGGATGCCGCCCCCGCCGGCGAACGAGCCGGGTTGCCTCCGTCGCGGGCCTCCTTCAGCCACACCTCGACATGCTTGCGCACCCACTCCTTCGGAAGCGCCATGGCGAGGGACTTCTCGTACTCCGGGATCGCCTGAGCCGGATCACCACGCAGATGGTGCATGCGTGCCTTCGCAGCAGACATCGAGGGATTGTTGATCCACAGTCCGGCTCCCTTCTGCCGAAGGGCGCCATCGTAGTCCTGCAAAGCCCCACTGCTGTCCCCCTTTGCGTCCCGGGTGAGACCGCGTTGCAGGAGGGCGTTCCACAAATAATCGCCCTTCTCCCTCGCCGCGTCGGTGTAGTCCGCGATGGCTGCGTCGAGGTCGCCTTTTCTCCTCCGCAAGTCGGCGCGTCGCATGTAGACCTGGGTCCTGGTCGGTTGGTATCCCCCAGAATCAGTATCAGAGAACCCCAGGGCAGCTTCGCGGGAAAGCGCGTCTCCGTCAGGAGGCGCCGCATCCAATGCGCCTTTCAGCGCCGCATCGAGATCCGTAATGGCGCCGTCAATTCGATCGAACTGGATCTGGATCAGCGCGCGTTCGAAGTGCGCGATCGAGCTTCCGGGTTCGAGCGCGAGCGCCAGGTCCAGGTCGCGCATCGCTCCGGCAAAGTCCTCGACCGGCGGTCCCGCCTTGTCAGCCTCGGCCCTTTGCTCGGATGCGTCCGGACCGGTGAATCTCCTGATCCCCCGCCGGCTCTCGGCGCGCTCGACGAGGGCCTTGACGAAGGGGACCGACGACCCCTTCAGCAGCGAGGCTGTGTAGGGGAGGTTGATCGCGACCGCCTGGTCGAGGGCCGCGAACGCGCCGTCCCTGTCGGCTTGCTTCATGCACTGTTCGGCCCTCCGCACCGCCGCCTTTACACCGTCCCGCGTCCTCTGGGCACCGTCCCTCCCCGCAACGGCCCCCTCGTCCTCGGGGGACAACTTGAGCGCCCTCTCGAAGTACCCGATCCCATCGTCGAGCAGGCCCTTCGCCACGTGGGCCCGCCCGAGGACGACGAGGGCCCGGAGGTCCTTCGCGTCGGCCTTCAGCGACTGCCTGGCGTCGTCGAGCGCCCCATCGAGGTCCCCCTTGCCGAGGCGAGCGGCGGCGCGGCCGCTGAGTGCGGCGGGGAGGCGCTTCTTCTTCTTCAACGCGGCTTCGAAGTCCGAAAGCGCCCCGTCCCAGTCGCCGACCGCAAGCCGCTCCTCCCCGCGCTTGACGAATCCGCCCTCGTCCTTTGGCTCTTCCCGCGCGGCCAGTTTCGTGTCTGTCGTGCGCAGGGCAGACTCGGCGTCCGCGCGCAAGTCCCATCCAGGCTTCGCCAGGTCGAGCGCCCTCCGGTAGTCGGCCGCAGCGCCCGCGAGGTTCCCCTTGCCCTCTCGGGCCCTGGCTCGGAAGTAGTACCCCTCTGCATCGCCAGGGTCCATCTCGACGGCCTTCTCGGCGTCGGCCAACGCCCCCTCCAGGTCGCCCTTTTCCGCCCGGGCCAGGCTTCGGTAGTAGAGGGCGCCGACGCAGTTCGGGTCGATCTCGAGGGCGGCGCCGCAGTCGGCGATGATGCCGTCGAAGTCATGAAGGCCGAACCGAACGGTGGCCCGGTTGAGGAGCGTTTCGGCGTTCTTCGGATCGAGACGAATGGCCGCGTCGACGTCGTCGATCGCGCGGTCCAGGTCCCCTCTCCGCGCATGCGCCAGTCCACGCCGCGAGAGGGCCATTGCCAGCGCGGGCTCTGCCTCCAGTGCCGCGTTGAAGTCCGCGATGGCCCCCTCGAGATCCCCCTTGCGGTCTCGGACCGTGCCTCTTGAAAGCAGGATGTGGGGGTCACCGGGCCTGATCTCCACGGCCACGTCGAGGTCGGCGATCGCGCCCGCGAGGTCGTCGAGTCTGAACCTCAACCCGCCCCGAACCCACAACGCCCAGAAGAGCCTGGGGTAGACCTCGATGGCAGCGTCGAGATCGGCCATCGCCCCCTTGTTGTCGCCCCGTTTCTCCCTGGCCCGGGCGCGCGACAGCAGGGCGTAGGGATAGCGTGGTCTGATCTCGATGGCCTTGTCGAATGACTCGATGTCGCGATCGCTCCCGGCGGCCCCGGCCGCCACGCCGGCCAGCCAGTGGAGTTCCTCGCTCCCCTCGACCATCCCGGACCTCTCCACGGCGCTCCTCGCCGTGTTCCACATCCCAGCGCTATTCGCCTGCGCGTAAAGGGCCATCACCGCGGCGATGTCGCGATGGAGCTCGTCTTCGTACTCGGATCCATGCGACGCCGCCTCGAACTCCATCGCCGCCTGCTGCACCAGGTCCTGGAGAAACGTGGGCCTCGTCCCCCCTTGCTCGCCGCCGCGCACGATCGAGGATATTGCCGCATCGATGGCGGCGGTTGCCCATGCCCCCCCTTGCTCGCCCAAGCGCCCGAGAGAGAGGAAGTAGGCCCGGACAACGAGGATCCGGCCTAGCTCACAATGGGCCGGGCTGAAGCGCGGATCCAGCGCGATCGCCTTCCGAAAGCAGGCCTCCGCCTTCTCGTCCTCCCAGCAGAGGCTCCACGCGCGTCCCAGCAGGAAGTGGCCCTGCGCGGCGTCCGGCGCCTTTGCGAGCGCCTCCTGGATCTGCTTCCGGGGGGCCTCGACCCGTCCCAGGATTCCCTCGTAGTCGGCGTCCTTCCTGTAGAGGTAGCGGGCGGCGGCGGCGAGCGACGTGCGCGCCTTCTCCAGCAGACCTTGGGCCTCCTCGCTCGCCTCCTTCGCCTGTTCCGCCTTCTGCCGCTCCGATTGCTCCAGGGCAGCCTGTGCGAGGGACTCCTTCTCCCGGGTCTTGGCGTGGCGCAGGTCCCCCTGGCGCGTCGAGGACAGCTCCTCCAGTACCGCCACGATGCGATCGTAGCCGGCCTTCGCGTCGAGATCGCCCCGCTTGACCGTCATCGCCTCCTGGTACGCGTCGCGCGCCGTGGCGTAGAACCGCCCGGCGTCATCCCCCTCCGCGTCTTCGGCCGATGCTTCCGCCCGTCTGGCGCTCGCCATGGCGGCCGAGAAGTCCCGCGAGCTCCTGAGGGACGTGTGGATCGACCAGCCGAGAGCGACAACCCCGATCGCAACGGCCGCAGCCGTGGAGAGGAGCACGGCCTTGCGCTTCCGCGCCTTCCTCCAGAGCCGCTCCGCCATCGAGATCGGCCTCGCCAGGATGGGCTCCCCGTCCAGGTACCGTCCGAGGTCGATGCCGAGGTCGGACATCGAGCGGTACCGCTTCCCGGGGTCCTTTTCGAGGGCCTTCATGCAGATCGTCTCGACGTCGCGATGGACGCGCGAGTTGGTCTTCGAGGGCGGCGTGGGCTCCTTGTGCATGATCTCGATGAAGAGCTCCCCCAGGCTCCGTCCCGCGAACGGCAGTCGCCCGGTGAGCATCTGATACAGCATCACCCCCAGGGAGAACTGGTCCGTCGCGGGGCCGAGCGCGTGGGTCCGTCCACTGGCCTGCTCCGGGCTCATGAACATGGGGGTCCCCATGACCGCGCCCGCTGCGGTCAGCGTCGCCCGTCGGGCCCCTTCCTTGGTCGAGAGGTCGACGTCCTTCGCGAGTCCGAAGTCCATCACGTACGGCTTGCCGTGGCCGTCGACCAGGACGTTTGCGGGCTTGACGTCGCGATGAACCACCCCCTGCTCGTGCGCGTACGCGAGGGCCTGAGCGACGTCCTTCACCCACGACAGGAGCTGCTTGGGGGGGACACGCCCCTTCATGGCCTCCTCCAGGGACCGCCCCTCCACGTACTCGCAGGTGAAGTAGTGCTGCCCCTCGTGGACCCCAACGTCGTGGACCGCAATGATGTTCGGATGGCGGAGCTTTGCCGCGAGCTGCGCCTCGCGCATGAACCGCTCGATCTGCTCGCCGTCGACGCCCTCCTTCGTGAGGATCTGCTTCAGGGCAACGACGCGCTTGAGCTGCGTGTCCCAGGCCTTCCAGACCACCCCCATGCCGCCCTGGCCGAGCTTCTCCAGGAGGCGGTACCGGCCGAAAGGTCTTCCGCCGGCGGCCTTCTCCTCCTCGTTGGCTCGCGGCGGAATCACCTTGGTGGCGTGCGCGTTGATCGTTCGGGGGGACGAGGGAGGGGAGAGGGCGACCGAGCAATGGGGACAGAACACCTCGAGGCCCGGTCTCGCGTGCTTCACGTTGAAGTTCTTCCCACACTTCGTGCAGTGGAGCACCTGCTTGCCGGCAAGGTGGAGGAACTGCCGGACCTGCTCCGGAGTCAGCAAGCCCTGGTTTACGAGGATCTCACCCAGGCGAAGCGCCATGCCCTGCCGGCGCGTCGTCTCCTGCGCCTGGAGGGCGGCGTGGACCTGCTCGGGCTTCAGAACCCCCTCCCGCACCAGCGTCTCGCCGAACCGCGAGTCCTCGGGCGGGGTTCCGCGCAACTGCGTTGCCGAGGCGGCGAAGACGTCGCGCGCCAGGTCCCGGACGCCGGAGGGGACATGGGAGCCGGAGCCGGCCCTGCGCTGCAGGTCCTCCATCGTCGCCCGGTCGACGCCGAGCCAGGAGGCGAGGAGCTCGACCTCGATCGCAGCCGCGGGTGATCGACGCAGCCGTTCCAGGACGGGGGCGGCTGCCTCCGCGCCCAGGATCCCGAGCTGAACGCCCAGTTCCAGCGCCCCGATCAACTCTCCTCCCGGACATGCTCTCTGGTCAGTGTCAGACATCGCTCCACGACCTCCCATCGCTCGGGCAGGGAAGGCGGACGCCGCGCCGCCCTGCCTGCTACTTCACGTTGAGCTGCGACGCCACCGCCGGCGGGACCTCGAACGTCAGGTCCGCGTCGAATCCGTACAGATCGAAGGACTTCTGGTTGTAGGACCAGGAGTACCAACTGCTGCTGACCTGATAGTCGGTGTAGAGACGACGGATGATCCCGGTGGTCGGATCGATCGCGGCCCCGATGTACAGATGGGTCTCCTTCCGGTTGAACTCCTCGGTCCCCCAGGGCGATCCGCGGAGAATCTCCCTCTCCAGGGCTTGGTCCGCCTCGCATCCGATCCGCACGCATGGGGTCCCGTCCACGTCGACGGGACCCAGGCCGACGTACTTCGCTCCCTTTCCGCATCGCTGCAGGCGCACGAGCACCTCCATGGGGGACTCCATCCACTCGCACTCGTACTTGATCGACTGCTCGGCCTTGCTCGGGTCGACCCACTGGCCCGAGATGTCGCGCGCCACGAGCGTGTCCCCTCGCCCGAACAGCTCCAGCGGCTTGGTCCCCTCGCCTTTCAGGGTGAAGACGTCTCCGCGCATCATCCCCCGATACTCTCCGCCAGAGAACCCGCCCTTCTGCAGGATGAAGTGGAACGCCTTCTGCCTTCGCGTACTCGCCACCGCCTGGGACAGAAGCGGCGACGCGGGGGTCTTCGGCGTGTCCAGGCCGGCCAGCACGGGCGGCACGCCGAGCTTGGACGCCGCCTCCGGGGGGACCGGGAATTCGAGGGCCTGGCCGTATCGCGTGAAGTCGATCGAGTGAACCGCCCAGATTGGGTTGTCGCCGGAAACGGGCAGCATCCACTCCTTCTCCGCGCGGTAGACGAGTCCGTCCCCGGGACAGACGAAGAGCCGGAGCGTCATGGTGGTCTTCGGCACGTCGAAGGTCTTGCGATCGCAGCGCCCGTAGAAGGTCTCGATCATGGTCTCGATGCCGGCCTCGTTCGCCTCGATGACGATCTTCCGGCACTGCGCGCCGTTGACGGCTTCGAGCTTCTCGCCCTCGAACCGGCTCCGTCCCGCGGACGCGGCGATGCGCTCGAGGATCGCGTTCGGGTGGAGCGGCCAACCGCACTTGTCCTTGGTCCACTGCCCCGCCCCGTCCTGGTAGACCCTCTCGCTCCCCCTGCCGAACACGGCCCACTTGGCCTCGCTGTCGATCGCGCCGATGTAGAGGAGCGTTCCGTGGACGTCCCCCTCGTAGACGACGGGCTCGTACTGACGCATCGTCGTCGTGAACACCGCGTGGTACCCCTCCTGCTGGATGGCGCGCTGGATGGCACGGACGACGAGCGACGGCGCGGGCAGGTCGGCGAGGTCCTTCGCGGCCTCCGCGTCCCTCGCGGCGGCCGCGCACTCCTTCTGACGCTTCTTCGCGGTCTCCGCCCATTCGGTCCCCCGGAAGAGGGTCGCGATTCGTCCCCACTTGCCAGCGGCCCCCTCGTTGTCCCCCGCCCCCTCGAGGGACTCCGCCTCCTGCACGGCCTTCTCGGCCTGCTCGTTGACGAGGTCAAGGATGATGCGCGCGTCCGCCCGGTCCGCGTCCGACGACGAGGGATCGACCAGCAGCTTCTGGGCCTTGGCCTGCGCTTCCCCGTACAGCTCCTTGTCGAGCTCCTTCTGGACCCGGGCGAGGGCGCGCCTCCGCGCCTCGTCGGGGTCCTCCGCGGCCTTGGGAGGAGGCTCCTGCGCGGGCGGATCGGGCGCGCCCGGAGCGTCTCCGCCCCCCTTCGCGAGCTCCGCGATGAAGCCCTTCTGGAGCCGATCCGCCTCCTCGCCAATCTCGGGGATTCCGAACTCCTTCGCCCTCGCCACGAGGAGGATTGCCTCCTCGACGTTCCCCGCGCGCCCCAGCTCCAGGGCCTTCGCCTGGATTGTGGTCCACTCCGCGCGCGCCGTGTCGGCGATCGCCTTGCTCGCCTTCGCGAGGTCGTCAGTCCAGAGGCCGAGGGGGTCCTGTTCCGTCGGCAGCGCCGTCACCGCGGCCATGGCCTCGCCATACCTCCCGCTCCTCGCGAGGTCCCTCGACCGCGCGACCCGCTCCCGATACCTCGGTTCCGCCGCCTCGCGGAGCGGCTGCTCGTACCGCGGGAGCATCGCGGCCAGGTCGCGGCCCTCCGCGGTGTCTTGGTGCCCCTCCAGGAGCTCCCGGACCCGCCGTGCGCACACGAGGGGGTCGTCCCTGTGCGCATCGAGGAAGGAGCGGATGTCGTCAGCGCCCTGGCCGGCGCCCGGTGGCGGGACCGTCGCGATGGAAGGCTGGAGATCCGCCTCCTCCGGCGTCGCGGGCCGCGCTGCCTGCTCCTTCCCGTCCGTCTGCGAGAGTCGCACGAAGAGGAGAGCGAGGAGTGCGACCAGGCCGACCGAGCCCGCGACGACCCAGGTCTTGCGACGTGTCTCCACCTCGACGCGTCGTCGGTAGTCCAGGTACTCGACGTCGTCGTTCACCCTGGAGGCCTTCGCGATGCGCGTGGCGTGCGTCCCTTTCCGCCCCGGCGGCGCCGCGGGGGGGATGCGCTGCTCAGTGAGCTTCCCGTACCACGTCCCGTCGGCCTTGAGCCTCCGAGCGGCCGTGGCCCCCCTCGCATTCGAGGGCGTCCTCGGGGCGGGCGGGCTTGCGGGGCCCTTCCGCACCTTCACGGTCGATGCGGCCTCGGCCGCCGTCAGGGCCGGCGCGGTGGGCTCCGCGAGGCGCGTATCGCAATTGGGGCACTTGATCGAGGTCAAATTCGCATTTCCGTGGACGTTGTATTGCGCGTCGCACCCCGGACAGCGGACGAGCCGCTTCCCTTGGTCCGCGAGGAGTCCCCAGACCTGGTCGAACGTCAGGTGCCCGAGCTCGACCAGGATCTCGCCCAGTCGCTTCGGGTGGCCGGCGCGCTGCGACAGGCCGTGGAGCTGCATGCACTCCTTGAGCTGGTCCTCGGTCAGGAGGCCCGCCTCGACGGCGCGCCGGCCGAGGAGGTCCTGACCGACGGTCTTCTCCGGGGAGGTGGGGGACGGCGCCTCCAGGTTCTTCCTCTGCTCGGCAACCAGGCTCTCGAGCTGCGCCCGGGAGATCAACCCGAGGTCGATCAGCATCTCCCCGAGCGGTGTCGACCCGCCGCGATCGGCCTGGGCCTGCAGTGCGAGGTCCAGCTCCTGCTGCGAGAGGACGCCGCGCTGGATCGCCAGACGTCCCAGAAGGATTTCCTTCGGCGAGCTCATGATGTCCCTCCTCGGTCAGGGTACGTTTCGGGGAGTTCGTCACGCGCTACGGGGAGCGGTCCCAGCACGCGCGAAGCAGGCGCGCCAGGGCGGCGACCTGGGCCTTGGACAGCCGATTCCGCTCGACGAATTCGACAAGCGCCCGGGCCGAGGTGTGGCGGTCCTCGAGACCGAAGCCCGAGCAGATCAGGTCGTGGGGCCGGACGCCAAGCGCGTCCGCAACCCGTTCAAGGAGGAGGAGGGAGAGCGACCGGTCTCCCCGTTCGATCTTGCTGAGCAGGCTCGTGGAGACGCCGATCCGCTCGGCGAACCGCTCCTGCGAGATGGCGCCCGCAGGGTGGATGCGCCGGAAGTGCGCGATCCGCAGTCCCACTTGCCGACCCAGGTCCCTCTTCTCTGCGGACATTTTGTCCCTCCCTTAAGCGTCGACAAGGAATGTCTTGTGCGTATTTCCGGATTCCCTGACACACGGGCGTCTTCGGGTGCAACCGCCAACCTCCCGCGGCACACTGACCTTGGGATTCCCGTGGCGGGAATCCCACGCAATCCGGCGTGGCAGCGAGCTCGGCCGTGGGCCTGCTCGAGGATGGGCGTGGCGGATTCGAGGGAGCGGGGTCGAAGAGCTCACGCGCCAGGACGAGTCCCGGACTTTCCGCGGGAGGCGGTCGACATCCCCTTGCGAGCATGCGGAACTGCGTCGCGCGGAGGGCATCCGCCGGCGCTCGCGTCGGGGATCTCCAGGTGACGCGGGTCTCAGCGGGTCTCGAGGCGGTATCGCACGATTCCCAGCCGGGGCGGGAGGGAGACGAACCGGACGGCCGCGCCCAGGACCTCCGAGGGGGTGAACCCGTCCGTCGCCTGCGGCGTCACCTCGTATCCTCGCGGCCCCCGGTGATGGAGGCGAAGGGTCGCCGGGCCCTTCCGCGCGTCGCAGATCCAGTACTCGCGGACCCCAGCGAGGAAGTAGCGCTCGAAGAGGCGCTCCCAGTCCTTGTGCTCGGAGGAGTTGCTGACGACCTCGACGACGATGTCCGCGGCGCCCTCGATCTCGACGTAGTTCCCTTCCCCGCCTCCCGCGCCCGGGACCAGGCGCGCGGTCCCCGCCTCGATGGACTTGAACAGCAGGACGACCACGTCGGGCTCGGCGGACAAATCGGCATCGACACAGCTCAGACGAGTGGTGTCGGTGCAGACCACGCCCAGGTCGCGCGTTTCGACGAGAATCCCCAGGTCCCGGGTCAACGCCGACTTGGGGGTGGCGTGCGCATTCAGGTTCTCCGGCGACATGTCGACCTCCACCTGCGCGCCGATCCAGTCGATCCTCCCCTTCTCGGGGAACGCGTCGGATTGCGCCCAGCGCCGGAAAGCGGCGATGTCCGTGAGATCACCCGGGATCCGGACCTCGGTCTCATCGAGGAGGATGGTCGGGCCCTGGGCCATGACGAGGACTCCTACTCTTCGCGGGTGGCGACGGGCAATCCTAGCACCCCCCGCGGACAGCGACAAGGGTCGCCACGGGGCATCAGCGTATCAGGACCCACGCGCCCCAGTCCTTGGGATGGAAGGCGTTCTTCTCGCGGTCCCTTGCGAGCATGCGAAGCTGCGTCGCGCGAAGGGACACCTCGGCGGGGAGCGGCTTCTCTCCCCAGAGCCCGGCGTAGAAGCCCTCCATCAGCTCGCGCGTCGGCGTGTCGGGCACCTGCCAAAGCGAGAGCAGGAACCCCCGAGCGCCGCCGATCGCCAGGGCGCGCGACAGCCCCAGCACGCCTTCCCCCGCCGCCAGCTCGCCGCGCCCCGTCTCGCAAGCGGAGAGCACGACTAGGTCCACGCCGCGCAGATCGAGCGACTGCAGCTCCTCCGCGGTCAGGACGCCGTCCAGTCCCTCTCCCGCCGCCAGCAGGATCCCGGAGAGCAGGAGCGGATTCCAACCGCCCCCGACGCGTCGCTCGTCCGCCGTTTCGAGGAGCGGCGCAGACTGCACCGGCCCCGCGAACCCCCGCGTGCCGACCGCGATGCGCAGGTTCTCCAGGTCGAAGAAGCCGTGCGTCGCCACGTGGACGTACCGCGCGGACCCCGCCTCCCGCAGGAAGGCCGCCTTGCTCGCCTCCTTGCCCATCCGCACGCGGCGCGCGTCGCCCTTGTAGAGCGCCGCGATCCCTTCCACTTCTCTTTTCGTCGCGGGGAGTGGGGGTGGGGGCGGCTGCACGCCGGTGTAGTCCACGTCGCCGTAGGCGAGGAGCCCCTCACCGCGTTTCTCTCCCGTCGTTCTCGCGGCCATCACGAGTCCCGCGCCGCCGTGGACCTGCACGATGGGGAGCCGCTCGACGAGGAGGCGACGGTCCTTCGCGTCGCCGTCGGGGAGCAAACCCCACGGGATCGTCGCGAGCGCGCCGTCTGGGGACAGGTAGAGCGTTCTCGTGCCATCAAGCGCGGCCTTCAGGGAGGGCCCCAGGCTCTGAACGAGTGCCGCTCCGGCCTCCTCCCACTCCTTCGCGTCGTCCTTCTCCAGCGCCTCGCGGAAGCGGCTGGCCAGCGGCTCCATCTCCGAGGCCTTGCCCAGATCGAAGTACCGCACGTCTCCCTTCCGTCCGAGGACCCACGCGTGGAGCGTCTCGTAGTTTTCGAGGAGGTCGAGCAATACCGCGCCCTCCGGCAGGGCCTGTCGAACGTCTTCCGCGCTCGTGTCCATGAATGCCCGCGCAGCCAGGTCGGGGGCCTTGTCCGCCAGGAGGGACTCCAGCGAACCGATCTCCTTCTCCACGGCTTCGGCCTGCTCGCGGATGGTGGGTTCGCCTGGCTGCGGCGCGCGCTTGCCGAGGAAGAGCCCCGCGAGCGCCCGCCTCGCGTCCGCCAGCCGCGCTGCGGCATTGCGCAGCTCCGCCGTTGCGTCCTGGGGGAGGCGCTCCGCCGCCGCGCTCGTCCGCAACGCCGCGCCCTTCCAGGCGAGCGCGGCCGTATAGGTCCGGTCGGGCTCGTCGGCGAATCCGCGCAGGAAGCACGCAAGAGCCCACTCGCGCGAGCGCAGCCAGGATCGCCGCTGATCGCCGGAGAGGGAGGGCATCAGGACGTGCAACTGCGCTCGGTTCGCCTTCCAGGCCTCCTCGTAGAGCGGCCTTGCCCCGGCCAGATCGCCGGTGTCCTGCAGCAAGCGGGCCAGGTTGTTGATGGCGAGCGCGGTCTCGGGGTGGTCCGACCCGAGCAGCTTCCGGTCGATCGCCAGCGCGCGCTCGAAGAGCGGCCTTGCCCCCTTCAAGTCACCCAGGTCCTTGAGGAGGATCGCCAGGTTGTTCAGGCCCACCCCGGTCTCCTCGGCCTCTGGCCCGAATGTCTTTTCCAGGATTGCCTGCGCTCGTTCGCAGAGCGGCCTTGCCCCCTCGAGGTCTCCCATCGTCCCGAGCAGTCGGGCCAGGTTGCCGAGGCTCACCGCCGTGTCCGGGTGCACCGGTCCCAGCACCTTCTCGCGAATCGCCAGCGCGCGCTCGTAGAGCGGTCTCGCTCCTTGCAGGTCCTCTCCGTCCCGGAGGATGCCCGCCAGGTTGTTGAGCGCGGTCGCCGTCTCGGGATGCTCCGGCCCGAGCACCTTCTCCCAGATTGACAAGGCGCGCTCCAGGAGCGGTCTCGCCCCCTTCGTGTCCCCCATGTCCAGGAGGACCACTCCCAGGTTGTTGAGTGCCCTCGCTGTCTCCGGATGTCCCGTGCCGAGCGCCTTCTGCCGAATCGCCAGCGCACGTTCCAGCAACCCCTCCGCCCGCTTCAGGTCCCCCATGTCCTGGAGGACCGACGCCAGGCTGCTCAGGTGGTCCGCCGTGTCGGGGTGCTCCGGTCCTCTCACCTTCTCCGAGATCGTCAGCCTTCGCTCGTAGAGCGCCTTCGCCTCCGTCAGGTCCCCCATGTCCCGGAGGACCGACGCCAGGTTGGTGAGGCTGGTCGCCGTGTCCGGGTGCTCCGGACCCAGCACTTTCTCCCAGATCGCGAGGGCTCGCGCGAAGAGCGGCTTCGCCCCCCTCAGGTCGCCGAGGCCCTGGAGCACCGTCGCCAGGTTGTTGAGTGCCCTCGCCGTGTCCGGGTGCTCGGGTCCCCGCGCCTTCTCGTCGATGGACAGTGCGCGCTCGAGGAGCGATTTCGCGCCCGTCAGGTCCCCCATGTCCTCGAGGAGGACTCCGAGGTTGTTGAGCGTCGTCGCCGTATTCGGGTGCTCCGGGCCGAGCACCTTCTCGTCGATCGCCAACACGCGCTCGTAGAGCGACCTCGCCCCCTTCGCGTCGCCCATGTCCTGGAGCACCATCGCCAGGTTGCTGAGGCTCGCCGCGGTGTAGGGGTGTTCGGGTCCGAACACCTTCTCGCGAATTGCGAGAGCTCGCTCGAGATACGGCTTCGCGCCCTCCGGGTCTCCCATCTGCTCGAGCAGCGTGCCCAGTTGGTTGAGGGTATCGGCCGTGTCGGGGTGCTCCGGCCCCAGCGCTTTCTCGTTCGCTGCGAGTGCGCGTTCGACGAGCGGCTTCGCGCCGTTCAGGTCTCCCAGGTCCTGGAGCAGATGAGCCAGATTGTCGAGGGCCCGAGCGGTGTCGGGGTGCTCCGACCCGGATACGTGTTCGCGGATTGCCAACACCCGCTCGAAGAGCGGCTTGGCCCCATTGAAGTCCCCCATGTCCTTGAGGAGGATCGCCAGGTTGCTGAGTACCTCCGCGGTCGCCGGGTGCTCGGGCCCCAGCACCTTCTCCCGAATCGCCAGGGCGCGCTCATAGAGCGGCTTCGCCCCGTTCAGGTCATTCATGTCCGTGAGCACACGCGCCAGGATGACGAGGCTCTCCGCGGTGTCCGGGTCCTCCGTCCCCAGGCTCTTCTCTGCCAGCGTGACGGCTTCCTGTGCGATGGACCTGGCTTCGGCGTAGCTACCCGCACTGCCGAGGCTGCACGCCTTCTCGATCAGCTCGGCGACGCGCTGTCGAGCCGCCTCCTCGTCAGACGGCGGGTCGTCGGCTCGGAGCGTCGAGCCCAGGGCGCACAGGAGGATCAGCGCCAGCGTGGTCGCGCGCATGCGACATCTCCCTCCCCTCTACCGGATCCAGACCCAAGCGCCCCAGTCCCCGCCGTCTTCGCGCCGTCCTGCGCGAACGATGCATCGCAGACGGGGAGCAGGATCCACACGGCGATCGACACGACCACCCACATGACCGATTCCCCACGCCTATTGACGACCGAGGCGAGCAGAAGGAGGATGCCTACAGGTCTCCAACGCAGAAGAGAGGGCTTGATGATCCGCCTGGACTTTCAGGTAGCGCTCAAGAACCTGCGCGAGCACCTCGACAGGCTCGCCGAAGGGGACCTCCTCGTCCTCTGCGAGAACGACGTTCCCATCGCCGAACTCAGGCGCCTGGGCACAGGGTACAACGGGCCGGAGGATCGTCCCCTGGGCCTCGCGAAGGGACAGATCACCATTCATGCCTCCTTCTCCGATCCGCTGCCCGAGGACATCGTAACCGGCTTCGAGGGCAGCGCGCGGTGAGAGTCCTCGCTGATACGGTCCCTTTCTCTGGATGGTCTCCGCTCCACACCACCTTTCCCAGGCCGCCCGCGCCGCGCTCGGGCTCATTCGAACTCCGTCTACCTCAGCGCGGCCTCGGTCATCGAAATCTGCGTCAAGCATTGACTCGGCCGTCTTGCCCTACCCGAGCCTCCGGAGACCTGGATCCCCAAGGTCCGCATTCAGCATGGAATCGACCCGTTCCCGCTGGACGAGACCGCGAGTCTGCGCATGGCGTCCCTCCCGATGCTTCACCGGGACCCATTCGATCGGATGCTCGTGTGCCAGGCGCTGGCGCATGGACTCGTGCTGGTGACTCCAGACACCTTGATCCATCAGTACAACATCCAGACCCTCTGGTGAACTGGCCGCTCGCGCACCTTCGTGGCGCTGCCACCCCATCCGTCCCCTCCGACAGCTCATCGCATCAGGATCCAGGCGCCCCAGTCCTTGGGGTGGAAGGCGTTCTTCGCGCGGTCGCGGGCCAGCATGCGTAGTTGCGTCGCGCGGAGGGCGTCCTCCGCGGAGATGCCCTTCGTCCAGAGGCCCTCATAGAAGCCGTCCATCAGGTCGCGCGTCGAGGCGTCGGGCACCTGCCATAGCGAGAGCAGGAACCCCCGAGCGCCGCCGATCGCCAGGGCGCGCGACAGCCCCAGCACGCCTTCGCCCGCGGCCAGCGCGCCGCGCCCCGTCTCGCAAGCGGAGAGCACGACCAGGTCTGCGACGCTCGGCTCGCCTGCCTTGGGCGGCGCGGGGGAGGTGGCCAGCCGCGCATAGGCGCGGCGCGATCGCCGAGCATCTCCCCGGCAAGCGCGTCGGGATCGTCGTGCGTGGAAGGCTCGATGTCGGCAGGAGGATCCGCGGCTGACGGACTTGCCGTCAAGCCTCGCCCCTGAAGACGACGGGGACCCAGAAGTAGCGCTCGCGGAGGGGGGAGTTCTCGTGGATGAAGAGGTCCTGGTACTTGGGATTGGCGAAGGTGAACAGTACGCGCCAGTCGCGCCACCCGCCCACGTCGATCGCCAGGTTCCTCCGATCGCTGCACTTCCCGCACGTGGGGATCATGAAGCGCCGCTTCTCCACCTCCCGGATCGTCCACGACCTCCTCCTGTTATTCTTGTAGTCCACCCCGGAGAGCTCCCGTCGCTTGCACACGACGTCTCGTGCGACGAGCTCCGTGGCCGGCTTGCAGCACCCCACGCACACCTGGGGGAGCGCCAGCGAGGACTCCATCCGCACGATGACCTGCCCCTCCTCCGCCTCGATCGCCCCTTCGGGGGCCTTGCCCGTGGAGCTGACTCGCACGCACTCTTGGCACAGGGCGTGACGTCCCTCGAACTCAGCCCCGCAGTTGGCGCACCTCTTGGGGGCGCATTGCTTCTCGATCGGGCCGCATTTTGGGCAGGCGTTCTTGTAGGGAGGGAGCGGCGTGCTACAAACGAGGCAGACGTTCTGCCCCGGGGCGACCTCCTGACGACAGTACTTGCACAGCTTCGCCAACCGGGCAATCGACTTTCCGCACTTGGGACACGGACGCTGGCTCGGCGATACCAGGGTCCCATCGGGTCCCATCTCCGGGACTTCCACCCACGCCTGGCACTTGGGGCAGTGCCAGTTCTTTCCAGCCCCGGATGGGGGAACCTCCAGCTTGTGGCCACAGGAGCATGCGAACCGGATCATGGCCATCGGGATCTCCAGAAAACCGACACCGCGGACGCCGGCCGGCATCCTAGTCGTCGCTCTCCGCGAACATCCCCCCTCCATATTACCGGATGAGGACCCAGGCGCCCCAGTCCTTGGGGTGGAAGGCGTTCTTCTCGCGATCGCGGGCGAGCATCTTGAGCTGTGTCGCGCGCAGGGCGTCCTCGGCGGAGAGGCCCTGCGTCCAGAGGCCGTCGTAGAAGCCGTCCATCAGGTCGCGCGTCGAGGCGTCGGGGACCTGCCAGAGCGAGAGCATGAAGCCCCGCGCCCCCGCGACGAAGAGGGAGCGGCCGAGGCCGAGGACGCCCTCGCCCGCCGCGAGCTCCCCGCACCCCGTCTCGCACGCCGAAAGCACCACCAAGTCCGTCCCCGTCAGGTCGAGCGACTGCAGCTCCTCCGCGGTGAGCGAGCCGTCGTCGCCGTGGCCGCCGTCCCCCTGGTTCGCGCCTGCGAGCACGAGCCCCGAGAGGAGGAGGGGGTTCCAGCCCGCGCGACGGGCACTTTGCGCCGGGCCTATCGAGGGGCCGCCCATCGTTGGCGCCTCCGGCTCGATCGCCGTAGAGGTGATCCCGCCCGAGAAGCCTCTCGTCGATTCCGCGCCGAAGGCGACGCGGACGTGCTCGAGGTCGAAATAGCCGTGCGTCGCGGCGTGGATGAAGCGGGCCTTCGGCGCCTCGCGGAGGAAGGCCGCCTCCGTGGCGTCCTTGCCCGTGAGGGCGGTGCAGGGCTCCTTGGCAAAGCGCGCGTGGAAGCGCTCGCGGACCTGCTGCACCTCCGCGCGCGTCGCGGAAAGCGAGGGGGCCTGGTGCTCAGCGCGGATGCCTTTGCCGGTGGCACCCTCCGCCGCGTTGTAGTCCACGTCGCCGAGCGCGAGGAGGCCTTGGCAGATCGTGTTGCGCTTCGTGCGCGACGCCATGACGAGCGCCGCTCCGCCCATCACCGTGACAACCGGGCAACGCTCGATGAGAAAGCCGTCGCCATCCGGGAGGAGGGCGAACGGAATGGTCGCGAGGGCGCCGTCCGGGGAGATGTAGAGCGTCTTCGCATGCGCGAGGGCCTCGTCGAGCGGGCCCTTCAGGCGCTCGCGCAGCGAGCCGCCGGCCTTCTTCCAGGCATCCTGATCATCGGCGACGAGCGCCTCTCGGAAGGCCTTCGCGAGGTCTCCGAGGTCCTTCGCGTTGCCGAGCTTCCAGTAGAGCGGCTCGGCCCCCTTCCTCACGACCCAGGCGTGGACGATGCCGCTGTTCTCGATCATCTCGACGAGCGCGGTGTCGGCGGGGAGGGCCTCCTGCACGTCGGCGACCGTGACGTCGAGGAAGGCGCGCTTGGCGAATTCGGGGAGAAGTTCGCCAAGCTTGCGCTCGAGTCTGCCGACATCGTCTCTCGCCGTTTGGTACTGCTCTGCGACGCTCGGCTCGCCGGGCTTGGGCGTCGGAGGAGAGGTGGCCAGCCGCGCGTACGCGCGTCGCTTCTCAACGAGTTCGTCGTTGACGGCCCTCGCCTCCACGCTTGCATCCGCGGGCAGCCTCTGCGCCGCGCTCGCCCGCAACGCGGCGCCCTTCCACGCGAGCAGGGCAGAGCAGGTCAGCGACGCGTCGTCCGCGAAACCGGTGATGTAGCAGGAGAGTTGGTCCTCGCGGGAGCGCATCAGTCCGCACCGCTCCTCGTCCGAGAGCGCAGGGAGCAGCGAGAGGAAGTCCTTGCGATTCACGTCCCACGCACGCCCGTAGAGCGACCTCGCTTCCTTCAGGTCCCCCATGGCCTGTAGCACGCACGCCAGGTTGTTGAGGCTCGTGGCCGTGTTTGGATGGTCCGGGCCCAGCGCCTTTTCGATGATGACCAGCGCACGTTCGCAGAGCGGTCTCGCCCCCTTCAGGTCGCCCATCGCCTTCAACAGGGCGGCCAGGTTGGTGAGGCTGTTGGCCGTAGCGGGGTGGCTGGAGCCCAGCACCTTCTCCCGGATGGCAAGCGCGCGTTCGATGAGCGGCCTTGCTCCCTTCAGGTCGCCCATGTCCCCGAGCACGCACGCCAGGTCGTTGAGGCTCCCGGCCGTCTCGATGTGGTCTGCCCCCAGCGCCTCCACGTGAATCGCCAGCGCGCGTTCGAAGAGCGCCTTCGCGGCCTTCAGGTCGCCCATGTCCTTGAGCACCCCTGCAAGGTTCCTGCGGCTCATGCCTGTGTCGTGGTGGTCTGGCCCCAGCGCCTTCTCGTAGATGCCCAGCGCGCGTTCGTAGAGCGGCCTCGCGCCCTTCGGGTCGCCCATGGCACTTAGCACGATTGCGAGCTGGCCGAGGCTCCGGGCAGTGAGGGGGTGGTCGGACCCCAGCACCTTCTCATGGATGATCAGCGCGCGTTCGATGAGCGGCCTTGCTCCCTTCAAGTCGCCCATGGCACTGAGTGCGTGCGCGAGGTTGCAGAGGCACGTGGCGGTGTCGGGGTGATCGGGCCCTCGAACCTTTTCATCGATGGCCAGCGCGCGCTCAAAGAGCAGCCTCGCCCCCTTCACGTCGCCCATCTCCTGGAGCACCTCCGCAAGGTTGCTAAGGCCCAGGGCGGTGTAGATATTGTCGGACCCGAGCACCTTCTCGTAGATCGCCAGCGCACGCTCGAGGAGCGGCTTCGCGCCCTTCAGGTCGCCCATGAGGGCGAGAAGGCCCCCCAGTCTATTGAGACTCATAGCCGTGTCCGGGTGACCCGGGCCCAGAGTCTTCTCCCTGATGGCCAGAGCGCGCTCGCAGAGCGGCCTCGCCCCCTCCAGGTCTCCCATAGTCCGGAGCAGCTCCGCCAGGCCGTTGAGGCTCTCAGCCACATTCGGATGGTCCGGGCCCAGGGCCCGCTCGTAGATGGCCAGCGCACGTTCGTAGAGCGGCCGAGCCCCCTGCAAGTCCTCCATCTTCTGCAGGATATTGGCCAGGTTGTTGAGGACCGTGGCCGTGTCGGGGTTGTCGGGGCCCAGGGTCTTCTCCGCAAGCGAAACGACCTCCTCCGCCAAGGGTTTCGCCTCGGCGTACTTGCCCTGATTCGCGAAGGCAGTGGCCTTGTTGTTGAGTTCGATCAGCTTGGCCATCGTTGCCTCCGCATCGCCGCCCTGCTGCTGACCCCAGACCAAGCCCGACAGCCAGAGGAGGGCCACAAGCGCGAGGACCCAGGACGTCCGACTGGCGATCCGCATCACCTACCTCCGTGCATTCGAATCTGCGTCACCGAGACAGCACGCGCGGGGCCGTCGAAGGGGTTGAGGCGCGCAAGCCGTCACCCCGTTCGCACGCGAGCAGCAGGAGTCGCGCGTCGCCGTTGCCCCTACCGATGCTCCATTTCCAGCGCCCACACCAGCCGGCCCGCCGTGTGCGACGCGCCATTGCCAAGCGGTACGGACCGCTCCTTCGGGAACGTCGAGAGCGTGAGCTGCGCCGCCTCCGCGCCGCCAACCGCCCCCTCCGCTCCCCAGCGCGCGGCGAGCGACTTCAGCTCCGAGGCCCGCTCGGCCAGGTCGGCGATCGACTTCGCCCGGAGCGCCTCCAGCTCGGGGATGGGCGCCGCATCCGCAGCGATCAGGAACCACTCCTTCCCCGTGCTCTCGTCCGCCGTGAACCACCACTGGAACCGCCGACCGTCCGTCGAGATCACCGCGGGAGGCGCGACGATCACCCCCTGATCCGGCGCCAGCGGGTTTCCCGGCATCGCACCGACCAGCGAGTCCGCCTCCCGGTGCTGCGCGTACAGCCCTTCGAAGTGCGTCGGGAACAGGCAGTACGCCTTCCCCTGCGTGTCCACGTTGAAGATGTAGAGGTGCACCGGCGCCTCGCTCCGGATCGCGAACCGGATCCCCTCCTTCGCCCTCACCTCGGGCGGAGCGGCACCCCGCTCCGCCGTCACCGCGAGCTGCTGCTGCGTGGCGTCCTCCAGGAATCCCCGCGTCCCCTCCGGGCGGATCAGCATCGCCGCCCCCGCCGCCAGGAGCCCCGCCGGCGCCGGCGGCGTGCTGGCCGTGGAAGTCCCTGGCGCGGGGACCGGCCCACGCTCCGCCTTCCGCCCCCACGCCATCCACCCTCCCCACACCGCGAGCGCGACGACCATCGCCGCGCCTCCCGCCCAGAGGGCCACCGGCCGCCGGCCCGCAAGCGAGCGCCCCGCCGGTCGCGGCGCGGGAACCGGACTACGCGGCGTGACGAACGTCGGCTCCGCCTCGGTGTTCGGCGCTCCCTCGGAGGGCACCGCCCCCAGGAGCTCCGCCGCGATGCGCTCCTGCTTCGCGGAGTCGACTTCCACCCGGGCAGGGCGGGTATGCTGGCTCGAAGCCCCCTGCGCCGGCTCGCCGAGCTCCGCGATCAGCCGCTCGATCTCGTTCGCCACATCACCCGCCGACGGCCGCTCCTCGGGCCTCTTCCGCAGCATCCGCGACACCAGGTCCTGGAGCCCATCCGGCACCGGCCGATACTCCGAAAGCGGCGCCGGCTTCCCCTCGCCGTGAAATCGGAGCATCTCCTCGAGCGTCCCCGTCGCGGGGAGCTTCCCTGTCAGGAGGCGATACAGCGAAACGCCCAGCGCATAGACGTCCGCCGGCGCGGCGGCGTGCCCCATGAGCTGCTCGAACGCCATGTACGGCAGCGTCCCCATCATGGCGCCCGGCGACGTGAGGTGATCGGTGTCGATCGCGTGGGCGAGCCCGAAGTCGAGGATCTTCACCCTCTGGTCCTTGGCGCGACGGAGGAGGTTCGCGGGCTTGATGTCCCGGTGGACGACGCCGTCGCCGTGCGCATAGGCGAGGCCCCGCGCCGCCTGCGCGACCAGCCGCAACGCCTCGCTCACCGGCAAGCGCCCGCCGTGGTCCTTCGCGTACACCTCCAGGTCCTGCCCCTCGAGGTACTCCATCACCATGTAGACGCGCTTCCCCTCCCGACCGACGTCGAACACGCGGACGATGTTCGGATGGTCGAGCCGGACGGCGACCTGCGCCTCGCGGAGGAACCGCTCGACTAGGTCCCCCTCGGCAAACCGCTCGGGGAGGACCTTGACGGCGACGGGTGTCTGGAACCCCTCGTGGAATCCGAGGAACACCTCGCCCATCCCGCCGACGCCGAGCCGCCGCTCGATGCGGACATGGCCGAAGCGCTGCGCGGAGGAGGTTGCCCCGCCGTCCGGGAATGGATGGACCGAGGAGCCGGGCCGAACGGTGTCTTCCGCCATCGTACGCCCCCCTACCAGGAGAGAGTGGGTGCAGGGTGGCGTGGCGCCACCGCTATAGGCTTAAGGAGCTCAGACGTCAAGCTCGCAGTCGATTTCAGCCCGACGAACTCGACGGGCGTCCGGGCCGAGGTGTGGCGGTCCTCGAGACCGAAGCCCGGGTAGACAGTGTCAGCCAGTATCCTGTCCTCCCGTCGCAAGCCGACAAGGGGCGCCTTGTGCGTCTTTCCGGAATTCCCGGCACACGGGCGTTCGCAGGCACAACCGCCGCCCGCGGCACAGTGACCTTGGGACTCCGGTCGCGGGAATCCCGTACATTCCGGCGGGCGGCGGTCCCGGTCCTGACTCAGTACCGCGCGGCGGAAGAAGGGGATCGGTTGGCAGTCGGGAGTTGCGCCCGCAAGGGCTTCCGCCCGCAGCCCGTATCCCGCAACCCCGGGGACGGGCTGCGGGGACGGGCTGCGGGTAGACGCCCCGAGCGTGGCCGAGACTCGGAACCGCCCTGACAGCGACGACGCCGCCGACCACGGCGACCGCACCGAGCACGATGACCCATGTGGGGAGCCCCGACGAGCTGGGCCGCCGGCCGTCATCTCGATGCGACGGAATTCGCCGCGGGGACGCACAGCTACTGGCCGCACGCGCAGGGGAACTTGATCGTGGCGTGGGGGGCGGCTGGCATGAGGATCGCCTCCTACTCCGTGTACTCGATTGCCGCACGTCTTTGTCCGAGGCCAGCCAGACCGGCGCGTTCATCGCCACCGTCGAACGGGTGCCTCCGCTACTTCGATTCGCCGCGCGCCTGCCGCACCGACTCGAGCGCTCTCTCGATCCTCGTGCGCTCGGACCCGTCGAGCGGGGCCAGCCCCAGGGCCCTCTGGAGGTCGGCTTCCGCCTTGTCGTACTCGGCGGAGGCCTCCTCCCGTGCACCCGTTTGCGCGAAGAAATTCCCCCTCCCCCGGTGGAGGAGGCCCCGGTTGAACAACACCGTTCCGTCCTCCGGGGCGAGCCGCAGGGCCTCATCGAAGTCGACCAGCGCGCCGTCGTAGTCCCCCTTCGACGTCCGTGCGTGGCCGCGTCCGTTGAGCGCCTCAACGAATCGGGGGTCCAGGCGGAGGGCCTCGCTGAAGTCCGCGATGGCCGCGTCGGAGTCCCCGCGATCCAGCAGCAGATCGCCCCGGTTCCGGAAGGTCGGGGCGTAGTCCGGATCGCAGTTCGCGGCCTCGTTGTAGTCGGCCATGGCGCCCTCGGGGTCGCCCAGACCCTGCTTCACGTTCGCCCGGTTGTTGAGCGCCTTGGCGAACCGCGGGTTCAGCCTGAGGGCCTCGTCGAAGTCCTCCATCGCCCCCTTCGCGTCGCCCGTGATCGAGCGCATGACGCCCCGGTGGTTGAAGGCGTCCGCGTTGCGGGGGTCGATGCGGATCGACTCCGTGAAGTCCGCGAGCGCCCCCTCCGCGTCGCCCAGGGCGTACCTGGCGTTGCCTCGGTTGTAGTAGAGCCCCGCATTCCAGGGTGTAGCGCGGAGAGCCTCGGTGTAGTCCGCGATCGCCCCGGAGTAGTCGCCCTTCTCGTAGCGTTGGTTCCCGCGGCGGGCGATCTCCTCCGCCGCCGCCACAGCGGGCAGTCGGGCGCCCTTGAGGGCGTCTTCGATCCGCTGGCGGATCGGCCAATCGCGCGGGGCGGCAGCGAGCGCACTCCGATAGTCGGCGGCCGCACCCTCTCCGTCGGAGAGGAGTTGCCGCACACCGCCTCGCAGGGCGAGCGCCTCGTAGTCGTCCGGCCGGAGCGCGAGCGCGCTCGTGAGATCCTCGAGGGCCCCCTTCAGGTCGGCATGGTTCCGCCGCGCCTGCGCCCGCTGGACGAGCGCGTCCTCGTCCTTTGGGTCGAGCCTCAGGACCTCGGTGTAGTCCGCGATCGCCCCCTCGAGATCCCCGGCCTGCTCCCGCGTCCGCCCCCGCTCGAAGAACCCATCCGCGTCCCGGGGCCCGCTCGCCTTGCGGGCCGACTCCATCTTCGCCACGGTGTCGTCCCTGTGCGGCCATCCTGGTGGCGCGAGGTCCAGGGCGCGTTGGAAGTCCGCGATCGCACCGTCGAAGTCGCCCACGAGCCGTCGCACCGTGGCACGACCGGCGTAGCCGTTGGGGTTCCGCGGGTCGATCGCGAGCCCCGCGTCGAAATCCACCCGCGCCGTCTCGTAGTCCCCCTTGTGCTTCCGTACCTCTCCGCGTCCGAGGAGGGCCTTCGCGTGCCTTCCGTCAATCGCCAGCGTCGCGGCGAAGTCCGCGATCGCCTTGTCCCACTCCGCCTCCGCCTCTGTCTTGTGCCCCTCGTCGGAGAGACGGTCGCCCCAGTCGTGGTGGGAGCACGCCCGCTGGTAGAAGCCGTCATCGTAGCGGGGATCGATCCGGATGGCGGCGTCGCAGTCCTCGATCGCTTCGTCGAAACGGCCCATCGAGGCGCGCAGGCTGCCGCGATTCGCAAGCACCATCGGGAATTCGGGCCGGATGTCGAGGACCCGTGTGTAGTCGGCGAGCGCCTCCTCGAAGTCCCCGTTCTTGTCGTGTGCGACGCCGCGGTTGACGAGCGCCGGCAGGAAGCGGGGACTGAGGGAGAGCGCCTCCCCGAAGTCGTCCATGGCGCCCTTCAAGTCGCCCGCCCGTCGACGCTCGTTCCCGCGCGTGAACAAGGCGAGCGGGTGCTTGGGGCGGAGGGCGAGCGCCCTGTCGCACCACTGGACGACCTCGGCGCCCTCGACGTTGACCGCGTGGAGCCAGTACAGATCCTCGACGCCGTCGACGTCCCCGAACTTCGCGAGGGACCGCTCGTCGGTGATGACACGGACGGCGTAGGAGTCGCCCTTCGCGAAGGCCTCGAGCGCCCTGGCGACCTCCCTCTGCACGGGATCGTCGAGGGCGCCGACGGAGGAGGCCGCCTTGAACTCTTCCGACGCCTCGGCCGCAAGGCGCTTCGCCTCTCCGGCCCTCAGGTCCTCGCGCAGTCCGCTTCCGCCGACGCTCGCGATGAAGGACCGCTCGACCAGGAGACGCCCCAGCGCGAAGTGGGCCGGCGCGAAACCCGGGTCGTATTCGACGGCCTTCCGCCAGCAGGCGTCCGCCCGGTCGTCCCATCCCTGCAGCTCCCACGCCCTGCCGAGGAGGTAGTGACCGAGGGGCAGGCGTGGCGCCTTTGCGAGCGCCTGCTCGATCAGGCCCTGCCCAGCCTCCACGCGCTTGACGAGCTCGTCGTACCGCGCCGACTTGCTGTGGAGGTAGCGGTAGGCGATGTCGAGGGCGGGACGCCCAGCCTCGAGCAGCTTCATCGCATCGTCCTGCGACGCGCGCGAGGACTCCGCCTCCGCGCTCCTGGACTTGAGCGCCTCCTCCGCCCTCTTCAGCTCGTCGACGGCTCGGCCGTACCCAATCTTCGCGGCGGCGTTCTCGCCGTCCAGCTCCTGCACCGCCGCGTACTTGTCTCGTGCCTTCCCCCACTCCCCCTGCTGCTCGAAGCCCGAGGCGTCCGAGAGCCCGCGTTCGACGGCGAGGCGCGTCGATCGCGACTGCCACCCCACCCACCCGATAAACGCGAGGGCAAGGAGGCCGGCGGCCGCGCTCGGGATCACCATGCCGCGTCGCTTCCTCGCCGCGCGCCACAGGCGCTCCGCCCTCCCGATGGGGCGCGCATGGATCGGCTCCCCCTCCAGGTAGCAGCCGATGTCCGCGGCGAGGTCCGACAGGGAGGGGTAGCGCTTGGACGGGTCCTTTTCCAGCGCCTTCATGCAGATCGTCTCGATGTCCCGGTGGACGCGACGATTCACCCTCGACGGGGCGACCGGGTCGCTGTGCATGATCGCGATGAACAGCTCCCCGAGCGAGTGGCCCGAGAACGGGAGCCGCTTCGTGATCATCTGGTAGAGCATCACGCCGAGCGAGAACTGGTCAGTGGCGGGGCCGAGGGCCTCCGTCCGTCCGCTCGCCTGCTCCGGGCTCATGTACACGGGCGTCCCCATCACGGCGCCCGCCGCCGTGAGCGACGCCCGCCGAGCCCCCTCCTTCGTGGAGAGGTCCACCTCCTTGGCGAGCCCGAAGTCCATGACGTAGGGCCGCCCCTTCCCGTCCACCAGCACATTCGCCGGCTTGACGTCCCGGTGCACGACCCCCTCTTCGTGGGCGTACGCGAGCGCCTCCGCCACCGCCTTTGTCCAGAGCAGCGCTTGGCGGAGCGCCACCCCCTTCTTCGTCGCCTCCTCGAGCGACTCGCCCTGGATGTAGTCGGTCGTGAAGAACGGCTGGCCCTCGTGGGCGCCGACGTCGTGCACGCCGACGATGCCGGGGTGGCGGAGCTTCGCGGCCAGGCGCGCCTCGCGAAGGAAGCGCTCGACTCGCTCGCGGTCCACCTCCCCCGCCGCGAGGATCTGCTTGAGCGCGACGACGCGCTTCAACTGCGTGTCCCAGGCCTTCCAGACGACGCCCATCCCGCCGCGACCGAGTTCCTTGAGGAGCCGGTACCGCCCGAACGGCTGGCCCATCTGGTCGCGGGCCTCGGCGACCTCGCCGGGGGAGAGGGTCTTCGTCCCGTGGGCGTCGATCGTCCGGTCGGAGGGGGGCTCGGCGAGGGGGGCGGAGCAGAGGGGGCACGTGACCTCGGCGCCAGACCGCCAGTTCTTCACGTTGAAGTTCTTCCCGCACTTCGCGCAGTGGAGGAGACGCTTGTCGGCGAGGTGGAGGAACTGGCGGACCTGCTCCGGCGAGAGGACGTGCTTCGCGACGAGGACCTCGCCCAGGCGCATCGTGGTCCCTTGGGAGCGGAGCGCCCGTTGAGAGGCGACCGCCTCCTCGATCTGCTGCCGGGAGAGGACACCCTCGCGGACGAGGGTCTCGCCGAACCGCGTATCGGCGGCGAGGACGTCCTGCGCGAGCTGTCGCACGCCGCGCGGGAAGAGGGGCCCCGTCGCCCCCGGGTCGGTCTTCTCGGCCATCAGCGCCTCCCGCAGTCGGGGCTGACACACCGGATCACATCCACGTCGTCGACTCCATCCGCGACAGGCACGTCGCCTTGCTACTTGGGGGACGGGAGAGGGATCGCCGGCTCCTGTCGGAATCGGATGGCGCCGGCCTTGGCTCCCCTCGAAACCACGAAGATGATGGTCGCCTCCAAGACCTCGCCGTCAGGGTCGAACTTGAATTGCGAAATCGAGGCGGTGTCCAGTTCGCCTCCCGCTTCATCCAGGACGAACCAATTCTCGGGCTTCTCGAAGGGCTTCGAAGGTCGTTCCGACTTGTCTTCGGGGTCCACTTTCGCAGCCTCGCTCCCAGCCAACGCCTCCTTGTCGAACTGGAGCTTCACGGAGACGAATCGATACCCCGCCTTCGGCGTGAGCGGCGAGTCGACCACCTGCATCCGATTGTTGTCCCATCTCGAACTCGGAACGCTGGCCGGCGAGGAGACCTCGGCCACATCGTAGAAGCTGTTGGCTCGCACGGCGCCCTCGGGTGTGATCCTGTAGGGGGTCCCCTCCAGGATTGCCGTCCACTCCTTGCGTGTGTCCGGACAGGTCTTCAGGGCCTCGGTCGCGACCTCGCGCAACCGGTCCCAGTGACGCCCCTCCTTGCAGGTCGACCCAAGCGCGAGAAGCGCCGGGCCCGGGTTCGGCTCCTTCTTCACCTCGGCCAACGCCGATGCCGCATCCTCGAACCAGCGCTCCCCGACCTTGAGGTGTCCCAGCGCCATGCGCGCCGGCGCGCAGGCGGGATCGATGACGATGGCCTCCTGGTAGAGCGATTGAGCCTCCTTCCGCATGCCGTTCTCCGCGCACCACCTGGCCAGGTCCACCCGTGCGGTTGCGTCCTTCGATGGCAGGGCCTTCCTCTTCTGGACCAGCTCCTCGGCGGGCGAGAGCTTCTCCTCGATCGATTTCACCATGAAGGCCGGGTAGACGACCGAGGACCCGTCGGCCTTCGTGACCCGGATCTTGTCCCCCTCCTTCTTGGTCTCCACGTCCTCCAGCACCTTCCCGCTCGTGAGCGTCACCGTGTCCGCAAAGGCGACGCCGAAGAGGAGGCCGGTGAGGACCGAGATAGCCGCCAGGATTCGCAGAACCATGTTCGTTCCTCCTATCGCTTGACGTACTGCCCGCCGTTCTCTTCCGCCAACTCGCGCATGAACGCCTCGTCCTGGCCGCGGCCGACCCCGACGACGTGGATCTGGGTCAGGGGGAGCCTCGGGGAGTCCGTCCTGCGCTACGGTGAGTGGTTCCAGCACGCGCGAAGCAGGCGCGCGAAGGCCGCGACCTGGGCCCTCGAGAGCCGATTCCGGTCGACGAATTCGACGGGCGCCCGGGCCGAGGTGTGGCGGTCCTCGAGACGGAAGCCCGGGTAGATAGTGTCCGCGAGCATTCTGTCCTCCCGTCGCAAGCCGACAAGGGGCATCTTGTGCGCCTTTCCGGAATTCCCGGCACACGGGCGTTCGCAGGTGCAACCGCCGCCCGCGGCACACTGACCTTGGGATTCCCGTCGAGGGAATCCCGCACATTCCGTGAGGAGATGGGGCGCGGGCGTGGAAGGGGAGGCGATCCCGCTCACGATTCTGCGTCGGACGGCCGACCATCGGGATCGGATTGAGCCCGAGCCGCGTCCGTGGTAGCCTCCCGCCGATGAGCGAATCCTGGACGACGATTGGGACCGGGGGCGCCGCCTTCCCCCTCACGCGGCTCTCGCTCCTCCTCCGCGCGGCGGACAGCAACCCCGACGCGCGCCGACAGGCGCTCGACGTCCTCTGCGGCGCCTACTGGAAGCCGCTCTATGCCTTCCTCCGGGCGCACGGGAGGGCCGACGCGGCCGCGAAGGACCTCGTCCAGGGCTTCTACGTGGAGATGCTCGAGAAGGGGCACCTCGCCCGCTTCGACCCCGCGCGCGGGCGGTTTCGCACGTACCTGCTCGCCTGCCTCAAGGGCCACGTCGGGGACCAGCTTGACCGCGAGCACGCGCAGCGCCGCGGCGGCGGGCTCGCGCGCGTGCCGCTCGACGACCAGGCGGCCTCGACGGGACCGACCCCGGAGCAGGCCTACGACCGTGCCTGGGCGCTCGCCGTCCTCGATCGCGCCTTCGAGCGGTGGAAGGACGGCCTCAAGGCCCAGGGCAAGGAACGGTGGGTCCCGCTCGTGGACCTCCTCAAGCAGCACGGCTACGGGGGCCTCCCGCCCGTCGTCGACCTGGCGAGGACGCTGGGCGTCACCGAGGCCCAGGTGCGCCATTTCCTCCACCGCGAGGCGAAGCGGCGGCTCCGCGAGGAGGTCCTCGGCGAGGTCCGCGAAGGGACGCCGAGCGACCAGGAGGCCGAGGAGGAGCGGGCCTACCTCATGACGTGCGTGGCGGACTCCAAGGGGAGGGGGCGATGAGCGGAGAGACGTCGCAGCCCGAGGGGACGCCCCCGACTTCGCGCAGTCAGGGAGGCGGAGGCGTGCGCGTCTACTCCGTCGGCGCCCAGCCCTGGGTCATGGGGTCGACCGCAGGCCACGTGTCGCATCCCGACCCTGCGCCGGAACCCAGGTCCTTCCGGTAAATGACGCCCTCCTGGTTCACGATGAACGTGTTCAGTCCGGTCTTCCCGTACTCGGCGGGAAACGCGCAGAAAGCGTACTTCCCCCAGTTCGTGGACGAGTGGCCGTCGCCGTCCGCGTTTGACGCGTAGGCCTGCCCGTCCTCGTCCGTCTTCATGACCCGCAGCCAGTAGCCGCTCTTGTCTCGGGGTGTCGCTTCGCTGTGGTTGGAGAGGCCCGGCCTGTCCGCGTTCGCCAGCGAGATATCGATGAACTTGAGCGCACTGCCGCCGGCGTCCTGGCAGTAGTAGAATCCGGAGACGTCCCGAGTCCAGTAGTCCTGGCAACCGTTCCTGTCAGCGTCGATCTGCCGCCAGACGCCCTCCGTCGACACGAGCTGCTTGAGCGCCGCCTGGGCCGAAATCTCGTTCGCGCCCACGCGCGAGCTGTTCAGGCTCGGAATCGCGGTGACAGCCACGCCGCCGCCGACAACGGCGAGCGCACCGAGCACGATGAGTACGATGGCCCAGGCGGGGAGCCCGGACGAGCCGGGCCGCCGGTCGCCATCTCGATGCGCCGGAGGCCGACGCGGGGCCACCCGCGCGGGCGCGGGACGCTGAGGAGGGGCCTCCTCTACCAGCTCGGCCGCGTAGACGATCTCCTCCGCCGGCCCCTGGCTCGGAACGGGCACGACGCGCTTGCACTTCGGGCATTTGCCCGACTTCCCCGCCATCGCCGCGGGGACGCACAGCTTCTGGCCGCACGCGCAGAGGAACTTGATCGTGGCGTGGGGGTCGCTTGGCATGCGCATTGCCTCCTACTCCGTGTATTCGATCGCGATGTTCCACTCGGGGGACCCGGCGGGCTCGGCCGTGACGGAACCGGAGAAGAAGAGGATGTTGATGTCGTCGGTCCCGTCGAGGGAGTGATTGTTCGTCCGGTCGCACGCGATCGGCCATTGCGGTTGCGTGTAGCCGTCGCTCACGCGCTGGTGGGGGAAGCCGGACCCGGGCTCGCGGTAGTCAAGCGCCCTGGGCGACGGCGACGTGCCGTACACCTTGCAGACGAAGAGTCCGTCGTTGCCGCGGGCAATCGCCTGGGTCGCGCTCGGGGTGTTCCGTAGCGTGTTGAAAAACCCCTCGCCTGCGGCCGGGGGATAGTGCCGGTCGTTACCGTATCTCGACACGTACATGATCGTGTACGTGGCGAGCTGTCTCAGGTTGTTGGTGCAGTCCCTCTTCTTCGCGGACACGCGCGCCTTGCTCAGGGCCGGGAGAAGCATCACGGCGACCGCGCAGACGCCGAGGAACAGGACGCCCCCGACGATCAGGAGGATGCGCAGGAGCCCGCCGGCTGCGCCCGCCCGGACGGGCCGGCGCCCGCGGGAATGCGACGGCCCTCCGATGTCCGACTTGCAATGCCTGCACCGCACCGCGACGGCGAGAATCGGCTCTCCGCAGATCGGGCAGGGGCGCTCGTCCCTCCCCCCGTCCCCCTGCGCGACCGCGGCCTCGGGAATCGGCGGCGCGACGGAATCGGCGACGAACGCGCGGGTCGGGACGCGCGTGGCGCGGGGGACCGCTGCGGGAGGGACCACAGGGGCGCCGAGGATGACCGGTCCGTTCTTGTCGAGCCGGAAGCGCACGTGGCAGGACCCGCAGCTCCCTACCATTCCGACGCGCGCCGCGTCCGTGGAGTAGTGCTGCCCGCATTTGGGGCACGAGAAATTGAGCACGCTCATAAGCCTCACCTCGGAAGGGGCGGCGTGGCGGCGCTCAGTGTCGCCGATCGTACACTCGGAAGGGCGGACACGCAAACCTTGGGATTCCCGTGCCGGAAATCCCACGCAATCCGGGATGGGAATGAGCTCGGTCGTGGCAGCCTCCCGCCGATGAGCGAGTCCTGGACGACGATGAGGACCGGGGGCGCCGCCTTCCCCCTGACGCGGCTCTCGCTCCTCCTCCGCGCCGCGGACAGCGAGCTCGATGCCCGCCGGCAGGCGCTCGACGTCCTCTGCGGCGCCTACTGGAAGCCCCTCTGTGCCTTCCTCCGCGCGCACGGGAAGGCCGACGCGGCGGCGTCATCCTCGGCAGGACGTCGTCGATGGTAAATGGGGCACCCCGACATCCGCCCGCGCGGGGCGCTCGCTTCCCGCCCCGACCCGCGGGTCTGGCTTCCAAGATTGGATTGTCCGCCTGAGCCCTAAGTGGTAGCGTGCACCTCCGCCTTCTTGGGAGCGATCCCTGGCGAGAACTGCGTGCAATGGGCCACTCTCGCGGCGATGACCTTCCGACGCTGCGTCTGGGCGCACAGCGTCCTGTCTCGACCGACGCGCGTACCGCGGTGACCCGCGACACGCTGAGGCAGATCGACCCTGCCGCATCCCCCCTCGACACCCAGGCGACCCAGGTAGTCCCGCCGGCGAGCAGCACGGTCGATGGGATGGCGACCGCGGGCGGTTTTGACGGCCCATTGTGAGGAGCTGTAGCACATGAGCAAGACGGGGATGTCCGGAGTCGTACTTGCGACCTTCGCCGCCGTTTGTGGAGCGTTGCTCTCCTTCGCAGACGATCCCAAGGACGCGAAGGCGTCTATCCAGTGGGCGTCGGACTTGAAGCGTGCCGCCGCTGAGGCGAGGAAGTCGAAGCACATCGTGATGGTCTGGATCACGATCGGGCGCCAGGAGTGGAAGCTCGCCGAGAAGTTCGACCAGGCATGGCGATTCCCAGGCGAGAACGGAGACTGGAGGACTGTCTCGTCCAGCGGCCTCCCGGACAAGTACCCGAATGTGCGGCAAACGGAGATCCACGGGTCCGTCAAGAAGGGTGAGATCTGGTACGAGGCGATCTGGAGCGACAAGAAACGCGGCGGGCCGATCTGGCATGTCTGTCACGCGAAGGATGCGTCGATCGGAATCCAGGTCGGGAAGTGCACCTTCGGCGTCACGACGGACTTCGTCGTCGCGTACGATCCGAAGGTCGGCTGGGTGACCAACGCGGACAGGTCCATCGACCCGAAGGCCTTTCCCTGCACCTATCAGGACAAGAAGGGATGGGTTTGGGAACCTGAGGCCTCGGTCTGGGAAGCACCATCTGTCGTCGATGCCGTTACGGAGGACGCCGTGGCACTGCGGCTGGGGTTGGCCGAGGCCGCAACGATCGCGAAGGAGTACGACATCACCACCATCCCGACCCTCCTGTTCATCGGCGATGATGGACACCTCCTGGGTCGTCAGGATGGTCTCCTCCCAAAGCCGGAGACGGTGACGGAGGCTATTGCGAAGGCGAAGGATGCCCGGGCAGGGGCGGGCAAGGACAAGTAGGACCGCCGGGTTCTCAACCCGTCGGCAACAACGCGCGGGATCGGTAACACGTGGTGGCGGACGCCGTCGCGAAATCGAAGGGGAGGGGTCAATGAGCGGAGAGACGCCCCTGCCCGAGGGGACCCCGCCGACCGAACCGACGCACGTGCCCGCGGGCGGGGCGGCGCAGCTCTTCGACGGCGGTGTGGAGGGGCTCGCGCGAGACCTCCTCGCCCCCTCGGTCGACCCGGTCGCGAAGACGCAGCCCCTCCGGGACCGCGCCTCCGACCCCGCGACCGACCAGGCCACGATGAAGATCGACGCCGCTGCGGTCGCGCGGACCACGCCGGCCCCCGCGACCGTCGCGAAGCGGCCGCGCATTCCGCCGAGGCTCGGACCGTTCGTCCTCGGCGAGGAACTCGGCCACGGCGGAATGGGCGTTGTCTACCGAGCCCGACACGAGAAGCTCGGCACGGACTGCGCCGTCAAGGTGCTCATCGCGGGCGAGCACGCCTCGCCCGAGCTGATCGCCCGCTTCCAGCGCGAGGCCGGCGCCGTCGCGAAAATGGGGAAGCACCCGAACATCGTCGGCGTGTTCGACCTCGGCGAGGAGGCGGGGCTCGCCTACTACGCCATGGAGCTCGTCGATGGAAGGTCGCTCCGGCAGGAGATGAAGGCGCGAGAGATCGCACCGCGCGAGGCCGCCGTCATCGCGGAGAAGACCGCCCGCGCCCTCCACTTCGCGCACGAGCACGGGATCATCCATCGCGACATGAAGCCCGACAACGTCATCATGCGGAAGGACGGCGAGCCGCAGGTGATGGACTTCGGCCTGGCGCGCGACGCGGGGTCCGAGGAGCACCTGAGCGTCACGGGGCAGATCATGGGGACGCTCGCCTACATGGCGCCGGAGCAGGCGGCGGGCCGGATCGACGCGATGGATGCGCGCACGGACGTCTACGCGCTCGGGGGCGTGCTGTACGAGCTGCTGACGGGGTCCCCTCCGCACCCCGGAAAGACGTTCGCTGCTGCGCTGCCGATGATCCTGCGCGGCGACATCATCGCGCCGCGGAGGCTCCGTCCCGAGGCGCCGCGGGACCTGGAGACGGTCGCGATGAAGGCCCTCGCGCTCGAACCCTCGCGACGGTACGCCTCGGCGGAGACGATGGCGGAGGATCTGGCGCGCTGGTCGCGCGGGGATCCGATTCTCGCGCGGCCGATCGGCCCCGTGGCGAGGCTCCTGCGGCGGGTCCGCCGTCATCCCGTCCTCTCCTCCCTCGTCGCCCTGATTGTCGGCCTCGGCGCGTTTTCCGGGTGGCGTCTCGCGGGCCCTGCGCGGATCACCGTGACGACCCAGCCCGAGGACGCGAGGGTGGAGGCGATTGGCACGACGCTGACGCGCACGGGGTGGGTCTGGCCCGCGCGCAAGTTCCGACTTCGGGTGTCGCACGACGGCTGCGAGACGGTCGAGGTCGAAGTGAATGCCTCCCCGGGGACCGTCGTGGACGTGGGGAGCGTTTCCCTTCGATCGGACCACGGGGCCGTGAAGGCCATCGTGGACCCGCCGACCGCGGAGATTTGGGTGGATGGCGAGCTCGTGGGGACGTCAGACGCGAACCCGGTCATCCAGGTCCCGAACGGCCCCCACCGCCTACTCCTCCGGAGCCCGGGGTTCCGTGAAGATGAGCGTCTTGTGACGATCCTGGCCGGGGAGACGCTCGAGCTGCCGAAGGTCACCCTCGCGCGCAGGCAAGGCACGGTTCGGATCACGGGGCGCCCCCGCGACCTGACAGTGGCCGTGTGCGAGGCCGGGTCCGGCGCCGAGGTCCTCCGCGTCTCCCCACCGGTGGAGGTAGCGTTGAACGCGGGGGACTATGTCCTGCGGGGCCACGTAGCGGGGCACTACGATCGCGAGTACGCCATTCACGTGGAGGAGGGTTCCGGCCTCGATGTCGACGTCTGGCTGGCCCGCGCGCTTCTGTGGGAGTTCAAGGCGGACCAAGCGATCGACGGCTCGCCTCTCCTCGCAGACCTGGACGGTGACGGACGTGCGGAGGTCATACTGACCACGAAGTTCGGGCACCTGTATGCCCTCTCCGGAGGCGACGGGTCCCTTCTGTGGGACTACGTGCAGCCTCCCTACCGGTGGCCGGCGGAGTACGACGTGAGTGCCTGGGATACGGACCATGACGGCGTCCTCGATATCGTCCTCTCTTTCGCGAAGGCGATCTTCGTCGTATCGGGGAGAAATGGAGTCTGTCTGTGGACGCTCGTCGCCCCGGCGGACTTCCGCACGCCGGCCGCGTTCGGGGACCTGAATGGGGACGGTGTGGACGACTGCGTCGTGGGCGGGGACGACCAGCGTTTGCGCGCCCACTCGACGAAGGACGGTTCCCCGTTATGGAGCCGGAAAATGCAGGAGGGGCCGACCCAGAGGGCCGCCCTCGGCGATCTGACCGGCGATGGGACCCTCGAGTGCATCACCGGGTGCGCCGACGGCGCCGTGTATGCCTTGAATGGTCGCGATGGCAGCGTCGTATGGGGCTTCCGCGCGGGTGGCTCCCTGCTGGACTCACCCGCACTGATAGATGTGGACCGGGACGGCTCCCTGGATTGTCTCTTCGCGTGCAGTGACTCGCGGGTGTATGCGGTGTCGGGGAGCAAGGGGACCCTGATCTGGAGTCTCGACACGCAGGACAAGATGACGGATGCCCCCTTCCTGAGCCACGTCGACTCGAGTGGCGTCTGGGAGGTCGTGGTGGCCTTGACGACCGGGCGGTGCCTCTCCATCTCCGGCTCGAAGGGCACCGTCGTCTCCAGTCTCGATTTCAAGCGGGGAATGAAGGACACCGTCCTGGAAGACCTCGACCGTGACGGCGTCCTCGACTGCGTCTCGTTCGCGCAGGCCCCGAGGGTCATCGCCTACTCCGGGAGGAGTCTCGCTCCCCTGTGGACTTACGAGTGTCCCGCCCCCTTGAAGGCAAGTCCGTGCGTCGGCGACCTGGACATGGACGGCTTCCCCGATTGCGTATTCGCATGCGATGACCATCGGGTGTATGCGCTCTCGGGGGCGGCAGCGGGTCCCCTCTGGAGTGTCCTGGTGCCAGGTCCACGCCTGCCATCTCCCTCGGTCGGGTCTCTCGACCGTGACGGCGTCCCCGACTGCGTCGTCGCGTCGGAGAATGGGAAGGTCTATGCCATTTCGGGAAGGGACGGCCGAGGGATCTGGGAGTGCGACGTCCACGCCGAGCTCGGATCGAACCCGACGCTGGCCGACCTCAACAGGGACGGCATCGCCGACTGCATTTTCGGGACGTCCGACAGAAGGGTGTGCGCGCTGTCAGGCGTGGACGGGTCCGCGCTCTGGACCCGGGAGGTCGGCTGGGTCGTGGACGCGCCCCTCGCCGTGAGAGACTTGGATGGAGACGGGGAACTGGACTGCGTGGCTGCGGCGTGGGACGGCATGGTGTATTGCCTGGCGGGAGGGACCGGCGGCGTCCGGTGGACGAGCAAGACCGGGGGGATGATCACGGGCGCGCCGGCCCTCGGCGACATCGATCGAGACGGCGTGGTGGACTGCGTCGTCAACTCGACCGAGGACGGCGTCTACGCCCTCTCCGGAAGGGACGGGGCCCGGATCTGGCGACAGGAGACGGACACTCGGAAGGGGTCCGCTGCGGTCCTCGGCGATCTGAACGGGGATGGTCTCCTTGACTGCGTAGTTCAATCGGAGATCCGCCTCTACGCGCTCTCAGGCGTGGACGGCTCAGCGATCTGGATCCGGGACACGAGCGGCGGGTCCCCCTCTCGACCGTTCCTGCTCGACACCGACCGGGATGGAGTGGTCGAAGGCGTCTTCTACATGGAGAAGGGCGGACTCCGGTGCCTGGATCGGAAGGGCGAGCTCGTCTGGGGGAACGGTCCCGGGGCGGAAGGGTCCGAGATCATGCCGGCAGACGTGGATGGGGACAGGAGCCCCGAGCTTTTCGTCAGTACGGGCTCCACTCTCGGAGCCTATGCCGCTGCCGACGGGACCATGATATGGGGACTCGATGTCGGAGAGTCGATCATCGCGGGGCCGTCACTTGCGGACCTCGACGGAGATGGAGTCGAAGACCTTCTCCTCGAGTCAGATTCGGGTCGGGTATTCGCATTCGCGAGGACCTCCTTGCGTGGCGCGTGGGTGCCTTTCGATGAGCGACGCTGGTTCCTGCGAAGGAATCGCCTGTCGGTGTGTGTCGACGCGGCGGAGCGACCGGTGCGAACTCCTGAGGCCATGATCTGCCTCGCGCTCGATCAGCTCCGAACCGGGAGCGACCTTACGAGAGCGCTGGATGTGGGCGCCGCGCTGGATGCGTTCGCGGGCGCGCGGGAGCTGGGGATGCGTTCTCCCGAGGGGGCCGTCCACGAGTGGATCGCCAGTCGTCTCTACGGATCAGGCGATTCCGCACTGCGCCAGGAGGCGGATGGGGTCTTCCGCGACGCTTTGGCCTCGCACGGCGAGGTCGTCTTCGACACGTGGGTCTCCGGTGGCGGGTCGTTGACTGTGATCCAGCGCTTGGAGGGCCCGCAATTCCTCGATGCGGCACGAGAGTCCGGGCCAGTCCCGATCGAGCTCACCCTCCTTCGCGCCCTGCCGCTCCTCGACTGGGGGGGTGGGGTGGCCTCCCAGGGGCTCATGGAGGATCTAAAGGCCGCGCGCGCGGGCGTCCTCGCGCACATCGGACAGGGCGAGGGAGATCGGGCCCGCTGGGATGGCTACCTCGCGATCATCGCGAAGGCCCTCGGTGAGGAGGGTGCCTACGCAGGCGCGAGGGCGGCGTACTTCGACCATCCCCGACGGCCGAATGCGCTAGACACCCTCATGCAGGTTCGGTGAACCTGACCTCGGCGAAGGGTAAGGGCCTCATGGCAAGGAGACCCGTAGGCGACCAGTCGGAGAATCGGCGGTGAGTTGCTCCATCGCTCGCACGCTGGGCCTGCTCCTGCTCTGTATCTGTGGAGCGGGGGCTGAGGATCCCTCCGCCCGGACCCTCTTCCTGGAGGCGTGGTACCAGGAGACGGGCGAGGAGGATCCCGCGGGAGCGATCCCGATGTACGAGAAGGTCGTTTCGAGGGCGAAGGACTCCGGGGAGCTCGCGGCCAAGGCGCAGTACCAGATCGGCATCTGCCGCGAGAAGCTGGACGCGCCCTCCGAGGCCCAAGAGGCGTTCCAGAAGGTCCTGGACGACTTTCCTCAGCAACTCGAGGTGTGCGACCGTGCTCGCGCAAAGCTCTCCACGAAGGGCCCTGCCCTGCCCAACGCGCCGCCTGTAGAGTTGGAAGAACACCTCCGCGCGACAAAGATGTCGCTCGATTTTACGGTGGCTCCCCTGCCGGACGTCGTGACCTTCCTCAGGGAGTACCTGGGAGGGGTGAACATCCATCTCTACACCTACCAGATACCACGGCCCGATCAGTTGACCGTGACGCTCATGGTGGAGGATCTCCCCGCCGAGCAGTGTCTCAACCTGATCGCGAAGGCCAACGACCTCTCCTGGTACGTCACCGACAATATCCTCATTATCGGGACCAAGGGCGGCATAGAGAGGCACCGCCAACTGCTGCAGTCCATGCCTGCGGCCGTCTCCACGCCGCAAGATCCCGAATGGAAGAGGAACCTGGCCTCGGTCCTCACGGACACGCTGATCGACCTGGACTTCACCGACGACAGTCTCGAAGACATCGTCGGCTTCGTGCGCCTCTACGCCAAGATCAACATCGAGATGGATGCACTCGTACGGAAGCAGGGAACCGCCGACAAGAAGATCGCGTTCTGCGTTCGGGGGCTGAGCGTGCGGTCCGTCCTGCGGATCCTCCTCCCTGAGTTCGGGCTCACCTACGAGCTGAGCGACGGGATGGTCGTCATCACGCGTCCGAGCGAGCAGAAATGAAGGCCTTCCGCGCGTGGAAAACGGCGCAGGCTTCACTACCCTCAAGCGAAGGTGCACAGACTACACCGCTATCCACCACGGAAGGCCCGGAAGCGCCGTTTGAAGCCGCATCCACGTGAAACCATCGCGTTCAGGTGATGGTCGCTTATCGTTCACCCCTTCCGTAGCACCACCCGCACCTTTCCCAATGATACTCGTCGACCAGATTGCCGTCGGAGTCAGTCCCCCGACGATCCTGGCGTTTGACCTGTCCCTGCCCGCCGCAGTTGGTGCAGCGAGACAGTGTAGGACTGGAACCGGAAGTGCTGGAACAGGAACTGCCGGATTCCGAACTGCTGGAGCTCGTGTCCGCCCAACTGCCGCCGCCGGGCCGCTGGCAGCTCGTGTCACCGATCAGGACGACTACGAACAGAAGAACGCCTACGAACCTCATGTTGGCCTCCATGGGTACGGGACCTCGGTAAGCGTCACCGAATTCACAAGCGTCCGGTGACTTCCATCAGCAAGCGTCAAGGCCGCCCTGCGGATTCCCTGACACACGGGCGTCTTTGAGTGCTTTCGCCGGTCGCCCGCGACACTCTAACGTTGGGATTCCCGTGGCGGGAATCCCACGCAATCCGGGATGGGAATGAGCTCGGTCGTGGTAGCCTCCCGCCGATGAGCGAGTCGTGGACGACGATGGGCACCGGGGGCGCCGCCCCCGGGTTCCGCTCACATCCCGGCCACCCCACTCGCCCTAACCCGGTGCGCCAATAAAATGTACACCGGATTTTCCATTGACCAACCCTACTCACACCCGTAGACTCGACACGACTTCAGGTAAGGTGGAGAGAGGGTGCCCGAGTGAAGGCGCTGTTGCTCGGTGCCGGCTATGGGACACGTCTGTACCCACTTACGCGCGACCGACCGAAGCCGCTCCTCCCGGTCGGCGGGCGTCCGATCCTCGATCGGATCCTGGAGTGCGTCTATCCAATTCAAGCAGTCGACGGGATTTACATCGTTTCCAATTCGAGGTTCGCGGATCGGTACCGGGACTGGCAGGCACGGTACTCCCCGAAACGGAAGGTCCCGATCCAGGTCATCGATGACGGCACGACCTCGAACGAGAATCGCCTGGGGGCGATCGGCGACATCCAGTTCGTCATCGACCAGGCGAAGGTCAAAGACGACCTCCTGGTCATTGCGGGAGACAACCTGATCGAGTTCGACCTCCGCCAGTTCGTGGACTTCGCGCTGGAAAGGGGGCCGGCGGTGGCGCTCAAGGACCTCAAGGGGTCCCCGCTCCTCAGCCGGTACAGCGCGGTCGAGCTGGACGACCAGCGGCGGATCGTGAGCTTCGAGGAGAAGCCCCCGAAGCCGAAGACGAGCCTGATCTCCATCGGCGTCTATCTCTATCCGAAAAAGGAAGTCAGGCGAATCCGCCAGTACCTCGACGAGGGCCTCACCCCCGACGCCCCGGGGTACTACGTCCAGTGGCTGGTCAAGCAGACCGACGTGTACGGCTTCATCATGGAAGGTCCCTGGTACGACATCGGGGACATCGACAGCTACAACGCCGCGAACGCCTTGTACGAGAGGAAATGATGGCCAAGAGAAGCCTCATCGGGCTCGACATCGGAAGCAAGGTGGTCAAGGCCGTGGAGCTGACCTCGGGCGGCGACCGCCCCACGGTCACCGGCTTCGCGCAGGCCGAGATCGCCAACCCGGCCCAGGTGAACGAGGTCCTCTCCCAGATCGTCTCGCGAGGCGGCTTCCGCACGAACCGCGTCGCGACGGCCGTGAGCGGGCGGAGCGTCATCGTGCGCTACGTCAACATGCCGCGCATGGGGGACCAGGAGCTCAAGAACGCCGTCCGCTACGAGGCGGGGAAGTACATCCCGTTCGAGGTGGACGAGGTCGTCCTCGACTGCCAGCGGCTCGAGGAGGACGGCACCCCCGACGCGAAGGAGATGCGCGTCGTCCTCGTCGCGGTCAAGAAGAGCCTCATCGACAGCCACATCGGCATGCTGGAGGGGGCCGGGCTCGCCCCCGCCATCATCGACGTCGACAGCTTCGCCCTCGGGAACGCCTACGAGCTCGCCGCGCGCGCGGGCGGCAAGCCCCCCGAGAACGCCGTGGTCGCCCTCGTCGACATCGGCGCGTACAAGACGAACATCAACATCGTCCGACAGAAGAACAACGCCGGCGCGCGCTCCCTCGAGAGCTGCTTCACGCGCGAGGTCTACCTCGCCGGGAACGACTTCACCGACGCCATCCAGAAGAAGATGAACCTCGACACGAGCGCCGCGGAGGCGCTCAAGCGCAAGCCGAACGGCCAGGCGGAGGACGTGAAGGAGATCGTCTCGAGCGCGCTGGACGACCTCTGCCACGAGATCCACCTGTCGTTCGACTTCTTCGAGAACCAGTTCGACATGGAGGTCCAGCAGGTCCTCCTCTGCGGGGGGAGCTCGCGGATCCCGGGGATCGACGAGGCGTTCGCGAGGACCTTCGCGGACCGCGTCGGCCTCCGCACGTGGGACCCGCTCGCGGGGATCGACATCAAGCTGGACCGCGGGGCGCCCGACCAGGTCCGCGTCGCGGGGCCCCAGCTCGCCATCGGGCTGGGCCTGGCGAGCCGCATCGACGACAAATAGCCTGTCCGGGCGACGCGGTGCGTCGCCCCTCGCCGCGAAGGCCGAAAACGTCCGTTGAGGTGACACATGCCGATCATCCGCGTCAACCTGCTCCCCCCGGAGAAGCGCCGCCGCGAGCGCACGTCGCTCTCGCGATACGTCGCCCTCATCGTGGGGACCGCGGTGAACGCCGCGATCGTCGCCTTCATGGTCAAGCTCTTCGTCGACACCGGCAACCTGAACAAGCAGAAGGCCGACGTCGAGGGGCGCATCGCCCTCACGAAGAAGAAGGTGGACCCCGAGTACGACAAGACGAAGAAGGACATCGAGAAGATCGACACCCGCAAGAAGGCGATCGAGGCGCTCAAGAAGGAGAAGATCCTCGTCTGGTCCGAGGTCATCGACGCCGTCTGCGACATCTTCGCCGCGAATCAGTGGGTCTGGCTCACGGGGGTCGACATGGGTGAGGGGACGAAGGGGCCCAAGGGGGCGACGCAGCTCGACCTCTACCTCGTCCTCGCCTGCAGCAGCACGGCGAGCGCGGAGGACTGCAAGCTGGACAAGGTCGGCGAGGTCATGACGAAGTTCAAGAAGGACGTCTGGGACAAGTTCAAAGTCGGGCCGGGCTCGGCCGGCATGGAGAAGGAACGGACGTTCCCCTTCGACTGGGCGGACGAGAACTTCCCTATCAACCGCCGCGACAGCGAGAAGTACCGGGAGTTCGTCTCCCTCGACGGCTCCGCGACCGTCGGGCGCAAGCTCGCCGCCCCCACGAAGCCCACCATCCCGGTCAAGCCGAAGTAGGAGGAGCCTCACCATGGGCCGCATGAACGACAAGCAGGTCACGATCATCACGGCCGCGGCGATGGCCCTCCTGGCGATCGGCCTCGGCGCCGCGACCTACTTTTTCTTCGCGGAGAACAACAAGAAGGCGAAGGAAGAGCTCGACGGCAAGAAGTCCGACCTCCTCGCCCTCGAGAGGAAGGAGAAGGAGCTCAACGACTGGAAGAAGGCCCTGCCCGACCTGCTCAAGCAGGACGAGGAGCGCGTCGACGTCCTCCCCTCGAAGGAGGAGCGCAAGCCTCAGGTCTTCCACGACGCCGTCTACGCCCTGGCCCGCGAGTCGAACGCAATCATCCGGAGCGCCCAGGAGGTCGCGTCGAAGGCGGCGGGCCCCGGCCGACCGGTCGGCGCCGCCGCCGCGGGCGCGACCGGGCCGTGGGAGAAAGTCTCCTACAAGTACCGCGTCGAGGGGGAGTTCTACCACGTCGCGGCGTTCCTCTCGCGGATCGAGGGGATGAAGCGCTTCGTGAGGGTGGTCACCGTCCGTCTGGCGCCGAGTCAGCGGACGCTGCTGCTGGCAGGCAGCCAGAAGCTCGTCAAGACGTACGCCAACCTGGACATGGAAGTGAACTTCTACTTCCTCAAGTAAGCCGAAGGACGCCATCCATGAGAATCTCGTTCGCCCTCGTCCTCGTCCTGTGCGGTCTGGGGCTTGCCCAGGTCCCCACACCCGCGGGCGGCACGCCCGGCGGCACCACGCCGCCGGCCCCGCTCGACCCGAACCTCGGGTTCTACCGCCTGACCTACCAGCGGCAGGCGGTCGGCTTCGCCCGGGAGGAGTGGAAGGAGGAGCAGTACGGCGGGAAGAACTGCCTCCACATGATCTCTGAGGGGCAGTTCGTCGCCAAACCGGACCTGCTCCGCGACCTCCCGTACACCGACTTCAGGGCGGAGGTGATCTGCGAGGCCCAGACGCAGGACCTTCAGTGGGCTAGCTTTACGCTTTCGTTCCCGGTGCAGCTCGCGCCCGGAGTGGGCTCGAGCGATTTCAAGCTCGTCCAGGGCCAGGTCCGCTTCATGGTCGACCGTCGGACCGAGGAGGGAAAGAGCTACCTCCGGTTCACGAGCAGCGACGAGGGGTTCGAGGACGCCCAGCTTGTGCTCGGGCCCGGCGACGAGTTCGTCTTTCCCGACGCGATCCCGAGAATGCTCACGGGCCAGTTGAGGGCCGGAAAGAACTTCGAAAAGCGCTCGCTCCTCCTCTCCCCGGGCCTGGGCGCCGGGCAGGATGCGGGGAGGTACGTCGCCACGCTCGCGGTGTCCGTGAAGGAAAAGGTCCCTGTCAAGGTCGGCGACGACGAGCTGTCGCTCTGGCCGGTCCTCGTCACGATGACCTCCGCCGAGGGGGTGATGGCGACCGATGTGAGCCTGATGGACGACAAGGGGGTCATCCGCATGTCGTGGACCACCTTCCTCGATCCCTCGAAGATCCAGTTTGACGCCGAGCCGCAGGACACCATCATCTACACCCGGGTGGGCACCGAGCTGGAGGCGCGCGAGGGGCTGTCGTTCGTCCTCTCTTCGAAGGGGCGACGGGACCCATTCGTCGACCCGCGGACCCCGGCGATCAAGGACACGAGCAACGTGAAGACCCTCGGCGGGTCGGCCGCCCCCAAGGAAGGCCCGGTGACGCCCGTCGACCCGGTCACGACCTCGTCGCTCAAGCTCGAGGACGCGCAGGAGATGGTGAGGGAGGCGGACCGCCTGCGCGCCGACATCGAGAAAATCTTCAACCTCGCCGACAAGGCCACCCCCGCCCAGAACGCGGACAGGGACAAATTCCAGGCGAAGATCTTCGAGATCAACGCGCAGATTCAGGCGACGAAGTACGTCGCGCTCAAGGCGCAGATGACCGACACCCTCCAGCAGCTCGACAAGCTGGCGAAGGCCAAGGGTGATCGGTACCTCGTGGAGGCCCGGACGATCGCCAAGCGGATCGAGGAGACCTTCAAGAACGACGAGCTCGCCTCCCAGATTCGCGTCACCGACATCGGCCAGCAGGTGGAGAAGCTCAGGGGGATCAGCGGCAACCCGAACCTGCGCGCCCCGGACCAGGCCGAGGTGACCCGGCTCGTCCAGGACTCCGAGCGGTTCCACCGCCGCGCGAAGGTCAGGGCCGAGTTCGAGATCAAGAAGCCCAACATCACCGGCGTCGTCGTCGCCTCGGAGTCGGTCACGGCGCCGCTCAAGGTCGGGCTCGTCCTGTTCGGGCGCCCGATCGTCATCGAGACCGAGATCCCGCTGCCCAGGTCGAAGTCCTCGGTGATCCTGAACGTGAAGGGCTCCAAGTCCGGCGACCGCACCTACGAGGAGGGGCAGTCCATCGAGGGCATCGAGGGGGCCGGCAACATGAAGGTGAAGCGGATCGAGCGCAACAAGATCGCCTTTGAGTACGAGCAGGAGATCATCTGGGTCTCCACCACAAAGTAGCCGGCCCCGGCTCGCCCACCCCGTCTCCCTGGCACCCGCCACGGAGACACTCCATTCCAAAGGAGGCGCGAGCCATGGGAACGACCCTCGCCCTGATCCTCGCCGGAGCGGCCCTGGCACAGGTCCCGCTGGACCGCACGGACCCCGGGGAGGAGAAGCCGTTCGTCTTCGAGCGCAAGGGGCGCCGCGACCCGTTCGTCGACCCGAGGACGCCGCTGGAGGTGCCGGTCCCGCCTGCGCCTGACCCTCCGCCGATTCACGAGCCGCCGAAGGTCGCCGAGATTGGCCCCGCGCCGGGGCCGAGGACCCTCCCGCACGACGCCTCGGACCCGGTCCTGACGGCGCGCGCCATCGTCCAACTCGTCGACGAGGCCTTCCGCGACGAGGGCCTCCGCCCTTCCGATCGCGCGACGGAGATCGAGTACTGGGTCCGGAGGCTCAGACGCCTCGCCGAAGCGACAGACCGCGTGCAGCCCATGCTGGCGAGCGTCGAGGAGACGCTCGGGCGCGCCCGGGTACGTGCCGAATTCGACGAGCGGAAGCCGGGGATCACCGGCGTCATCTACGCCCTCGAGGACGTCTCCACCTCGCACAGGGTCGGCGTCGCCCTCTTCGGCCAACTGGTGTGCGTCGAGGCCCGCATCCCCGTGCCGAACTCCAGATCGACCGTGGTGTTGCGCGTGCAGGGCTCCACGACGGGGGACCGCTCCTTCTCGGAGGGGGAGGCGATCGACGAGGAGGGGACGATGAGAGTCGGGCGGATCGAGAAGAACCAGATCGCCTTCGTGTACCGGGAGGAGACCATCCTGGTCCCCGCGCCGAGGTGACGTAACCGTAGCGTTGCGGCCGGATTCCGGCCCGGCCCGGGCCGAAAAGGCTTGCTTCCCCCGTCCGAATCCCTAGGATCTTGCGTCTTCCCTGGGCGGATTGCCGATACTGGGGAGGATCCCCTCGCTTTGGGGAAGGGCCGCACAGGCCCGGGTATAGGAGGGTGTCGCATGCGTAGGGACGGACTGCCCCTTCTCCTCGTTCTTGCCGGCGTCACGGTCTTCTTCTTCGCCGGTTCCTTCCTCTTCGCCCAGGGTGTTTCTTCCTCCGGGGCAGTGCCGGCAGGTCCGGCCCTTCCCGGGCAGATCGACGACAGGGAGCTCCTCACGATCGAGTTCAAGGAGACGTCGATCCGTGAAGTCATGCAGTGGATCTCGGACCGGGTGGGCAGGACCATCAATGTCGACACGGGGATCGAGGACAAGATCACGGTCAACTTCCAGCGGCTGCATTGGCTCCAGGCCGTCGATCAGGCCGCGGAGTTCGCCCGTTGCGTCACGCGCAAGGTAGGGGATCGCATCATCGTCGAGAAGCCGCCCCGCGTGACGATGGAGTTCAAGCGCGCCGAGCTGGTCGAGGTGATCAACCTCCTGGCCAAGCAGGCGGGCGCGAACATCGTGATCGACTCCGGCGTGAAGGGCGAAGTGACGATGCGCTTCAGCGACGTCCCGTGGATGAGGGCGCTCGAGGCGGTGGTGAAGACGGCCAATTTCACGCTCGTCGAGGAAGAGGGGCGGATCATCCGGGTCGTCGACCCGACCAAGCTCCAGGCCCAGATGGAGCCCAAGGTCTTCAAGTTCACGTACATCAAGCCGGACGAATACTACAAGGCGAAGATTGAAACGAGGTTCCACAACGGTACGTCGACGGCGCCGGCGGACCCCCTCAAGAACTTCGCGCTCTTGGACACGCTCCGGAACCTGTTGACGCGCTCGGCGGGGGCCGGCGCCGCCGGTGGGAAGACCCTTGGGAAGCTCGACTACGTCAGGGACGTGAACAGCATCGTCGTCTTCGACACGAAGCCCGTGCTCGACAAGATGGAGCAGATCATCCGCGACCTTGACGTGGAGCCCGAGCAGGTCCTCACCGACGTCACGTTCGTGACGACGAGCAACGAGGACTTCATCCAGATGGGCGTCAGTTGGGCGAACGGCGCAAACGAGGGCCTGACGGCCAGCACCTCCCCGACCGACCAGAACGGCGACGACGAAATCGGCCAGACGACCACGATGTACCCCTTCAACCTCGGGCCGGCGCTCAAGGGCTCCCTCTCCGCGGCCACCCACGGGGCGTTCCTGAACGACTACGGCATGACGGCGACGCTCCGCCTCTTCGCGCGGGACGCCGACACCGAGTTCATTCAGAGGCCGAACATCGCGACCCGCAGCCATATGGAGGCCACCATCTTCGTCGGCGAGGAGATCCACTACGCCGAAACGCAGGCGACGACGGCCCAGTCCGGGCAGCTCCAGATCACGTTGCAGGAGGCTGAAAACAGCCCGGTAACCGTGGGCTTCCAGCTCTTCCTCATCCCCCACGTGGTGTCGGGTTCGAACAAGATCATGATGACGGTGATCCCGCAGGACGAGTCTCTCACGGGGACGACCTCGCCGATCGAGGGGTTCGAACAGTTCACGGCCCAGTCGGGCGGGGTCAATGCGAGTATCGACCTCCCCCGCAAGCGCCAGGCGACGATCGTGACGCACATGCTCCTCGAGAGCGGTCAGACGATGGTGGTCGGGGGCCTGCAGCAGGACCGGACGCGCCACACGGTGCGGAAGATCCCCTACGTCGGCGACATCCCGGTCATCGGATGGCTCTTCAAGCGCCGCGACGACCAGGTGTCGAAGGACCACCTCTTCGTGTTCATCACACCGCGCATCATCCGTGGCATGTCGGACGAGGCCAAGAGCCTGGGTAGCCGCGATGCAGCGCGCAGGGCCGAGGTCGAAGAGGGGTTCGCCTGGATCGAGGGGAGCCGCGAGGCGGACCTGCGACGCCAGCTCGATGCGCGGAACGCCGCCAACGCGAATGAGTTCGAGGCGATCGAGGGCGGCCCGGCCCCCGTAGGCAAGTAGGCCGTAGAGGCGGGCCCCTGCGCCCGTTCGGGGCGGCGTCGGCGGGGGCGGGCCGTGTGCCCGCCTGGTGCCGGAAACCTGTCCGCCTCCGGTACAGTGCCCCCCCTCTCTGTTACCCCGGGTGCCGCCATTCTTACCCCGGGGTGATCATCACCGTTGTGAGTGTTGTTTTGATCGCGTTCAGCGCATCCTTATCGCTTTGCAATGCGATTGTGCACAAGTAGTTGCGTCTACATGGCAATCTGACTGTGTTGCACCCATGATGGATAGCGCGTTGCGGCGTATACGGGCGTGAGGCGCATGAGCGCTGGGGTAGACAAGGGAAGCGAAGTGAAGGAGAGTACGATGAAGAAGCTCCTCTGGCTGGTGGTCCTCGCAGTGGTCTTCGCGGCTCCCGCGGTCGCCTGCTCGCACGGCGCCCCGCCGACGCCTCCCCCGGAGAACAACGACTTCGGCGCGTAGAGATTCGCCTTGTGCGGGCGCGCGTGGCGAGCCCGCTGTCAGGATTCAGGTGGTCTTCAGGTTTGAGGGTAGAACGATGAAGAAGCTCCTCTGGCTGGTGGTTCTGGCTGTGGTCTTCGCGGCTCCCGCGGTTGCCTGTTCGCACGGTGCGCCGCCGACGCCTCCCCCGGAGAACAACGACTTCGGCGCGTAGCGGTCCCAAGACACAGCTTTCGAGAAGGGCGCTTCCACTCGCTGGAAGCGCCTTTTTCATTTGGCCTTCCGTCCCCCTCCCTCCCAACTTTCCCCTTGTATTCCCCTCCCCCCACCGCTACCATGCCGCGTCCTCAATGAAGAAATACTCGTTCCGGGTCCGGTTCGGTAAGCGTAGCCGGCTCCGTTTTCTGTCCCATCACGACTTGATGGGAACCCTCGTGAAGGCGGTGCGCCGCGCGGCGCTGCCGGTGTCCTTCACGGAGGGATTCAACCCGCACCCGCGTATGTCCTACCCGCTCGCCCTGGGGCTCGGCGTCGAGTCCGAAGACGAGGTCGTCGAGATCGACCTCTCCGAGTGGGTTCCGCCGGAGGAGCTTGCGAGGCGCCTGTCCGAGGCCCTCCCGGAGGACCTCCCGATCGTAAGGGTCGAGGTCCTTCCCCCGCGGAGCCGCTCTGAGGTGGTATCGGTCGTCTACGAAATCGGCCTCGCGGACGCGCCGCCCGTCACACAGGAGGAAGCAGACGCCCTCCTGGCCCGCCGAGAGGCGGTGGTCGTGCGAAGGACGCCAAACGGGACGCGGGAGTTCGACGTGCGTCCGTACCTTCTCGAGCTGACGGCGCTCGAAGGGAAGGTCCGGGCGCGGCTCAAGGTGACCCCGAACGGCACGGCGAGGCCCGATGAGGTCCTCCTGGCCCTCGGCGTGGTCAAGGAACCCGAACCGGGGCGGTTCCCGGTCCGGAAGCTGGAAACACGGATCGTCGAGCGGAGGTAGGGGCGGCCCGTTGGGTCGCCCGCCGCGCGCTTCCCCTCAACGTCCCCATTCGCAAGGACCCTCCATGTCACGGCGCATGCTCATCAACGCCCTCGAGTCCGAGGAGGTCCGCATCGCGGTCCTCGACGACGGCATCCTCCAGGAGTACTACGTCGAGCGCGAGTCCAAGGAGACGCTCGTCGGCAACATCTACAAGGGCAAGGTCCTCAACGTCCACCCCGGCCTCCAGGCCGCGTTCGTGGACATCGGGATCGACAAGAACGCCTTCCTCCATGCGAGCGAGATCCCCGGCCCGATCACCTACGACGAGCAGGGCCGCGAGCAGCGCCCCATGGGCGAGGCCCGACAGATCGCCAACCTCGCCGAGAGCGGCCAGGAGGTCCTCGTCCAGGTCATCCGCGACTCCGTCGACGCGAAGGGCCCCTCCGTCAGCATGGACATCAGCCTGCCGGGGCGGTACCTCGTCCTCACCCCGCGCACCCCCCGCGTCGCCGTCTCCAAGCGCATCAGCGACCCCGGCGAGCGCGAGGGCCTGAAGCGCCTCCTCATGGACCTCCATCCGCCCGAAGGGCTCGGCTTCATCATCCGCACCGCCGGCGCCGACCGCACCGGGCACGACCTCCAACGCGACCTCGAGTACCTCACGCGCGTATGGAGCGCCATCACCCGCAAGGTGAAGACCGCGAGCGTCCCCTCCGCGATCTACCAGGAGAGCGACCTCGTCATCCGCACGATCCGCGACATGTTCGGCCCCGAGGTCGCCGAGATCACCGTCGACCAGGCTGGCGTCCACAACCGGGTCCTCGAGTTCTTCGAGACCCTCATGCCGAAGTTCGTCGGCCGCGTGAAGTTCTACGACGAGACGGAGCCGCTCTTCCACCGCTACAACGTGGAGTCGCAGATCGAGCAGATCTACGAGCGGCGCGTGCACCTGAAGAGCGGCGGCACGATCGTCATCGAGCCGACCGAGGCCCTCGTCTCCATCGACGTCAACAGCGGGAAGTTCACGCGCGAGACCTCCCCCGAGGAGATGGCCTACCGTACGAACATGGAGGCCGCGGCCGAGATCGCCCGGCAGCTCCGCCTCCGCGACCTCGGCGGGCAGATCGTCGTCGACTTCATCGACATGCGCGACCCCCGCCACCGCCGGAACGTGGAGCAGGTCCTCAGGAACGCCATCCGCAGGGACCGCGCCCAGGCGACGATCCTCAGGACGTCGCGCCTCGGCCTCGTCGAGATGGCCCGGCAGAAGATCCACGCGGGGATCCGCCTCCTCTCCTACGAGGCGTGCGGGCAGTGCAAGGGGAGCGGGTACGTCAAGACGGTCGAGTCCGTTGCGCTCGGCCTCCTCCGCCAGATCCGCTTCACCCTCCCCCGCCGCGAGGTGACCGGCCTCAAGGTCTTCTGCAACCAGGACGTCGCCCACTACATCGTGAACGTGAAGCGCCTCGACATCGAGGAGGTCGAAAAGAAGGCCGACAAGGCCGTGACCGTTCTCGGCGACCGCGAGATGGCCGCCGACCGCAACGAGGTCCTCTGCGTCCTTCACGGCGGCACCGAGGTCGCGCTCGAGGAGATGAACTTCAAGCCGCTCCCGCCGCCGCCGGAGCCGCCGACCCCCGTCGAGCCGACGGAAGAGCTGGCGGAGGAGCCCGCGGGCGAGGAGCAGAGCGTCCTCGAGGAGCGCTCTCCCGAGCCGAACGAGTGGCAGCTCCCGATCGAGCCGCGTGAGGGGGAGGTCGAGGAGGCGCTCCCCGCGTCGAGCCGCCAGATCGAGCCGGACTTCGAGGAGGACGCCTCGCGGTACGAGGAGCGCTCCGCCACGGCGCCGGGCGCGGAGGCCGGGCGCGATGAGTGGCGCTCCAGGCTCTCTCCGCGGCCGCACCGCCGTCCCGAGGCGGGCTTCCATGGTCGCCGGCAGGTGAGGCGGCCGGTGGAGGAGCCGCGGCAGCCGATGCCGCGCCAGGAGGAGCCCGCCCAGCCCGTCGAGGGGGCCCCGGGGCCGGTACGCCGCGACGGTGGCGACGAATCCCGCGGCGGGCGCGGGGAGGAGAGGTTCGGACGTGGGCGTGACGACCGCGCGCCGCGTGGCTTCGACCCGGACCGCGCACCGCGCGGGATCGAGCCGGACCGCGCGCCGCGTGGGATCGAGCCGGACCGCGCGCCGCGTGGGATCGAGCCGGACCGCGCGCCGCGTGGCGTCGAGCCGGACCGCGCGCCGCGTGGCGTCGAGCCGGACCGCGCACCGCGTGGCGTCGAGCCGGACCGCGCACCGCGTGGCTTCGACGAGGCCCGCGGAGGTCGCGGCGACGAGGGCCGCGGCGGGTTCCGTCGGGACGAGGGTCGCGCACGGCGCGGCTGGGGTCGCGGCCGGGACGACTGGCGTCGTCGCGACGAGGCCCGCGGGGGACGCGGACCCGAGGAGGGCCGCGGCGTGCGCGGCCCGGACGAGGCCCGCGGCGTGCGCGGCCCGGACGAGGCCCGCGGCGTGCGCGGACCGGAGGAAGGCCGCGGCGTGCGCGGACCGGAGGAGGCCCGCGGGATGCGCCGCCCCGACGAGGGCCGTGGGGTGCGCCGCCCCGACGAGGGTCGCGGGATGCGCGGACCCGAGGAAGGCCGCGGGATGCGCGGACCCGAGGAAGGCCGCGGGATGCGCGGACCCGACGAGGGCCGCGGGTTCCGCGGGCGGGGCGATGCGCCCCGTCCGGGGCGGCCCGAGGGGGCCCAGGAGGACGAGTGGGCCGTCGAGGAGGAGTTCGACGCCCAGGAGCCGCCGCGTCGGGACGAGGGCCGCGACCGCGGCGACCTCGCCTTCGGCGGCGGTCCCGAGCGCCCGGAGAGCCAGGATCGCGGATTCGGGGACGACCGGGGGCCTCGCCGCCGCCGCCGTGGCGGACGCGGACGGCGCCGTCCGGACGGACGCGGGCCGGTCGGGTACGGTGATCGTGACCGCGGGCCGCGCCTGGGCGGATACGCCCCGTACGGGGAGCCCGGGGACGCACCCCGCCAGGCCCCGCGGGACCAGGACCAGAACGGCTGGGAGCCCGATGGGCCGCCGCCTGCGAACCGCGACGAGGGCCGTGGCGGGTTCCGCCGGGAGGAGCCGCGCGCCGGCTTCCGCCGCGACGAGGGCCGCGGAGCGCCCCGCCGGGACGAGGGTCGGGGCGGGTACCGCCGCGACGAGGGGCGCACGGAACCTCAGCGTGACGAGGGACGCATGGAGCCCCGTCGGGACGAGGGCCGCGGCGGGTTCCGCCGCGACGAGGGTCGGGGCGGATTCCGTCGCGACGAGGGTCGCGGCGAGCCCCGTCGGGACCAGGCCCCCATCGAACCGAGGCGGGACGACGCCCCGGTCGAGCCGCGTCAGGAAGAGCCGCGCCAGGACGAGCCGCGCGGCGGCTACCGTCCGGACCAGGGCCGTGGCGGGTTCCGTCGTGACGAGGGTCGCGGCGGGTTCCGTCCGGACCAGGGCCGTGGCGGGTTCCGTCGGGACGAGGAGCGCCCCGGGGAGGCGCCCCCGATGCGCAGCCCCGAGGTGGAGCCTCGGATGGGGGATGACCGCCCCGTCCAGGGCCGCGGGGGCGCCGAGCCCCCTGTCGACCGCGGCTTCCGCGGCGACGAGGACCGCGGGATGGGCGATCAGGGTCGCGGGGGCCGTGGCGGCTTCCGCCGCGGCGGCCGCGAGCCGTTCCGCCGCGACGAGAGGCCCCCGATGCAGCCCCGCGAGGACAGGCCTCCCATGCAGCCTCGTGAGGACCGGCCTCCGATGCAGCCTCGCGAGGACCGGCCTCCGATGGAGCCTCTGGAGCAGGAGGCCCCCCGCCGCGACGAAGTGAGGGAGGCGCCGCCCGTCGAGGAGGTCCGTCGCGAGGAAGAGCGCCCGATGCGCGGGCGCCCCGCTCCTGAGCAGCCCCGCGTCGAGGCGCCGCCCGTGGAACTCGCGGCTGCGCCCCCGGCGCCCGAGGTCGCTGCGCCCCCCGCCGAGGAGGAGGAGGAACAGGGCGTCGGCTTCCATCGCAAGACGACCGGCCGTCGCCGCGGCAAGAAGCGGACCGGCAAGACCCGGGGAGGGCTGGGTGCGGCCCTGGAGTCCGGCGGCGCGGAGACCAAGGAGGCACCTCCGGCCTCGGAGTAGCGATCGGTGTACGGGCGACGCGGCGCGTCGCCCCTCGCTGCTCCCCTCGACGCCGCGCTACGTGGCGGGCTCGATCGTCGCCGACATCGAGCCCGCGCACCGCGGGATCCGGTCGTCCTTCCCGTACGCGTGGATCTGGTCGCGCTTGAACTCCGCCTGCTCGCAGCTCGTGGTCAGCACGATCACCCGCCCCGTCGTGTCCACCTCCTTGGCCATCCCGTACGCCTTCTCCCGCGGGTGGTGGAAGAGCGCCCCGAGCATCTCGATGACGTAGTCGTAGGAGTGGTCGTCGTCGTCCAGGAGCACGACGTTCCACATCGGCGCGAGGCGCGTCACCTCGTCCTGTGAGGGCTCCGTCTCGACGACGGGCTGTGCGGTTCCGCCCAGGCGCGTGTTGGTGATCACACGGTCCTTTCTACCGGGGACCGTCCCGCTCAGCAAGAGCGCAGGACGAGCACCGTCACGATCGCCGCGAGGACGTACGCCACGACGAGGATCACCCCCCTGCGCGGCGAGTCCTCGGACGGGGCGCTCCGCCACGCCCCGTCCACTCTCGACGCAAGCCCGGGTGGCTCCTCGGGCGCCTCGATGAGCACTCGCAATGCCCGGCGATACGCCTCCCACTCCCGCCCGCACGCCGCACACGAGGCCAGGTGGGCCGAGACCGCCGCGGCCTCCCCCGCGCCGAGCGCGCCGTCGTGGTACGGGGAGAGCCGATCCTGGCACTCCCGGCACGTCATCGCGCCCCCTCCCCGAGGTGCGGCTTGAGCGCCTCGCGGAGCATCTCGCGCCCGCGCGCCAGGCGGCTCGAGAGCGTCTTCTCGTTCACGCCGGCAACCTCGGCCGCCTCCGCGTACGACATCCCCTCCATCGAGCAGAGGACGACGGGGAGCCGGTACGTCTCCGGGAGGCCCGCCAGCGCCGTCTCGACCGCGATCTCCAGCTCGAGGTTCTGCGCGCTCGAGCACGGGGTGAGCGCGCCGTCCGGGATGCGGCCGAGGAGCCCCGTCGTGTTCGCCCCGGCGGCCGGCGAGACCGTCCGCTCGGTCCGTCTCCGGGCCCGGTCGAGCACGGCGTTCTTCGCAATCGTGTAGAGCCAGGTCGACACGCGCGCCCTCGGCCTCCAGCGTGCTCGCGCCTGGAAGGCGCGTGCAAAGGCGTCCTGCGTCACGTCTTCGGCCAGGACCGCGTCGCATGTCATCCGCACGGCGAAGGCGTAGATGCGGCGGCGCCAGCGGTGGACGATTGTCGCGAAGGCCTCCGCGTCCCCCGCCGCCGCGCGCGCCATCAGGGAGGCGTCGTCCTCCTCGCCCGGAGTGCCTGGCAGTGGAATCGTGTCGTTCGCGCCCACGGTCTGACGATCCCACGGGACGACGGGTGTGTCAATTGCCGGCGGGAAGGTCCTTGGACGTCCCTTGAAACCTGCTCATTGGGACCTGACACTTCTTCCGTCCATCGACTTGATCTTCCGGTCGAGCGTCGGTCTGGAGATCCCCAGGATCTCGCACGCCTGCTTCTTGTTCCCCTTCGTGATTTCCAGCACGCGCTCGATGTGCTTCCGCTCGATCGCGTCCAGCGACAGGTCCTCGTCCTCCTCCGAGCGGCGGTCCTCAGGGTCGACCACCTGGACGACCAGCGATAGGTCCTCCAGCCAGATCTCGTCGTGGTGCGCCACGGCCGAGCCGCGCTTCACCACGCTGCGCAGCTCCCGCACGTTCCCCGGCCAGTCGTGCTTGAGAAGGTACGACATGACGACTCGGGAGACCCCCTTCACGTCCTTCCTGAACTCGCTCGAGCACTCCCGCACGAATCGGTCGACCAGCAGGGGGACGTCCTCCTTGCGGCGGCGGAGGGGCGGGACCTCGACCGCGACCTCGTTGAGGCGGTAGTAGAGGTCCTCTCGGAAACGGCCGGCCCGCAGCAGCGAAAGAGGATTCCGCTTCGTCGCGGCGATCACCCGGACATCTGTCGCCAGGATTCTGTCTCCCCCCACGCGCTCGTACTCGCGGAACTCCATGGCGCGCAAGAGCTTGGCCTGTCCGGTGGTGGACATGTCGGTGACCTCGTCGAGGAAGAGCGTCCCGCCGTTCGCCTGGTCGAACTTCCCCTGGTGGTCCGAATCGACCAGCGCCGCGCCGCGCTCGTACCCAAACAGCTCGGCCTCCAGGAGGGTCTCCGTCAGGGCGCTGCAGTTGACCACGACGAAGGGCCTCTCGCGGCGGCGGCTGGAGGCGTGAATGGCCCGGGCCAGCATCTCCTTCCCCGTGCCGCTCTCCCCGAGGAGGAGCACGGCGATGTCGGCCGGCGCCGCCGCGCGGGCGCGCTCCATGCACGACTCCATCTCCTTATTGCACGTGATGATGGAGTCGAAGGTGATCTGGGGCTGGCCGTTTCCCGAGTCCTTGCCCATCCACTCATCCTCACTGGACTCGAATCTCGTGGCTCGGTGGGCGGCAGGCTAGCCTCCCCCTCCCGGAGCGTCAAGCAAAAGGTTGTTGCACGGTGCGTGCGAAACGTTACCTGCCCATCCAAGAGATGTGATCGTACTGGCCATCGCCGACCCGCCTGCGTCGCTCGCCTCTAGTGTCCCGTCCAGGCGTATTCTAGCGGTTGGCGGGGCTCCACGGCACGGCGTCGCCACATGGACTCGGCGGCATTTCGGATCTCGGATTTGGGACTGCGGATTGTTGCGGATTGCGGATGGCCGATTGTGGATTCTCCGGGGCGGCCAATCCGAAATCGGCTATCCGCAATCCGCAACAATCCGCA
>Ga0080064_1000545_pt1 | contig 97242 bp, 53 predicted proteins | sample Subgrocontami54m_FD_69260 | JGI IMG/M metagenome (GOLD analysis project Ga0080064, IMG submission 69260) | Subsurface groundwater microbial communities from S. Glens Falls, New York, USA - GMW46 contaminated, 5.4 m (SPADES assembly) (version 2) ...
GATACAGTGATCTCGTCAAATAATGCAGATTTTACGCTGACGAATACGAGTCTGACACGCACGAGCGGTGGATCGTTGACATTAACTGGAATTGAGAATGCGAATCTGACGGGAGGTACTGGCGGTAACTTATTCACCTTAACAGGATGGACGGGGACGGCGAGTCTGACAGGTGGGAATGGCACTGATGCATTGAACCTGACACAGGATACCAATTTCACATTAACCAATACGAGTCTGACGCGTGCGAGCGGAGGGACCCTAACGTTAACGGGTATTGAGAATGCGAATCTGACGGGAGGAGCGAGTGCGAATTCGTTCACGGTATCGGGATGGACGGGCGGGGGAAGCCTGAATGGTTCAGGCGGAACGGATACAGTGATTTCATCGAATGATGCAGATTTTACGTTGTCGGATAGCGTTTTTACGGTGTCTGGTGGAGCTAACCTCACGCTATCGAACATTGAGAATGCGAATCTGACGGGCGGGGCGAGTGCTAATTCATTTACGGTATCGGGCTGGACCGGAGGCGGGAGCATTGATGGAGCGGGTGGGATGGATACCTTGAGTTCATCGGGCGATATAGATTTTGGATTATCAGACGGTCAGTTCACGACATCGACAGGCGCTAATCTGACGTTGTCGAATCTGGAAGCCGCGACGCTTGGCGGAGGGAACAGTGCCAATGCCTTCACGCTGACGGGATGGACGGGAACGGCGAGTCTTAATGGAGGGAGCGGTACTGACACGTTGAATCTGACGCAGGACACGGATTTCACGCTTACGAATGCGAGTTTGACGCGCGCGAGTGGAGGGGCATTGACTTTAGCGGGAATTGATACTGCGAATCTCACGGGAGGAGCGAGTGCCAATTCATTTACAGTCTCCAGTTGGACGGGAGGGGGGATTTTGGATGGAGCTGGCGGCACGGATACAGTGATCTCGTCAAATAATGCAGATTTTACGCTGACGGATACGAGTCTGACACGCACGAGCGGTGGATCGTTGACATTAACTGGAATTGAGAATGCGAATCTGACGGGAGGTACTGGCGGAAATTTATTTACGGTATCGGGCTGGACTGGTGGAGGGATTTTGGATGGAGCGGGCGGCACGGATACGGTGATCTCATCAAACAATGCTAATTTCACACTGACAGGTACGCAGCTTGCAGTGTCCGGCGGGACAACGCTCACGCTATCGAATATGGAAGCCGCGACGCTGACTGGAGGGACTAGCGCGAATACGTTTACGCTGACGGGTTGGACGGGAACAGCGAGTCTTAACGGAGGGAGCGGTACTGACACGTTGAATCTGACGCAGGACACGGATTTCACGCTTACGAATACGAGTTTGACCCGCACGACCGGAGGGGCGTTGACATTAACAGGTATTGAGAATGCGAATCTGACGGGTGGAGTGAGTGACAACGTGTTTGATGTCAGTGCTTCCATGTCGGTAGTGCTTGATGGTGGGGAAGGCTCCGATACTTATACAATTAATTTTGTGAGTTTGCCCGGTGACGTGACGATTAATGATACTGGCCTATTGGCGGCTGATTTATTGACAGTTGGCAGTCCTGCCGGATCGGATGTGGTATTACCGGCAGATGGGCAGATTGTTCGCGGAACGGAATCGGTTAATTATGCCGGGATTGAAAATTTAGACGTAACCGCAGGGAATAATATTTTAGTCGGCAGCGCCAATGTGAGCGGTACGCTGACGCTTAATGCCGGTGGCACCATTGAAGAATCCGGAGCCGATGCTGCCGCTGATATTATTGCCAATATAGCCACATTTATTTCTGTGAATGGAATTGGAACTTTGGGAGCCATCGAGACCACGATTAACACCCTTACGGCCAGTGTGACCGGTCCGGGCAATATTAATCTTTCAGAAACAGATGCCCTTACGATTTCTAATGCAACCGTGAGTACCTTTGCCGGCGATGTGAATATCGTGACGGGAGGAGATTTAACTCTTGGTGTCATTAATGCGAGCGGAGCCGTGAATCTTTTAGTCAATGGAGGATCCATTTTAGACTCTAATGGCGATCTTAATAATATTTCAGCTTCTGCGAACTCCACGATTTTTGTGGACGGAGTAATCGGTTCCTTCACCGACCCTATTGAAGTGACGGTTACCGGTGCCTCACTCGGTATTGCTGCGCCGAGCCAATTGGATGGATATGCGGCGGTCATCAATGGAACGGTCACGCCCAGCGGTACTCTTCAGATGTTTGGAAATTATTCGGGAATCGTTCTCTTTAATGGCGCCAACTTGCGCGAGGTCCTTACTCCTTCGATATCCCTGGATGCTTCCACGCTCGGCAGTCAATTCCTGTTCTCGCCTTTCTTCCATGATCTTAAGGACTTATTCGAAACAAAGCAGAATGAGGGGTTCCCAGTATAGTATGAGATTTTTCCGGAAACGGAAGCTATTTGCGGTAGCAGCACTCCATATTGTTTTTTTTGTCCTTATTTTTAGCTTTAGCAATTTAATCGCCCCTGTTTTTCCTCAGGATGTCCCGCCGCCAGGCTCTAAAGTTGGCTCTGAGCAAGAATCTTTCCGCAAGCCGAAACGGGAGCTTGAACCCGAAAACAAATATTTGATTGATTATGAGATTGAAGACCTGCCTCCGGGTGTGATCAGCGGGGCCTCTTTTTTTGTCAAGGAGATTGCCGTTGATGGCGAGACAAACCTGGAATCCTTCGAGATTCAAAAAATTCTAAGCCCTTACAAAAACCGGGAATTAAAATTGGCTGATTTAAAAAAAGCGGCCCGGACTCTGACGCGCGCTATTCGTTCAAAAGGTTACGTCACAACCCGGGTTTTGGTGCCCCCCCAGAAGGTGGATCAAGGAGTGGTTCATTTTAAGGTGATGGAAGGGAAACTTGGCAAAATTTCCATACAGGGAAATAAGTATTTTAAGGAACGTTTCATGAAGCGTGTCCTTAAAGCGAGGCCTGGCGAAATTTTGCGCTACAGCCGCCTTGAGCGTGATCTCTTGCGCTTAAACACTCATCCCGACCGTGATGTTCGGGCCGTGCTTATTCCGGGTGAAGAGCCCGAAACCACGGATTTGGTTCTTAACGTGAAAGAGACTTTTCCCATACACGTCGGATACAGTTTTGACAATACCGGAACCCGCCTGACGGGGCGTTTGCGGCACGGCATCAGCCTGGCGCATACCAATCTTTTAGGATTGGATGATATGCTGCAGGCGAAATTTTTGATAACGGATGGTTCGCATTTTGCGGGTGTCGCCGTCGATTATCTATTGCCCATCACGGCTTCAGCGGATTTTATTTTCGACTATACGCATGTGAATACACGGTTGGGAGGAGATGATTTCAATGACCTCAAGATTCTGGGCAAGGCGAATATCTGGAGTCCCACAGTTGTTCAGCGAGTCATTGACCGCGACCACTTTGATGTCTCGCTTTTTACGGGAGTGGATTTCAAAGAAATCGAAACAACGCAAGGCGGGCTATCAAATTCCAGGGATAACCTCCGGATTTTACGTCTCGGCGCTCAGTTCGCGGAGCGGGATAAAGGGGGAAGAACTTTTATTACCGATGAGTTTGAATTCGGTTTTTCGCGCATTTTGGGTGCTTCCGATAAAATCGACAGCAATTCCAGCCGTACGGAAGCGGGCGCCCAGTTTTTCAGGACCGTGATTGATTTCGGGAGATTGCAAAAATTGCCTCTGGAATCTTTCCTCATTCTCCGCGGTTCCACGTATTTGACGCCTGACAAATTACCTGCTTCGGAACAGATGCGCGTAGGGGGTGCGGCGACGGTTCGCGGATATCCTGAAGGAGATTACCTCGGCGAACATGGCATCAGCGGAAGCACAGAGCTTCGTTGTCCATGTTATTTTATTCCACGTGATTGGAAATATCCAAAGTCGGAAAATTCCGTGAGAGATTCCATTCAATTGCTCGGTTTTTTTGATGTGGCACGCGTCGCAACAAAAGGCGCTCCTCAGTTTCAGCCGGGCAATCGAACCTTGGCCGGCATGGGTGGAGGGATCCGTTTCAATCTCACACGGAAGCCTTTGGGCAGAAACGTTTCAGCCCGCCTTGATTGGGGAGTTCCCGTCGGGGAAGCGCCGCTTACCGAAAAAAAGGGCTCGCGTCTGCATTTTTCTTTGAATATGACCTTCTGATTATATTTTTTTTGTCCCGCCTTATTTTTTGAGGCCTTACTATGCTCTAACTCATTACTATATAATAGGTTAATGGTTGCTCCATATTCTTGAATAAGCACGCTTTTTGACATTTAAGAAGTCGTGTGTTAAGTTTCTAATAAGTTCTTTATTAGTAGAAGGTTAAAAAATCTGAACGACAAAATCGCTTCGAGAGAGGAGCGGTCCTTGGCGCGGAAAGATGCGCCTGGGGGCAAACCGGTCGAAAGGCCGGGACGCAAAGCCGAACGCCTAAACTTCAATTCTGATTTCCGATTGAAGCACGGTAGGTTGGTTACCGAAAACAGTGGAGAAAATTGTAAAGCCCCTATTCAGGGGGGTACTTTTTACAACCGTAGTTTCCTGCAGTTTGGTTTTTCAGCTATCCGGTATATCTGCCGAGACGGTAGAAGTCCATCAAGCCAACGCCGTTGCTTTCAGGGAAACTTCCTTGCAGTCCGATGAAATTAAACAAGAACCTGTTCTGTTCATTCCGAACCATAAAGATAGTACGGCGCTCTCCGCTACGGAGGTGAAGGCATCACTTCAAAGTTTTTTGACCGCCCTCCCGCGTTATCTGGGTGTTCAGAGCGATAAGGAAAGCGATGAATATGACGCTTTATCCCAAACGCTGTCGACCTTTCTTCAGTCTGAGCAGTTTGAAAAAGTGGTGAAACGGGCTTTAATCAAAAAAGAACCTATTCAGATGGCTTTTTTAATGCCTAAGAAGACAAAAGAGGCAGGCATGATTAATGATATGTCGAGTGCGTTTAATTTTCCCCTTCAATTTGAATCAACCGACGAAATCATCCCCTTCGCAGTCACTCTTTCTCTGGCTCATCCCTCCTATGGACTTGCCATCACCGTTGAGACATCCGAGGACGAAATCCTATACGTCCTTAATCCAACAAATGGTTCGGTCTTTAAGCGTTACGGCCCTGCCTTAGCTTAAAAATACCTCGAACCGCAAAAAGTATTTGATTTTTCAGCAAAATCCGTGAATGATATCCCCCCTATGATTGTTATTACGGGAGGGGCTGGTTTTATCGGAAGCTGTCTGGCGTGGAAATTCAACACGTTGGGAAGAACCGACCTTTTGATTGTGGATGATCGCGGCACGCAGCCCCCAAAGTCCCGCAATATCGCAAAACGCAAATATCTCGATTATTTCGAGAAAAACGATTTTCTGAAAAAACTTTCCAAAAGCGGTATGGCGCGCGAAATCGAGGCCATTTTCCATCTCGGCGCCTGCACCGACACCACGGAAACCAATAAGGAATACCTCTGGGAAACGAATTACGAATATTCCAAGCGTTTGGCCGAATGGTCGCTCAAGGAGGGAAAACCGTTTTTTTATGCCTCCAGCGCAGCGACTTACGGGGACGGCAGCGAGGGCTATTCGGATGATGACAGCAAAACTCCCAAACTCAAGCCGTTGAATCTTTACGGCATGTCGAAACAGATTTTTGATCTTTGGGTGCTGGAGAATAAACTTCAGAAAAAGTTTTTGGGGCTTAAATTTTTTAATGTTTTTGGGCCCAATGAGTATCATAAAGGAGAAATGCGCAGCGTCGTTCATAAAGGGTATGAGCAGATCAAAAAGGAAGGAAAGATAAGGCTTTTCAAGTCTTACCGCAAAGAATATGCGGATGGCGAGCAAAAGCGGGATTTTGTGTATGTGAAGGATGTGGTGGATGTGATGGTATGGTTTTGGGAGCATCCGGGCGTGAAGGGAATTTTTAATCTCGGAGCGGGACGGGCGCAAAGCTGGAAGGATTTGGCACAGGGCATTTTTGAGGCGCTGGGGAAAAAGAATGTGATTGAGTATATCGAAATGCCTGAATCGATTCGGGATAAATATCAATATTGGACTGAAGCGGATCTCACGCACCTGAGAAATGCAGCCTGCCGGCATGCGTTTATGCCGCTTAAGGATGCGGTGAAGGATTATGTGTTGAATTATCTGGAGAAGCCGGACCCTTACCTATAAAATAAATTCTCAAAATGCCGTTAAACCTTTTATGCGTGATTCCGTCTAATCATGTAGCTTGGGAAAGGAGGAGTCGAGTATGTGTGCTTCAGTGTATAAAAAAGTAAGTTCAAAAAAGCTGTTGGCGGTATTTCTATTGTTGACGGTTTTTTCATTAGACCTGAGTGTCCCTGCCTTTGCAGGAGAAAGAGGCGGTGGGCCGGGTGGCGGTGGTGGCCGTCCCGGAGGAGGTGGTCCGGGTGGTGGCGGTGGCCGTCCCGGAGGAGGTGGTCCGGGTGGTGGCGGCGGTGGATTTAGAGGTGGCAATCCTGGTGGTCCCGGAGGCGGAGGATTTAGAGGTGGCAATCCTGGTGGTCCCGGAGGCGGAGGATTTAGAGGTGGCAATCCTCCCGGCCCGATGGGTGGGCAAGGAACGAATTTGGGAAATCCTCCCGGAGCTGCGGGTGGTCCCGGAGCGGGTCCGGCATGGACAGATAATCCGAACCGGGTAGATAATCCTCCTGGACCAGTAGGCGGCCAGGGAACGGATTGGGGAAATCCTCCCGGTCAGGCAGGTGGACCAGGCGCTGGTCCGGCATGGACAGATAATCCGAACCGGGTAGATAATCCTCCTGGACCAGTAGGCGGCCAGGGAACGGATTGGGGTAATCCTCCTGGCCAGGCAGGCGGCCCTGGAGCAGGCCCGGGATGGCAGCAATTTAAACAGCAAATGGTGGAGCGCCGGGTGGATAAATTGTCAACCTTCCGTAATAAAATGGCGGCTAACGGAGCACCTGCGGATAAGCTGGCGAGAATCGATCAGAGAATTCAGAATTTGCAGTCTAAGGCTCAGCCGCCTCAGCAAGGTGCCGAGCAAGCCCCTCAACAGGGAGAGCAAGCAGCGCCTCCGGCTGATACGCAGCAACAACAGTAAGTATTATAGAAAAATTTCGGAGAGGCACCTTCTTAACAGGAGGTGCCTCTTTCGATATCATGAGAAAATACTTTGTTTTCCTTTTAATCCTTGCCGCATTTTTCTTTTTTACTTCCCCGGGTTTTGCTCTCAAAGTAAGCCAGCAGACTTTTCAGCGGCGGCTCAAAGAAGAGAAACTCCAGACCAAGCTCGTTTCCTTTGAGGCCAGACCCTTTGAGGTTTTTACGGATCAGAATTTGCCGGATTCGATGAAACTCCGGATCAAAAAGATCATTGAAGGCGCGGCTAAATCTGTTGGGGCACATTTCGGATACTATCCTTCAGGCACAGCCCAGCTCAAGTTACTTCAGGGCTCGGCGTATGACAGCATTGATGATCCGGATTTGGCCACCAGCGGGTTTTACCAGAACAAAAAAATACGAATGCTTTTTGATTATAAACAGGCCAAACAATCCTTGACGGAATTCGAGGTAGTTTTCCGGCATGAGTACACGCATTTGATCATCGCTTCAATTGACGGAGGAAAAACGCCGCGCTGGCTGCATGAAGGGCTTGCCGTGTATGAGGAAAGAGGCCTGCGGGCCGAAAGCACGGTGAGGGGCGGGCATTTTATCAGACCATGAAAAGTGAGAACAAGCTGGTGCCCATCCGTGAATCTGTTTCCACGGGACTTGCCGAGCAATACGAGAAACGCGGCCGGGATTTTTATGAACAGTCTTATATTCTTTCCAAGTATCTTGTCGACCGTCACGGATTTTTTAAGCTGCGCGGACTGTTTAAAAAACTTAAGGAAGGATTTTTATTTTCCCAAGCACTGGAAACAGTTTACGGAATAGATTTGGAAAAACTTGCCAAGGGTGCTTACGAGAGCTAAAATCATTTTTCTATGAATAATATGGAACCCACACCAAAATTTTCGGGATTTAAATTAACCGCCGTCAATACACTGGTGGCAACTCTTGCCGGCATTATTTCAATCATGGGCGGGCTTTACTCCCTGAAAAATTCGATTTTTCAAACGCAACAAGGAGAGGGAGTGCTTGCCGGAATAGTCCGTGATGAAGCTATCGCCAGGCCGCTTAAGGAAGCCTCGGTGGAAATCTCCAACATTAGCAATTTTGTGGTGAGCACGCTTTATACGGATCAAGGCGGCCGTTATGAGACCGGTAAACTTAAAGAAGGGCCTTATGTTGTGAAAATCTCCGCGGTCAGGCATGTGTCGCAGGTAAAGACCATCACAGTGCTTCGCAACCAAACCTCCACGGTAAATTTTGATCTTGTCCCGGTTGCCGCAGAAGAGAAGGCATCCTCGGTGGCAAGGCCGGAATTTCAGCCGGCGCCAGCCTATATTCCGCCTCCTCCGCCTGCACCCGTTGCCAGGCAGGGGTATCAGCCGGAGACACAAGCGCCATTTTATAATTCCCGGGAAGCAGAGCAGGCTTATCATCCTCCTCAGGTTCATAATTATCCCGGTAGTCCATCCTATCCTGCAGCGCAGAGACCTGCTGCGGGTTCTGCTGTGGCGCAAACAATTGTTCAAACAGGTTTGGAATTGCTGGGCAATTACGCCGCGCAGAAAAATAAAAGTCAACCGGCGGCGGAAACAAGTCAAAACAGTCAGAGGGCAAATACGAACGAAAGCAGTCAGAACTCATATCCAAAGGAGAATCCATGAGGAGACCGGTATTTCATCCTATTTCCGGGATAGTTGCAATGCTATGCGCCTGTTTTTTTATCAACGTTGTAGGACTTCAGGCCGAGGAATCCGCGGCGGTTTCGAGCCCTGGCACGCCTGTCCAGGTCGGGGTAGTGAAGGAAGTTGAAGGCTCGCTTGAAATAAAACGCGAAGGCCAAGCATTGACCGGAAACGCGGGGGATCCCATTTATATCGGAGATCAGCTTGCGACCGGAAAAACGGATCGTGCGTTGATTGAATTCAGTTCGGATAAAAGTTTGGTCAAGATTACGTATGACTCTGTGCTCCTTTTGACCGGCCAGGAGGAAAAAGGCAATGATCAGGCCCGCATAGCACTTATCCGCGGTCTGATGTGGGGCAAGAAAACACAGCATGAGTCGGATCTTCGCATCAAAACTCCGGCAGCTCTTCTGGCTGTGCGCGGCACGGAATATTTTGTGAAGGTGCTTGCGCCGGATATGACCGAGGTGGTGGTGAAGCAGGGCACGGTTGATATCAGCTATGAAGGATACAATGTGCGGGCCAGTGATATGAGCCGAGTGACCATTCAAAAGGGTAAGGCCCCTAGGGTCCAGGGAATCACGGAAAAACTTTTGAATGAGCAGTGGGCGCAGCGTTTTGCATGACGAGTCTCCCCCGCCTGACCCTGTTTTTTGGGGCTACCTTTTTTCTTTTTCTGAAGTCTTCGGCATGTCTTGCCGACGATGAGCCGATTGTCCGCAAGAATGCCTTCCAACGGATGTCCGGCTATTACCTGGAAGAAAAATACGACGAGGCATTGACCGCTTCAGCGCAGGCCCTGGAAGAAAATCCCCGCTCCTACGACGTGCATAACATGCTGGCCCACATTCACTGGCGGCGCCAGGAATGGGATCAGATGCTGGATTCGGCTGAAAAAGCCCTTGCCATACAGGCCGGCGATCCGGATATGCTCGCTCTTTTGGGGCGCGCTTGTTTCATGAAAAAAGAATATGAACGTGCCGCAAAATTTCTTGAAGATGCATCGCGCGCAGTGAATAACCGGAATTTGGAAATTTGTTTTGATCTCGCGGGCACTTATCTTGAAATAAAAAATTATGATCGGGCCATCGAATGGGCGCAAAAAGCGGTTTCGCTTGATCCGGATTTTGCAGCCGCGCATTATATGCTGGGGCGTGCCTGCCTTGAGGCCGGAAGGCCCGCTGAGGCCATCCCGGCTTTTTTAAAGGCCCTGGAGTTGAAGAAGACTTTGACGGTGGTCAGGGAATATCTGGGGCTTGCTTATATGAAAACGGGAGATCGCGCAAAGGCCAGGCAGGTCTTTGAGGAAATTCTCAAAACCGATCCTGACAATAAAACGGCCAAGGAAAATTTCGCTGCGCTTGAAAAGAAAAAAGGTTTTTTTGCTTTCTTTAAATGATCGCGATCGAGATCCCTCCGAATCCCAATTGCGAGGAATGCGAGTATCAGGTGTTTCAGGACATGGGCCAGGCCCGGAAGGTCAGGATGATGCGTCTTTTTAGGGATGGCAAGGGAAAATCATTCTGGATCACTGGTCTGGAAGAAGGGGGAAATCCATGTCCCGCCTTTGCCCAGCGCGTGGCGGACTCGGGCGGCGGCGTGACGTTTCTTGTTTTCGGCGGCTCGTGGGGCATCAGGTTCAAGCCCGAGGATCTCCGGCACGAGCCATGGGATGTGAATAATCCCCGCCAGTGGGGAGAGCCGTTTAAATTCTACGGTGATGAAGAAGACATTGTTTATGAAGAAAACTAAATTCATAGCGGTTATTTTGCTCACATTTTTTCTCCCGGCCTGCACGACCGCGGAGTCTCTTCTCGCGGAGCGGGGCAAAGGCGGAAAAGTTTTTGTCTGCCAGGCCGGCTATGACCGCGCGTATCAGGCCACGCTTTCGGTTATGCGCACGCGGCACCTCAAGGTCATCCGCAAGGATAAAAAGCAGGGCTATATTCTTGTCAGCGACACCATCCGTTTCTTGAACGGTGGAGGCCGGGTGGCGGTTTACCTTTACGAGCTGGAGCCTTCCAAAACCCAGATCGAGATTCAATCCAAGCCGTATTTTTTTATTCCCATCCCAACCATCTACTGGGCCGCGGAACGAAGAGCCTCGTCCCTTGAAAAAGATATTCGCGCTGCGTTAGCGGCGGCCGCTTGAGCAATCGGCACACGTGGCTCCGTGAGAATTATTTTTAAATGCAATCGATCCAAACTAAAGATTTGAACTTTTTTTCCGAAGCATTGATAAGAACCAGCCCGCGTCAATTCATGGGATGGTGAGTAGTCTATGTTCCCAAACATCAACCTTCAGTCGATTCAAAGACATGCCGTGAAAAAAATAATCCTCTGTTTATTTTTATACGCCGGGTGCCTCAGTCTGTTTAGCAGCCGTGTTGCGGCAAATCCTCCGGAGACTGAAAACCCGAAGCCCCCTCTCATCACGACTCAACCCCATAGGGATGGAACGGTGACAGAGACTGTTTCCAACGAAATGGAGGGTGGGCGCATGATTACCTGGACTCATAAGCAGGCAAACGGGCAAGTGATTAAAACCGAAAAAGTGTTTAGATCCAATCCTGGACAGGGGAAAGAAGGCTCTATGGCGGGAGTCAACGGCGAAAAATATGGAAAGACGCATGAGGCCGAAGATGGGTCGGGCTATACCGAAATCCTGGGAGCGAACGGACAAATTGTGGGCGGTAAATTTTTCGGCGCTTCCATGGCCAGCGATGATTCACCCCGGCTGAAAGGAACGGTTTGGGACATGGTGCCCAAGGGGGGCAGTTGGACGCCGATGGCCGATGGGTCCCAAGTCATTCGCAATGCCAAGGGTAACATTGTCAAAACCATTCCTCCTCCTGGTAAAAACGCCGTCGGATCAAATACACCGGTTGCGGCTAATGATCAAATTCCGGCTGTCGGCAATACGGCTGCGTTGCAGGAGCGCACCTCCATTATCAACGGCGGGGTCATGTCCTCAACCCAGCAAGCGGATAGAACCTGGAAACACCATTACTACCGCAAGGATTCGGAGGATGGCACCGTGGTTTCTTACGACGTGCTACCCACGGATGACTTGTATCCCCATGATAATCCGCTTTTCTGGCCGCCCGGGGCTTCCACACCCGGCCGTTTTGTAAAATCTCTTCCTGTGAATGATCCCTCCCGAGAGGAGAGAAAAATTATTTCCACTCGGAATCCGGACGGAACGTGGACACATCGTTTTTATAAAAAAACGGAAATGGGAGTAGTTAACTATGAGCTAGAGCCGGATGATGAATTGTATCCCAAAGATGACCCGCGTTTTGCTCCGTTGCCAAAGCATCCGCTGGCCGGTTCACCCGCGCCGACACCGGCACCCAATCCTCCTCCGCCTCGAGAAACCCAAGCCGAGTCTTCCAAAGAATCGGAGAAATCATGGGATATGGAGACAGGGGCGGCGGCGGAGGAGATGGCTAAAAAGCGCAGGCAGGAGCTTGAAAAGCGAAAAGAGGAAATCATTAATACGTGGGATGAGACACGCGATGAAATACGCCAGGATGATCCGCCGGACATTTATGACGAATATTTTGACGAGTGGGAACGGGAGTTGAACAGTCTTGATAAAGAACTGAATGAATTAAAGGGGCCTAAAGGCATTGCCGCGGAAGAAGAACGCCTGAAGAATGCCATCCGCGGCGGACCCTCCGGTAAAACGACTCTTCCCAAAGATTCTGTTCTTGACGGCATCAAGCGGCCCCTGCAGTTCAAGGACACCGCCCCGCCTTCACTGGATCAGCAAAACACACCACCGCCGCCCCTGCCCATCGGGACGCCGCCCGATCTGGGGCCGGACAAAAAGTCTTTGCCTGACAAGCCATCTCCCTCGCCCGATTCCATTTTAGACGACCTGGACAAGGGCCATTCCCCCGTAGATGAAACAAACAAAGACGGCCAAACGCCAGAGGCCCAAAAAACAGGTAATCCGGTGTTCCGCAAAGCTGCGGAAGAAGCGGATGCTTGTCGGAAGCACATCCTTGAACATTCCCTCATGATGGACAAACGCTTTGGCATTATCGGCGCACGAGAAACATTGAAAGGGGTTATTAAAACCGGTGACAAACGTATCCTTGAAGACATACTGGCCTGGAGTCTGCCCTTTATAGAGGCCTGGCAGGAATTGGATAAAATCATGTATTCGCCACCGATCAAAGAATTGGCGGAAACCAAGGCCATCCTGGGAAAAGAGCATGAAGACGCCGCCCGGGTGATCGACCATCTACAGACGAGCATGCAGGCCTGGGACACGCTCGAACAGAAAATCCAGGGACTTTTCGATCAAGCCCTGAACCTTGCGGCCCAACGCGCGAAACTTTGGGAAAAGCATAATCAGGTATCGGATGAATTTTCGAAAAAGTTTCATGAGCATATCGGTGATGAATATAAAGGCGACCGTGTTAAAAGGGCCGAGGATCTCCGGAAAAAAGCCGATCGGGAGCACAATGCCATTGAAGACGAAATTGCCGAGCTGAATCGGTCTATGAGAAAGGTGTTTATTCAGATCAAGGAGGCCGGCGCAACCAGGCCTTCCTTTGCGACCGAGGAAACCGGCTTGACTTTGCCAAAAAAATTCGATAAGGCGGGAAAAAAGCCTCTATCCAAAGAAGCCGAGGAGGCGCAGAAGAAGATGGAACGCGCTTGCGGCGAAGCGCGCCAGACGGACGGCGAAGCGGTACGTTTGGAAATTCAGGCGGAAAATGCGCAAAAAGATGTAGACTATGCGCAAAAGAAGGTCAACTCCTACTGGGAAAGTAAAGAGCAGGCCAAATGGGAGTATGAGGAAGCGGAAGAAGCGGCGAAGCGTGCGCCCTCCGCGGAGAGTACCTCCCGCGTCAATCAGCTCCGCCGGGAATACGAGGTTTCCCAAAGTTTTCTGAAAAAATCCCAGGCTGAACTGCTGCAGTATCAAAGTCAATTGGCAATAGCAAACTCCAAAATGCAGGAGGCGCAGAAGCGCGCGGATGAGGTCCGGCAGGACTGTGAACGCCGAAAAGCTGCTTTTGAGAAGCTGACCCAAGGACCATAGGAGACACTGTGCCGTTTGAATGTCCGCAGTGCCAGGTCAAAAACTCGCTTCAGATTTTGACCACCCTTGAATTAGGACCAGCTGCAGGCGCTGATGAAACGATGATTCAGCTCACCGAATGTTCGCACTGTGAATTTCAAGCACTAGCCATTTACCAGGAATCGCGAGGCGGCGCCCTGGAGGGAGAGGCGTTCTCCCACCAGGGCTATCCTTTAGCCAAAGAACAATTTCAGCTTTTGACGGATCTCTTCCGGGTATGCCCGGATGGCTTTAAGCGAATGTGCGGTTGCCAGGCCCATCAGGAACTAGCACGGCATGCAGCACTCCAGGACTGGGTTGCATTTTCTCAAAAAAATCCGTTCACGATGAAGCTGGCACCGAGGAGCGGACACCATGCCCCTTAAAATCAACGGCTTGAAAGGCGCCTTCATGGGGTTGATGGCGATAGCGGTCATCCTGGTGCTGGCCAAAGCCAACGAAGGCCGCATAGGCTTGCTGGAAAATATCACGAATTTTTTGACCAGCCCGCCGGTATGGCTTTGTTTCCGCACTCAAACTCCCCCGTTTGTTGCCAATGCGGCTCTTTTGATCTACGGCGCCTTCGTAGGATGGGCGCTGGAATGGATTTTTAAAGAGCGCAGCCGCCACCGGCTTTTTCTGGCTGCAGCGGTCTTGGCCGGGCTGATGGTACTGCACCGGATCGCGCAAATTCGCCTGGAAGGCGATCTGACAGCGACCATCAAAAGCCTTTTTGGAGGACTAGGATGAATACAACCTACACATTCCTGTGGGCTTTTTTGATTTATTTTTTAACATGACACAAACCGCCATGGGAGAGCCTTCCCAGACCTGAGGCAGCGAAAAGTTTTTTATTCAACGTCCAGCTGCGGTGGACTCCCAATAAATTCTGTTTGACCTCAAGAATAATTTTGTTATACTCATCCGACTTGTGATTCAAACGTTGAATCACCTCTGTTCCTTTAAAATCGATTTCAATTTACGGCATAGGTTTTGGGAAGATGGTGAAAATCCATCACGGTCCCGCCGCTGTAACCGGATACATAATCACACGCGACCTTCTTGGTCGCGGTGATTAGTGCTGGCGCAATAGGCGCCAGTGCGAAATCCGCAACCCCGTTTTAAATGGGGAAGTCACTGCTATTCAGAATAAGTTCTGGAGTGGGAAGACGCGGAGAGTAGAGAAGCCCTAATAGCTTTGCTTCGCAAACTATTAGGGCGATCCTCAACAATACAATAGTCCACTAAAACGGCTAAGGTAGTTGAGGATGCGCCGGAAGTCAGAAGACCTGCCTAGGCCATAACCTGTTCCTTCTCCGCGCGAGGGAAGACACGAGGTGCTTTCGCACATCGAGCGCATTCTCTCCCCGGGAAGGCAAAAGGAGATCATGTGCGGAAGACACAGTTTGTATTTCTCTCAATTCTTATCTTGCATCCTTTAAGCGTTTTGGCCGCTGAAACACCGCAGACGGATGCGGAGAAAATAAAAATTACAAAACATGAACCGCCGGTCGTCGCTGTGGTGAGTGCCTCCAAACGCGAACAACCCCTCGAAAAAGTCACACGTTTCGTCACGGTCATCACACGTGAAGAAATTGAAAGAAGCGGCTCCGTTTTTGTCCTTGATCTTTTGCGTGCCATTCCGGGTGTCGCGGTCACGCAGTCCGGGCCCTTGGGACGGACGGTCGGAATTTTCATCCGCGGCACCAACGGCAACCATGCCTTGATGATGGTGGACGGCGTTCAAATCAACAGTCCCACCACAGGCCAGGCTGATCTGGCGGATCTCACCACGGAAAATATCACCAGCGTGGAAAATATCGAGAGAATTGAAATTTTAAGAGGCCCCCAAAGTGTTCTCTACGGTTCAAAAGCTTTGGGCGGTGTCATCAATATTATCACCAAAGCGGGTGAAAAAAAACTTAAGGCATCCACCCGTTTTGAATACGGCACTCATGAAACTTTTTACGAATCCGGAGTTCTTGAGGGAAAAGAGAGAGGATTGTCATTCTCGGGATCGGGTTCCCGTTTTGATACGCAAGGTCCAGGCGAAAACGACGGTTTCCAGAATACGCGCGCGACAGGACACGCGAAACTGGAGGCCACAGACATCTCCAATCTGGACGTGGCTTTTCATTATTACAATGCCTTGGTTGGCATTGAAGATGGATCCTTCCGGCCGGATCCCAATGCGTGGTCGAAGTCGCGAGAACAAATTCTTAATACCGTTTACACCATCGCACTTACGGATTGGTGGGAGCAGAAGCTCAAATATTCTTTTTTCCATGACATGCTTTTCAGCAATGATCCGGCGGATCCGGGAACCAGCCAGCTGGAATTTCCTTTCAAACTGGATACGGACCGCCACACGGGGGAGTTGCAGAGCAATTTTTCTCTCGGTGATTTTGATGTCCTCACTGTCGGTTATGAATTTGAGCATGCGCGGAGCAATAACAAATCCTTTGACCGCATTTTCAGGACGCACGGCTGGTACACTCAGAATGAACTCACCTTGTGGAAAAATTGGACGATAGTCGGCGGGGTGAGGATTGATTACAATTCTTTTTATCATACCGTCGCCTCGCCCCTTGTTTCAAGCGCCTACCTGTTTGAAAAAACTCAAACCAAGTTCAAGGGAAGCTTTGGCCGCGGATTCCGGGCGCCGAGTCTCAACGAACTTTTTTTCCCCAATTTTGGGAATCCAAATCTTGAGCCCGAGGACAACTGGGGCTGGGACGCGGGTTTTGAGCAGTTTTTCTGGGAAAAGAAATCGAGCCTGACGGCTGCTTATTTTCACAATTCCATCAAAAATCTCATTGAATTTGTCAATGTCGGGAATTTCGTCTTTCAAGCTCAAAATGTGAACCGGGCCACGACGCAAGGCGTGGAGCTTGAGCACAAGATTTTTCCCTGGAAAAATCTCACGGTGACCACCGCCTATACCTATCTTGACGCCACCGACGAGGCAACGGGAAAGCGCCTGATTCGCAGGCCCTGGCATTCGGGCCGCGCCGGTTTGAGTTATGACTGGTGGAGATTCCATTTGAACATGGATTGGGCCTTTGTCGGAATGCGGGAAGACAGGACAGGGGCTTCCGCACGCCCTCCCCGCGAGAAAAATCCAGGATACACGAAACTTGACGCTTTTTTGGGTTTCGATCTGAATAAGTATTTCCAAATCTACGGGCGCATCGAGGACTTGACCCATGATCATTATCAGGAGGTTTTGGGTTTTCCAAATCCTTCCACCCGTTTTATCATTGGAACGAAAGGAAAATTCTGATGAAAAGGACCGCTTGTTTGCTGCTTATATGCGCAGGACTATGGGGAATGATGATTCCATACGCCTGGAGTGCGGAAGCCAACACGGAAGCGCCGCTTAACCGGACAGACCCGGATTTGTTTCTTACGAGTTTCCCGTTTTTTTATTCTTACGAATCCGGACAATGGATCAGCTCGCAGCCGGGGCGGATTTTCACAACGGGCAGCGAGACGGCGGATTTTGAGCTTCCTTTTTTGGAACAAGCGCCCCAGCCCATCCGTTATCCGCGCTGGGCTTTGACGCAGGGCTGGCAGGGAGAGCTGGTGGTGGCGATTGAGATTCGCATGGATGGAACCGTCGGGCGATGGAAAGTCATGCATGCAACCGGCCACCGTTCGCTGGATGAGGCGGCGGTAAAAGCCGTGCGCGCATGGCGGTTTGAACCCGGCAAACTTCGCGGCAAGCCGATCGTTTCCTGTATCCAAATTCCCATCCGCTTCCGAGTCGATTGATCGTAAAGGATTCCGCCTCGTCAACGCGTCGGTCCGGCCCACCGAGCCGGCCCTCGCTCGACACTCGGGCTCGCTGTGGACACCATGGCAGCTTCGCCCGAGTGACGTGCCTCGGCGAAATCCTTCGCGATTTTTAAAATTCTAAGCTGAAAGAAATTTCCGGAGCCTGGGGTGCCTTGGAGCGACATTGATTCGGCCGAGCAGGGCGAGAGCGCAGGCCGAATCGTTGAGTGACTCCGAGGCCGCTCGTCTCGGAGGAACGTTCGCGGAAAGGAAGCCCCAGGCAATGGAAGCATTTTTGCTTGTATGGGGCAAGAGTCTGGACTATACTTTGGACATTCATAAAACAGGGAGGAACGTATGATTCACTTTTTTATTCCGCTTATTCCTTTGACATTGGCCGGGGCTCTTTATTTTAAACGCAAAACACTGGCCTATTCATTTCCAGTTCTGCTCATGCTTGTCCGCGGCCTTCTCACGCAACTGTACCTGATTGATATTTTCATGGCGTGCGCTCTTTTGCTTTCCGTTTATGGAGTAAGAACTTTGAAGTCAGAGCAAAAATTGTCCATTTGGCAGATTGCCGGTTTTGCTTTTCTTGCAATCCTTGCCTATGAATTCCTCTCTAGTTTTGGTGTTTGGGTGCTGGGGGGATGCAGCGGCGAAGAAACCCCTCTTTATCCTTATAGTTTAGCCGGGCTTTGGCAGTGTTACCGCACGGCTCTGCCCTATGCGGCAGTCCATTTTTTAAGGGATATCCCTCTCAGCGTGGCGGTGGTCAAGGCCTTTGAGTTTGTTGCCCGGATTCAACCGGTACGGCATGTCGCTCGAGAAAACGCCTGACGGAAGCGAAATCAGCTACACCGAAATCAAGCCCGACGAAACAGCTCTCGTTTCGTTTTTCAAAGAATTATTTCTCTCTCACTGGAAAGAAATTACGTTCGGACCCTGTCTGGACGGCGCGGTTTATGAGATCCGTCTTACCGATCCCCCCAAAGCCGTTGAATACAAAGACGGCTATCTGACTGTCGATACCGGCCCCTGGCATTTTCATTTGTGTGTCGGACGCACATCTTATTTTTCCGAAGAACTGGCAAAAAAACGGCAGGCCACACGCGCTGCTTTTTTTGAAAGCAGGAATCGCACCTGTGTGCCCATGTCCTTTGGATTCCGGCTCTGGAACGGCACGGGCGATCAAATGATCAGTGTGTTTTTCCCCAATCCCTACCTTTCAGAAGACATGAAGCCCGGGAAGCCGGATTGGAAGCGCCTTGAATTGTGGCGCAGTATGAAGGCAAACTTTAGCGGGGATTCTTCCGTATGCCTGGTGCCCGAAGAAGCTCGATTATCGTTTTTATCCTGATTGTCTTTCTTTCCTCCTGCGATAAAATCAAAGCCGGCAAGAAACCGCACATTGAAATGCCTTCCTCCTTTGACACAGTTCTCTTAAAAAACGGCGGCGTGATCCAGGGGCAGATTGTCAGGGAAACGCCGGATGCAATTGAAGTCAGATGGCAGGACGGCGTGGTGGGCTTCAAGCGGAACGAGGTGGTCAGCATCAAGCACAACGACAGCGAGGTTCAGGGTGAGGTGGGGATGGTCATGCCTGAAGCCAAAGGCGAGGAGAAGGATATTCAGGATCCCTCCGCCTATCCCCGGGTTTATCTCAAAAACGGGGAAGTGAAAAAAAAGGTCACTCTTAAAAGGAATGCAAACACGTTGATTCTGGGAGAAAAAATCGAAGAAGGGGGCTTGGTGGAGTTCGAGTTCTCTTTGAATGAAATTGAAAAAGTTATGCTCTGGCCTCCGGCCGTGTCCGAGCCCACGCATGAATTCAAAGAAATTGAAAAGTCTTATCCCTCCTTCCATGTCCACGAAAAGCCACATTATTATATCCTTTCGGATGATGACCCCATGGATCTTAATTTTTACATGAAAGCGCTGGAGCGGTTCTACCAGGAATTTATGATTTATTTTCTGGATTTTTTAAAAGAAGATTACAAACCGCGTACCCTGCAGGCCGTCATTTTCGGCAAGCACGCTGATTTTCAGCAATTGCTCCAAAGTTCCGGTTTTCCCAAAAAAACCAATATCCTCGGGTTTTTCAGCCCTGAAAACCAGGTTCTTTTTCTTTATAACATCAAATCCGTGGAAATGATCAACCGTTATCTTCACAAAAGCACTTATATTGAGGAGCAGATCAAAGACAAGGTGGATATCATTGCCAAGCGGTATTCCGGGGGCGATGAGATCACCGAATCGCGGATCAAGGGGGCAGGCGAGCGTATTCTCGAAAGGCTTGAAAAGGACCGGGTGCACGTGGAGGGTGAGGCGCGGGAGGAAACGGTCAAAACTATTCGTCATGAGGGCGCGCATCAGCTTCTTTATGAGTTTGACGTGCACAGGAAAAAAGGGCGGCAGGGGGCTTGGCTGGTGGAGGGCCTGGCTTCATTCTGCGAGCCGCCCGAGATCGGAGAAATTCATGAGACCCGTCTTATGGAATTAAAATTCGAACTCGAAGATCACCAGCTCATGCCGCTTGAGTATCTTTTGTCTTTTTCTGCCGGCGGGGATATTCACAAACTGGAACCGTCCTATGCCAGTCTGGGCTATGCCCAGAGCTGGGCCTTTGTTCATTTTCTTATGTCAGGTCCGTACCGCAACGGCTTTTTGAATTATGTGAAGGCGGTGGCCGTCGTTCAGGATAAAAATTTTGAGGAAAAACAGGATGTGGCTCTTCTCGAAAAAAATCTGGGCAAATCCGTCAAGGAAGTTGAAAAAGAATTCTTCCCTTATGTGAACGATCTGATCAAAGACCATGTCGATCCCAAGAAATATGAGGATTTCCGCCTCCTGCTGGTGCTCGCCCGTTAACTTTATCTAACCTATTTATAAATAACAAGTTAAGAAAAAGAAAGCCTGGTTTTTAAGAGTTGTTTTCTTTGTATTTGCCCCCCTATCAGGGCATACTTAATAAATAGAGGCGGGGTAGGGGGGAATGAGGGACCTATGCCGAAGGGGAATACGGGATTTACTTTCATCGAACTTCTCATTTGCATCGCTATTATCATACCTGTCCTTCTGGGCGTGTTTGGAGTGGATATTTATTTATCCCGCGCCAGCGACACCTCAAGACAAGTTATGGCCGCCTTGCAGGATGCCAACACCGTGATTGAACGCATAAGAAATGTAGCCAGTAATCAGGGATTGACCCAAGTCACGGCCACCTATCCGAGCGGCCAGGCCGTGGCCGGGTTCACGGGCTTGACCAATGAACAGGCGGTAGTGACCTATCCCAATGCAGTGGCAGATCCGCTGGCCATTACCGTCACGGTCACCTGGCAGGATGCTGCGGGCCGTAACTTGACGCGGGCGCTTTCCACGCAGGTGACGAGGAGATAGCGAAATGATTAGGGGCGAAAAGGGATTCACGATTCTTGAGGCTATGGTGAGCATGATGATCATGAGCATCATCACGCTTCTAACGGTTCAGGCATTTATGACTGGCAGCCGGCTTTGGGATGTCACGTATACGAGATCCAGAGTTTCCGGCGAGGCTCGCATGGCCATTGAACGCCTGACACGCGAACTCAGGAATTCGACCATGGCGAGAATCACGATTCCCCAAGCCAGCATTCTTCAGTTTCAGGTGCCTGCTTCCATTGATGCGAACGGCGTTATCACATGGTCGGGCTGGATTCAGTACAGTATCGGCGGTTTGAATAACGAACAATTGGTACGGCTGGATTTGACCACAGGGGGTTCCACGGTCATGGCCAACAAAGTCACAACCTTGCAATTTGTTTCCAATGCGAATCCGGCGACATTAACAGTCAATTTAACGGCGCAGGATGCGACGGACTATGGAACACAGATTCCGGTTCCCCTTTCGTCTACGGTGGAATTCCGGAATTGAGAAAGGTGGATGAAACGTGAGAATCACGAAGAAAAATAATAAGGGCCGGGAAAAAGGAATCGCGTTGATTGCCACTTTAGGCCTTATAAGCAGCCTTTCCATTCTTGCCGTGTCGCTGATGGCCGTAAGCCTCGTGGAGCTTCAATCCTCGGAGCGCTATGAGAACCGCATGGCTGCATTTCATGCGGCGGACGGCGGCATTGACCAGACGATTGTGAATCTCCGGACCAACCGGGCTTACGCGGGCGTTCCCACCACCAATTATACCGCCGGCAGAACAACAGGCACTTATTCTACTACCGTGACCCAGTCCATCTCCAATGCTAATGTTTATACCATTGCTTCGAGCGGCGGCGTAGGAACGGGAACGGGCTCCTACGGGTTTCAACAGCGAAACATTACGGCGATGGTTGAAATGGCGTCTCAAAGCGGCGGCGGATCCGCCTTTTTTTCCAACGGCGCCATTCAATTGAGCGGCAATGCCACGACTGACGCTTATGATTCGCGGCTGGGGCCTTATAGCCAGACGAACAAAAGCAATGAAGGCCATATAGGAACCAACACCACGCAGGCAGGTTATGTAATGATGTCCGGGAATGCCCGTGTGAATGGGAATTTAACCATCGGGCCTGGCGGAAATCCGCTCACGGCCACTCAGATAAGTGGCAACGCAGTCATCACAGGAACCCGCTCCGCAGCCACAGCCCTCACGCCCATGACAGCCGTGACTATCCCAAGCGGTTTAGCCAGTTCCGGAGCGCTTTCCGTAGCCGGCAACGATACGGTTACATTGGGTGCAGGTACTTATTCTTACACGTCAATCAGCGTTAGCGGAAACGGAAAGCTTATTGTGACGGGAGCGGCCACTATTTATGTGGATGGAAATGTTAGCATTTCGGGGAATGGGGTTGGGACAGCCCAGAACCTTCCCCCGAATCTTACGCTCAATGTGAAAGGAACGCGGACTGTTACTGTTTCAGGCAACGGTGATTTTTACGGCAAAATTTACGCTCCGCAGTCTTCCATTAGCGTGACCGGTAACGGGGCGCTTTTCGGCGCTTTTACGGGCAGTTCATTTGCGGATTCAGGCAACGGCATGATTCATTCTGACAAGGCGCTGGGCGGTGGCGGCACCCAGTCAACGGGCAATGAATTAAAGGCCTGGACCGAAGTTTCCTATTAGAGACAGGCCTTCTTGCTTTTCCCCTTTCTTTTTGGTAGGTTATACCCCTCAATTGACCCATTTGACCCATTCTTTTTACAATTTCAGGAGGTGAAAGCATGCGTTCATTGGCCCAAATCCTTTTATGTCTAGCCGTGCTGCTTAGCCCTTCCTTTGCGCTGGCCGAAGGGGAGCAGAATGTCAATACTGCGATCCGTGATGATTTGAAAAGTCTATCGCGGAAAGTGGATGAGTTAAAGACCCAGAACAAGGCTATTCAGGAGATTCAAGCTCAGATTCTGAAGGAAATAGAACTTCTTAAGGTCCGCATTCACCGGAAAAGCTAAAGCGCGGATATTCGCTGTGGCTTCTAAAACAATTCTTCCGGCGAAAAAACTTCAAGGGATTTTATCCCTGCCGGGAGATAAATCCATTTCCCACCGCGCGGTGATGCTCGCCGCTCTTGCCGAAGGCGAAAGCCGGATTGAAAATTTTCTTCAGGCCGAGGATTGTCTTTCAACCGTCAAGGCTTTCCAGGGCATGGGAATTTCGATTGATGTTGCTTCCGGGAATACGGCGACCATCACGGGAAAAGGAATGCACGGCCTTTCCCAGCCCAAGCGGGAACTTTATCTCGGCAATTCCGGCACCACCACCCGCCTTCTTCTCGGAATCCTTGCGGGCCAGCCGTTTATCGCCACTTTAAGCGGGGATGAATCGCTCAGCAAACGCCCCATGAAGAGAGTTACGGATCCGCTGCGCGAGATGGGTGCGAAAATTCAGGGCCCGCAGGACGGTAATTCATTGCCCTTGACCATCAAGGGAGGGGAATTGCACGGCATTGAGTTCCGCAATGAAATCGCGAGTGCGCAAGTCAAGTCCGCCATCCTTCTGGCGGGCCTTTATGCGGACGGCGAAACCAAAGTGAAAGAGCCCCTGCCTTCCCGGGATCACACGGAAAGGATGCTCACACTTTTCGGTGCTAATTTTAAAAAGCGGGGAAATGTCTGCGTGGTGAAAAAAACAGAAAAACTCAAGCCGCAGACGCTTTGTGTGCCCTGCGATATTTCATCCGCGGCTTTTTTCATCATAGCCGCGCTCCTTGTGCCGGGCTCCGACGTGGTGGTCAGGAATATCATCCTGAATCCCACGCGCACCGGGTTCCTGGGCGTGTTGGAGAAAATGGGTGCGCAATTCACCTATGAAAATGTGCGTCAGGACTGGGAACCGGTGGGCGATATCCGGGTCCGGCATTGCCCGCTTCAGGCCGTAAGGATCACGAAAAAAATGGTTCCCTCTTTGATTGATGAATTGCCAGTTCTCATGGTGGCTTGCGCGCTGGCTTCCGGAAAGTCGGAAATCCGGGGTGCGGAGGAGTTGCGGGTCAAGGAAACCGATCGCATCCATGCCATGTGCGCGAACCTTGGCCGACTAGGGGTGAAGGTGAAAGAGAAACCGGATGGCTGCGTGATTGAAGGACGGGAGGGCTTTCAGGCCGGCGAAGTGGACAGTTTCACGGACCACCGGATTGCCATGTCCATGGCGGTTGCGGCTCTTCGCGCATCAGGGGAGGTCAATATTTTGGGAAGTGAAACGGTTGCCATTTCTTATCCCCGGTTTTTTGAGGATTTGGACAGTTTACGCTATTGACAGCGGAGCCCGTCCTTGACACTCCGAAGGGCTTTTAGTATACTCGCAAAGTCTCGCAATTTTAACAACAAGTCCTCTTTAGTCTTTCACAAGCACTAATTAGGAATAGCTTTTAAGCGAAGGATTTCCGACCTTTCATGGCTTTCATCGAAAGTCTCATGGGATTTTTTTCCACAGATATCGGCATTGATCTCGGCACGGCCAACACGCTGGTTTATGTGCGAGGCCAAGGCGTGGTGCTTTGCGAGCCCTCAGTGGTGGCCATTGAGCGGGGCACCAACCGTGTCGTGGCCGTGGGCGAGGAAGCTAAACGCATGCTGGGCCGCACGCCCGGAAATATTGTGGCCATCCGTCCCATGAAGGACGGCGTGATCGCCGATTTTGACATCACGGAGGCCATGCTGCGATATTTTATCCGTAAGGTGCATAAGAAAAAAACGGTTTTCAGTCCCCGTGTGATCATTGCCGTGCCGAGCGGTATCACGGAAGTTGAAAAACGCGCGGTGAAAGATTCGGCCGAGCGGGCGGGCGCGCGGAGCCCGGTGTATCTTGTCGAAGAACCCATTGCCGCGGCCATTGGCGTGGGCCTTCCGGTGCAGGAGCCTTCGGGAAATATGATTGTGGATATCGGAGGCGGAACCACGGAGATGGCGGTGATCTCGCTTTCCGGCATTGTTTACGCGAAAAGCATCCGTATCGGCGGCGATGAATTTGACGAAGCCATCACCAATCATATCAAAAAAGTTTACAATCTGATGATCGGAGAACGGACCGCGGAGGAAACCAAAATCAAAATCGGTTCTGCCTATCCGCTGGATCCGGAAATCACCATGGAGGTGCGCGGCCGGGATATTCTGGCAGGACTTCCGAAAACCATCACCATCACCAGCCAGGAGGTTCGGGAGGCGCTTTCAGAGCCCATTTCTTCTATTCTCGAAGCTATTCGCATTACGCTGGAGAGAACGCCGCCGGAACTTTCTTCGGATCTTCTTGACTGCGGCATTGTGCTGGCGGGCGGCGGCGCTCTTCTGAGAGGTATTGATAAGCTGATCGCGGAAGAAACCGGCCTGCCGGTGCATATTGCCGAAGATCCGCTCACGGCCATTGCTTTGGGAACGGGCCGTTACTTGAGCGACATCAACCTGCTCAAAAAACTCCAGGTCAACAGCAACGCCAACGGCTCCCAAAAGTACGAACGTTGAACTGATCTGCCCCTGCGCTTTTTAGCAGGTGCGAAAGATAAAAATAGTTACTGTCCCGAGAGGATGAGGCAGGAGCCACTTCGTGGCCACGCAAAAAGCATTTTTCTTCGCGGTCCTTGTCAGTCTGCCCCTCCTTATTGCCTCCTTTTTTAAACCCTTTCCCGAACACCTCAGAGAAAGCTTTTTTTCCGTTTCCAAGCCGGTTTTGTTGGCCGGCGAATCCGTCCGTGACTTTTTTTCCGGGAGCATGGCCGGCTTCCGGAAAATTCTTTTCCTCTATAAAGAAAATGAAGAGCTCAAAAAGGAGGCGGATCTTCTGGAAAAAGAGGTGATTTCCCTCCAGGAAATGGAAAAGGAAAACGACCGTTTGCGCTCCCTGCTGGAGTTTAAAAAAGTCACGCCAAGCCGCACCATTGCGTGCGAGATTATTGCCAGGGATGTTTCCCATTTGAGCAATTGGGCGGTGCTTGACAAGGGTTCGCGGGACGGGTTGAGAAAGGATATGCCGGTGGTGAATCAGCAGGGATTGGTGGGTAAGGTCGCGGCTGTGAGCGCGCACACCGCGAGGGTGATTCTCCTCACCGATGTGGAATCCGGGGTGAGCGGCATCATTCAGAACGGCCGCGACACGGGGCTCATCCATGGCGACGGCACGCCGCTTCTTAAAATGAAGTTCCTGGATCTTAATTCCGATATCAAAATGGGGGAGAGAGTGCTTTCCTCCGGTCTGGGAGGTATCTATCCTAAAGGAGTCCCCATCGGCACGATTCATTCCGTGGAAAGGGAAAAAAGCGGGCTTTATCTTTCGGCCATGGTGAAACCGCTGGTGGCTTTTTCCAAACTTGAGGAAGTCCTATGCCTGGATTATCAGAAGGAAACTCCGGAGAAACGCGCATGATCAGAGTCCCGAGAAGCAAGCTCATCCTGCTTGTTTTCCTGGTTTTTTTTCTTTCGCTTTATTTTACCGCGCCGGTTTTGAGCATCCGGGGTATTCAGCCGGACCTGTGGGTGCTGCTTCTTTTGTTTTACGCTTTCCGTGTGGACTGGAAAAAGGCGCCTCTTTTTGCTTTCACCCTCGGACTTCTCAAAGATTTTCTTTCCATCCGTTTTTTCGGCCTCGAAACCTTTACGCTCGGAGCCGCGGCCATTCTTTTAAGTTTCGTGCTGGGCAAAGTGGAGCGGGACGATCCCCTGAATTTTGTCGTGAGTGCTTTTCTTTTTTCGCTTCTTTATGAATGGATGCTGTGTGCCGGTTTTGCCCTGACGAGCGGATCGTATGCGCTTCTGCCATATTTTTTTGCCCGGTCGTTTTGGACTGCGGTTTATACCGTGGCGGTATTTCCTTTCGCATTTCTTATTTTTCAGTATGTGGCGGAAGACCGGCGATTCTATGAAAGAGGGGCCTTCCGGTGAACGAGGGCCGGCTGATTGCTTTCCGCTGCATCATTTTCGGAACCGTGGTTGCGCTGGCCCTGGCCCTTTTCAACGCGCAGGTGGTCCGCGGTCGGTATTACAAGAAACTCAGCGAAAAAAACAGGATCCGTCTGATTCGTGTGGAAGCGCCGCGAGGCGAGATTCTGGATCGCAACGGCCGGCTGCTTGCCGCAACCCGCCCAGCGCTGGATGTTTTGATCGTCCCCGAAGATTTTGACAAACGCCAGACGGCCGCGCTCGCTAAAATCCTGGAAATTCGCCCGGACAATATCATGCAGAAAATCCGCCATCTGCAGGATGCGCCCTTTGTTCCGGTTCTCCTGAAGCGGGACGTGACGAAGGACGTGGCGTTTCAAATCGAGGAAAGGAAGCCGGAGCTTACGGGTGTTTTTTTGGTCGTGCAGGGCCTGCGGTCCTATCCTCTGGGGAATATCTCGTCCCACGTTTTGGGCTATCTTGGAAAAATCACCAAAGAGGAATATGAACAGCAAAGCGACGAGATTTATCATCCGGATGACTGGGTGGGCCGCAGCGGAATCGAGAAGGTGTTTGACCATGATCTTCGCGGCGACGACGGCGGCCGCCAGGTGGAAGTGAATGTCCGCGGAAGACAGGTCAGGGTCATGAGCGAAAAGGAGCCTTCCGCGGGATCCAATATTACTTTGACCCTTGACGGCCGGCTGCAGGAGTTGGCCTCCAAGATCATCGGCGCACAAAAAGGATCCATGTGTCTGCTTGATCTGGAGCAGGGCGAAGTTCTGGCGCTGGTGAGCAAACCGGATTTTGATCCGAATGTGTTTGTGTCTCCCGCGCATTCCCCGGAGCGTGTGAAACTCATGAGCGATTCGGCGGAGATGCCGCTTTTAAACCGCGGCGTAAGCGCAGGATTTCCGCCGGGCTCGGTGTTCAAACTGGTCACGGCCCTTGCGGCTCTTGAGAGCGGTAAAGTTACGCCTTCCACGGTTTTTGTCTGCAAGGGGAAGTTCCAGCTCACGCCTAATTCCCGGCCGTTCAAGTGTTGGAACGACAAGGGCCACCAGGAGATGACATTGAACCAGGCCATTGAACGCTCCTGCAACATTTATTTTTATCAGGCCGGTATGCGCGCGGGCGCCGAGAACCTGGCCCGCGTGGCGCGCGAGCTCGGATTGGGACAGCTCATGGACATTGAGCTCACCAATATTTCCGAGGGCATGATCCCGGACGCGGAATGGAAACGCAAGCGGTTTCATGATGAATGGTACCAGGGAGAAACCTTGAACTTTGCAATTGGCCAGGGGTATGTGTTGACCACGCCGCTTCAAGTTGCGCGTTTAGTGGGGACCATAGGCAGGGACGGAGAAATTCCGGAAACGCATCTGGTGAGAAACCGGCCGCAGAGGATCCGTAAGCCGAGGCATATTTCCGTTCAGCCGGCTAATATCCATTTTGTGAAACAGGCCATGGAGCTGGTGGTCCAGTCCGACCACGGAACGGGCCAGCTCGCGCGCGTAGATTTTCTTCACATTGGCGCTAAAACAGGAACGGCGCAGGTGCCGCCCCATGAGCCGCATTCCTGGTTCTCCGGTTTTTTCCCGTTTGAGCGGCCGAGATACGCGCTTTCGGTTTTTATCGAGCACGGCGGCCCGGGAGGTTATAATGCCGCGAAACTGGCCAAGCAAATGATCATTGGAATGAAAGATCTCGGATATTTTGAAGGAGTTCCGTATGTTGAGTCTGGAGTACCTCAAGGAAAAACTGTTTAGAGGATTCTACTGGCCTCTTTTCCGGCTGGCCATCCTGATATCGCTTATCGGGCTGGCCATGGTCTACAGCGCTTCGGGAGGCTTGTCGGTTAATTTTGCGGAAAAACAATTTATCTGGCTCGGCGCGGCTATCCTCGCGCTTTTTACGGTGGTGTGGCTCGGATACCGCACGCTTTTAAACTATGGCTACGCCATGTATGCCTTGTCCATCGGGCTTCTCTTTGTTGTCATGTTCATGGGTGCGGTGCGTCTGGGCGCGCAGCGCTGGCTCCATTTCGGGCCTTTTGCCATTCAACCCTCAGAGTTTGTCAAAATTGCGACCATTATAACTTTAGCCCAATACCTGGGCGAAAGGGCCCGAAACCGTTATCAGACCAAGCGTTTTCTCGTCGCATTTTTCATTGTGGCCTTTCCCATGCTTTTAATTTTGGAGCAGCCGGATTTGGGAACAGCGATTATTTTCCTCCCCGTATTTTTTTGCATGCTGCTCATGTGGGGAGTCCGGCTCCGGTATTTTATCATCACGGCCCTGATGGGCGCGGGCACGCTGCCGGTTTTCTGGGCCCTTCTCAAAGGGTATCAAAAAAAACGGTTGCTGGTTTTTCTCAATCCCAATGTGGACCCGTTGGGGGCGGGCTATACGGCGATTCAATCCAAAATTGCGGTTGGGTCCGGCGAGCTGTTTGGAAAGGGATATCTGCACGGCACCCAGATCAAACTCAATTTTCTTCCCGAGCATCACACAGATTTTATTTTTTGCGTGATTGCGGAAGAATGGGGATTCCTCGGCAGTCTCTGCCTTCTTCTTATTTTTTGTCTTCTTTTTGTAAAAATGATCCATGTGATCCAACGCACCAGTGATACCCGCGCCCGGCTTCTGGCCACGGGCATCATTTCCATGATTTTCTTTCACATGGTGGTGAATATCGGCATGACCATCGGAATCATGCCCATTGCCGGATTGCCTTTGCCGTTCATCAGTTACGGCGGATCCTCCCTGGTCACCATGTTTATTGCCATCGGCATTCTGATCTCTATCTATAAAGAACGTTCCATCTTTTGAGAAAAACCTTCTCAAATGTCCTAACTGCTTGCAGTTTCATAAGTTGACATGCAGGGAAGCATCCCCTATAATAAACTCCTTTTTTCAACCTTAAGGCTGAAAATACGATGATACAGTGCGCAATTGTAGGAGCAACGGGATACACGGGGATTGAACTGGCGAGGATTCTTCTGAATCATCCGCAAGTCAGAATTTCCGTTCTCACCACGCGGCAGGATGAAGTGCCGGATATCCGGCTTCTTCTCCCCGAATTGCCAAAGTCCTCGAGCCTCTGCCTGGAAAAGTTCAACTCCAAGGAGGTTATCCGCCGGAGCGATATCATTTTTGTGTGCCTTCCGCATACCGAGGCCATGAATGTAGTGGCTGATTTTTACAAGGCCGGAAAAATCGTGATTGATCTTTCCGCGGATTTCCGCCTTAAAGATCCGCGGCTTTACAAGGCATGGTATCAGCACGCGCACACCAAAAAGGAACTTTTGAAAGAGGCGGTTTACGGTTTGCCGGAAATTTACCGCCGCGCGATCCGAAGCTCCAACCTCATTGCCAATCCGGGATGCTATCCTACGTCCGCAATTCTTGGGCTCAAGCCGCTCTTGGAAAAAGCGCTGATCGAACAGGATGGAATTGTGATCGATTCCAAATCCGGGGTGAGCGGGGCGGGCAAGAAACTGACGATTGGCACTTTTTACGGCGAGGTGCAGGACAATTTCAAGGCCTACAAGGTCAACGCGCATCAGCATATGCCGGAGATCCAGAGCATTCTCGAGGATGTGGCGGGCGGGGAAGTGGAGTTTGTCTTTGTACCGCATCTCCTGCCGCTTCAGCGGGGGATTCTTTCCACGATTTATGTCCAAAAGCGCAAGGGGATTAAAAAACGGGAGATCCTCGCCGCTTTTCAGGAGAGCTATAAGGACGAGCCCTTTGTCCGGGTAAAAAACGAAGGCACGTTTCCGGCGCTCCATGATGTGCAGCACACCAATTTCTGCGATATCGGGATTGCGGCTGATGACCATTCGGACCGGGTGATTGTGATCACCGCGATCGACAATCTAGTCAAGGGCGCGAGCGGGCAGGCCGTGCAAAACATGAATATCCGCTGCGGTTTTGCCGAGACTGCGGGACTGGGGCTTGCTACATGACGACGCAGAGAATCAAGGGCGGCACGATCACGTCGCCGCGCGGGTTTCTGGCCTCGGGCCTTCATGCCGGCATCAAGAAAAACAAGCTGGATCTTGGGCTGGTGGTGTCCACGCGCGCGGCGATTGCGGCCGGCACCTTCACCAAAAGCACGGCCAAGGCCTGGCCTGTGCTCTGGTCCATGCGCGCCGTCACGCATAAAACCCAGTGGACCATTCTTGCCAACAGCGGTAACGCCAATTGCTTCAACGGGGAGGGCGGAAAGCGCGCGGTGGCGGAAAGCGTGAAGCTTTTGTCCCAAGAACTCGGTATTTCGCCTTACTCCATTCTCGTGTGTTCCACCGGAGTGATCGGAAGAACTTTCCCGCTGAAAAAAGTGCTTAAAAATATTCCGGTGCTGGTGGACACGCTTTCCAAGGACGGCGGCAACAAAGCCGCGCAGGCCATTCTCACCACGGATAAATGCACCAAAGAGATTGCCTATTCTTTCATGATCGAGGGCACGGAGGTCAAGATCGGCGCCATTGCCAAGGGCTCCGGCATGATGAATCCCAACATGGCCACCATGTTGTGTTTTATCAGCACGGATGCGAATATTTCCAAGACTTTCCTCAAGAAGGCGCTTAAGGAAGCCGTGTCCGAAACCTTCAATCAGGTGAATGTGGACACGGACATGAGCACGAATGACACGGTGTTTGTGCTGGCCAACGGCTTGGCGAAAAATCCCAAGATCGTTAAGAAGGATAAAAGTTACCGGATTTTCCTTTCACACCTGAAGCGGGTTTGCCGTTACATAGCCAAGGAACTGATCAAGGACGGCGAGGGTGTTGAGCATATTTGTGAAATTAAAATCAAAGGCGCGCGCAGAGAGCAGGACGCGAAAAAAATCGCCCGCCAGCTTGCCTCTTCCATGCTTTTCAAGACCATGCTCGCAGGCGGGGACCCCAACTGGGGAAGGGTGGTGGCCTCTCTCGGCGCCACGCAGATTCCTTTTGAGCCCAAGAAGCTTGACATTGGGTTCGGAGGGGTTAAAATTCTTCAACATGGGAAGTTTTTGAAGAAGAATCTTCCGTTGGTCCGGAAATCATTGAAGCATAAGGAATCGGAAGTGGAAGTCAACCTTAATCTGGGAAAAGGCGAGGCGCGCTTTCTTACCTGCGATCTCACCAAGGCCTACGTAAGGATCAACGCATGGTATACGACTTGAAGGAGCTAGAGAGTCCCATGGAAAAATTGGTGGAAAAAGCCAGCATTCTGATCGAGGCCCTGCCCTATATCAAAAAGTTCAGGGGCAAGGAAATCCTCATCAAATACGGCGGCGCGGCCATGGGCAATGAAGAGATCCGCGAAAATGTGCTTCATGACCTGGTGTTCATGAATTATGTGGGCATCAAGCCCATTCTGATTCACGGAGGCGGGCCGAATATCACGGAGCGGCTTAAAAAAGAGGGGATTCAATCCCGGTTTGTGGACGGCCTCCGCGTGACGGACAAAAAGACCATTGATATTGTGGTGGACACATTGGCCGGACTCAACAAAAGTATTGTCCATGACATTAATCAGCTCGGCGCCCGCGCCATTGGATTGAGCGGCCATGACAACGAAATCCTGAACGTGGTCAAGATGAAAGCCAGTGAGGACATCGGTTTTGTGGGCGAGGTGACTTCCGTGAACATTCTCCCCCTGAAGGAGCTTACGGAATTCAACATCATTCCCGTGATTTATCCGGTGGGCATTGACCAGAAGGGGGAAACCTACAATGTCAACGCCGACGAGGCGGCGGCCAAGATTGCCGCAGCCATGCAGGTCCAGAAGGTGATTGTGTTGACCAATGTTCAAGGCATCATGAGGGACCCCGAAGATCCGCATTCCTTGATTTCCTCGCTTCATGTGGATGAAGTCGAAGCCCTGATCAAAAGCAGAGTGATTACGGGCGGAATGATTCCCAAAGTCAAGGCCTGTATCACGGCCTTGCAGGGACATGTAAAAAAGGCCCATATCATTGACGGCCGCATCAAACATTCCCTCCTGCTCGAGATTTTCACGGATCAGGGAATCGGCACCGAATTCGTTCAGTAAGAACCGGAAGCCATTTAAAAATCCAATGAATACAAAAGAAGTTCAAAATCTTTACGGCGATTATATTCTCCCGACCTACCGGCAGATTCCGGTTTGCCTGGTCAAGGGCAAGGGCTCCAAGGTGTGGGATCTCGCGGGCAGGGAATACCTTGACTTTTTTCCGGGCTGGGCGGTGTCAGGACTTGGGCATTGCCATCCGATGGTGGTGAGCGCGATCAAAGAGCAGGCGCAAAAAATGCTGCATATTTCCAATAATTTTTTGAATCTCAAGCAAGCGCGGCTGGCTGAGGAAATTGTAAAGAACAGTTTCCCGGGCAAGGTTTTTTTTGCAAACAGCGGCGCGGAGGTGGTGGAGGCTGCGATCAAGTTTGCGCGCAAATTCGGCTCCGCAACAGGGCGTTACGAAATTATCAGCATGGAAGGCTCCTTTCACGGAAGGACGCTTGCGGCCGTTGCAGCCACGGGCCAGACCAAGTACCAGCAGGGCTATGAGCCCATGCCTGCTGGTTTTTCGCATGTGGCGCTCAATGATTTTGAGGCGCTCAAGGCCCGCGTGACTTCCAAAACCGTGGCCGTGATTCTGGAATTGATTCAAGGCGAGGGCGGCGTGAATGTGGCGGAGGAGCAGTACGTGAAAAACTTGCGCAAACTCTGCGATGATAAAAATATGCTCCTGATCGTGGATGAGGTCCAGACCGGCATGGGCCGCACGGGAAAGTTTTTCGCCTTTCAGCATTACGGCATTGAGCCGGATCTTATGACTCTGGCCAAGTCTCTCGGAAGCGGCGTGCCCATAGGCGCGCTAGTGGTCAACAACAAGGTCGCAGGCGAAGTTTTTACGCCCGGCAGCCACGCCTCAACCTACGGCGGCAATCCTCTGGTGTGCGCAGCTGCCTTGGCAGTTTTTAAGGCCATCCGCAAGGAGGGACTTCTTAAAAACGCGGAGACTATGGGCCGGTACCTTTATGAAAAAGTATGCGAGCTCAAGAAAAAATATTCTGTGATCAAAGAAATTCGCGGAAAGAATCTCATGCTGGGCGTGGAGCTTGTCACAGCCGGCGCGCCGGTGGTGGACAAGGCCAGGGAACTCGGGCTTTTAATCAATTGCACGCAGGACAAGGTGCTCCGGCTCATGCCCGCGCTCACCGTGAGCAAGCGGATGATTGACAAAGCCATGAAGATTTTGGACCGCAGCTTTAGCGAGGTGCAGCCGTCATGAAACATTTGATTTCGATCAACGATCTTTCGCGCGAGGAAGTGGAATTTATTTTCACGCTCACCTGCCGCTTGAAACAAAATCCCGATGTTTACGCGGACAAACTCAAAGGCCGTACGCTCGGGCTTATTTTTGAAAAACCATCGACCCGCACCTGGGCCTCATTTCATGCCGGCATGACCGAATTGGGAGGCGATGCGCTTTATTTCGGGCCGCAGGATATTGCCATGGGCCAGCGGGAAGAAGTGCGTGATATCGGCCGGGTGCTTTCAAGCTATCTTTCGGGGTTTGTGCTCAGGACTTTTTCGCATAAGACCATCAAGGAATTTGCCCGCTATTCTTCCAAGCCGGTGATTAACGGCCTGAGCGATTACTCCCATCCCTGCCAGGCGCTCACCGACCTTTACACGATTCTGGAAAGATTCGGGTCTGACAATACCCGTAAGCTTAAAGTGGCCTATGTGGGTGATGCCAATAACGTACTCAACTCGCTTCTTTTTCTCTTTGCGAAAATGGGGCTTACCCTTTATTATGCTACCCCCTGGCACTTCAGCCCGAGCCCGGCTGTTCTCAAGATGGTCAAAGCCGTCGTAAAGCGCACGGGTGCAAAAATTTCGGGCTCTTACAGCGCGAAGCAGGCGGTACGGGGTGCGAATGTTATTTACACGGATGTGTGGGTGAGCATGGGGGAAGAGGCCATGGCTGAGGAGAAGAAAAAGTCTTTTAAGCCGTTTCAGGTAAATCAAAAGCTTCTCAAGCAGGCGTCGCCTGAAGTTCAGGTGATGCATTGTTTGCCGGCGCATCGCGGGGAGGAAATCACGGATCAGGTGATGGAGGGCAGGCATTCGCTCATTTTTCAGCAAGCCGCGAACCGCCTCCCCGTGCAAAAAGCAATTTTACTTTATCTGTTGACTGATTTAGCGAAAATTCAAAAACCAGGCACATGAATAATTTCTCTTGCATGCGTCGCTCAAATGCTCCAGCTTTGGCAAAAACTACGCCCGCCGTAGGCGAGGAACACCTCCGTCATTCCCCGCCACAAAGATTGGCGGGGCTGCCGGCTTCCTCCGCCTCCGTCAAGCTAGTTTTGCACGAAGCTTTCGTAATTCGCTCCTTCATGCAAGAAAAATTATTCATCAATATTAATTGTTAGAGGAGGTTTGACAGTGGAAAAGGTGGTTCTGGCTTATTCGGGTGGATTGGACACATCGTGCTGTGTGAGATGGATTCAGGACAAATACGGCCTGGACGTGGTGTGTTTTTCCGCGTTTATCGGCGAGGTCTCGGACAAGGAGGCGCTCAGGAAAAGGGCGCGGGCCGCGGGCGCATCCCGGATTTATATCGAGGATTTGAAAGAGGAGTTTGCCAAGGATTTTATTCTGCCCGCGCTTTGGGCTCACGCAAGATACGAGGGCAAATACACCCTGGCTACCTCGCTCGGCCGGCCTTTGATTGCCAAGCATTTGGTGAAAATCGCCCAAAAGGAAAAGGCGCGTTATGTGGCGCACGGTTGTTCGGGAAAGGGAAATGACCAGGTGAGGATTGAGGTGGGCGTGAACACGCTCGATCCGTCGCTCAAGATTATCGCGCCGCTCAAAGAATGGGATTTTAAATCGCGGGAAGAAGAGATTGAATACGCAGCTGCCGAGAAAATTCCCATTACCGTGACCAAGAAAAGCCCCTACTCCATTGACAAAAATATCTGGGGCGTGGCCATTGAAGCCGGCATTCTCGAGGATCCCTGGGTGGAGCCGCCCGAAGACGCTTATTTATTCACCAAGGGCTGGCGCAAGACCAAAGGAAGCCGGGTGATTACCGTGGATTTTGAAAAGGGCGTGCCGGTAAAACTGAACGGTCAGCGCATGAGTCTTGTGGCTTTGATTGATAAACTCAATCTGATTGCCGGCAAATTCGGTGTGGGCCGTGTGGACATGATTGAGAACCGCGTGGTGGGCATCAAATCGCGCGAGGTGTATGAAGCTCCCGCAGCAGAGATCCTGATGCGCGCGCATGAGGAGCTTGAGTCCATGATCCTTGACCGCGAATTTTTGCATTATAAACGGGCCCTGTCCGATAAATACGCGGACCTGGTTTATTACGGGCTGTGGTTCACGCCGCTCAAGGGGGCGCTCGATAATTTTTTCAGAACGCATCAGCGCCTTATCACAGGGACTGTGCGTTTTAAGCTCGAATCCGGCAAGGCCGTGATCACGGGCCGAAAATCGCCCAATTCCGTTTATTCCGAGGCGCTGGCGACTTATTCGGCCAAGGACGCGTTTGACCACAAGGCCGCGAACGGTTTCATCAAGCTTTGGGGCCTGCCGTATGTGCGGCACGGCGAAGCAGCACCTGCCAAAGGCAAGGTGAAGGATTGACATGGCAAAAAAACTTTGGGGAGGAAGATTCAAGGAAGATCTGGCGGAGGACGCGAAGGATTACTCCTATTCGCTCCATGTGGACTGGCAGCTTTTTCCTTACGATATTAAAGTGAGCAAGGCGCACGCGCAAATGCTCGCAAAATGCGGGCTTATTTCGGGCGCGGAAGCCAAAAAAATCGTGAGGGGGCTGGATTCCGTATTGAAAGAATACGGTCATCGAGCTTTTTGTGAGCTTCTTTCGGAATTTGAGGATGTGCACACGCTGATTCAGAACGTGCTTGAGAAAAGAATCGGCTCAGCCGCGAAAAAACTTCACACCGGCCGTTCGCGAAATGATCTTGTGATCACCTCGGTGAAAATTTATGTGCGGGAAAAACTGGATCTTTTGCGTGAAGCCGTCAATGCATTGCAAAAATCGCTCACCCATCTTGCGGAAAAGTTCGGCGAAGTCGCCATTCCCGGGTACACGCATCTTCAGCGCGCGCAAACTGTGCTTTTGGCGCATCACCTTCTGGCTTATGTGGAAATGCTGGAAAGGGATAAACAGCGTTTTGAGCGCGCCCTTCTTTCGCTCGATGAATGCCCGCTAGGCTCCGCGGCCCTGGCCGGAAGCTCGCTTCCCCTTGACCGCGCTTACACGGCCAAACTTCTCGGCTTTTCAAAAGTAAGCGCGAATTCCGTGGACTCGGTGAGCGACCGGGATTTTATTCTCGAGACGCTTTCCGGCATTGCCATTCTTTTCGTGCATCTTTCGCGCTTGAGTGAGGATTTGATTCTCTGGAACTCAAGCGAATTTGGTTTTGTTTCGTTTCCCGACAGCTACGCCACGGGATCGAGCCTGATGCCGCATAAGAAAAATCCGGACATGCTCGAGCTCACGCGGGGCAGGGCCGGTGCCGCGATCGGAAATCTGGTCACTTTGCTCACGGTGATGAAAGGGCTTCCGCTGGCTTACAATCGCGACATGCAGGAAGATAAAAAACCGCTTTTTGAATCTGTGGCCATGGCCTTGAAGGCGCTCGGCGTGCTTTCCAATATGATGAGCCAAATGGAAGTCAATGACGATCGCTGCTTTGAGGCCACGCGGGACAGCCTGCTTTATGCCACGGATCTTTTGGATTATCTTATCCTCAAAGGGATTGCCTTCAAGGACGCGCATGAATTAGTGGGAAAAATGGTCCAGCACTCGCTTGTCATCGAAAGGCCGCTAAAGGAGCTTTCCTTCAGCGAGCTCAAACAGTTTTCGCCCGTGATCGAAAAAGACATTTACCAGGTTTTCAATCCCCAGAAAAGCCTAGCCGGGAAAAAGACTGCCGGCTCCACGAATCCCAAGCTGGTTGCCGAGCAAATTAAAGCCTGGAAGAAACGTACGGAAAATTTCCGCAAATTAATTAAATAATCAGGCGGGTGGCAGGGGGACAGGGCTCCCAGCCGCGCGCAGCGCAAACGAGCACGGATGGGATGGCCCCCTGACAGGACCCGCCGATAGTTAATAGAAAGGAAATTTTAGTGCACGACTTTATTTACCGGAATGGTGAGCTTTACTGTGAACAGGTGCGCGTACGCGACATCGTGAACGCCGCCGGTACGCCTTTTTACCTTTACAGCTATAAGACGATCAGCGAGCACTACGAAAAGCTCTCGCGCGCTTTCCGGCCGGTTGACCCGCTGATTTGTTTTTCCATGAAAGCTAATTCCAACCTGGCTTTTATCCGGGCGCTGGTCAAAAAAGGATCTGGCCTGGACATTGTCTCGGGCGGAGAGCTTTTTCGCGCTCTTAAAGCCGGCTGTCCGCCTAAGAAAATCGTGTATGCGGGCGTGGGAAAGAGCGAACAGGAAATTGCCAAGGCCATTGACACCGGGATTCTTCTTTTTAATGTGGAGTCGATTCCGGAACTCGAGACGATTGATACTCTTGCGAGGCGCCGAAAAAAAATCGTGGATATTTCGCTGCGATTAAATCCGGACGTGGATCCCAAAACCCATAAATACATCACCACGGGTAAAAAAGAATCAAAGTTCGGTATTGACCTTGACCGCGCTTTTGAAATTTACACGGAGCAGGAGGATTTCCCCAATTTAAGAATTACGGGAGCGCATGTGCATATCGGCTCCCAAATCACGAGCGGCGATCCCTTTGTGAAGGCCTTCACAAAAGTGCTGGATTTTCTGGATAAGGTGGAAGCGAAGGGGATCCATATCCGGTATTTGAATTTGGGAGGGGGGCTTGCGGCCATTTATAAAGAGGAAAAGCCCCAGACCGCGGACCAGTATGCGCGCCGCATCCTTCCTTTGCTTAAAAAGTTTCGAAGCCGGAGAAAAGAAAAAGTGCGGATTATTTTTGAGCCGGGGCGTTTCATTGCCGCGAACAGCGGAATTTTCGTGACCCGTGTGATCTACGTCAAAAAAACGCATGCCAAAAATTTTGTGATTGTAGACGGAGCCATGAATGACCTGATCCGGCCGGCGCTTTATGACGCTTACCATGACGTTCGGCCAGTAGTCGAGACCAAGGACAAAGAAAAAGTCCATTCCGATGTGGTAGGGCCCATTTGCGAGAGCGGAGATTTTCTGGCCAAGGACCGCGCGCTTCCGCCGCTCGCCAAAGGGGATGCGCTGGCTGTGATGACGGCCGGCGCTTACGGATTCACCATGTCGAGCCAGTATAATTCCCGGCCGCGTGCGCCGGAAATCATGGTAAAGGGAAAGAAGTTTGAGGTGGTGCGGCAAAGAGAGAGTTACGAGGATTTGATACGCGGGGAAAAAGTGCCGTCCTTTGTGGGGTGATCGTGAAAAAGCCGCTTTCTTTTTATAAAATGGAGGCCTCGGGCAATGACTTTGTGGTCATTGACAACCGGCGTAAAGCCGTACGCGAGGCCAAAAAATTCGCGGTCGAAATCTGCGACCGACACCGGGGCGTGGGCGCAGACGGAGTCCTATTGATCGAGTCATCGCGCAAAGCGGATTTCAAAATGCGGATCCTGAATGCGGACGGCTCCGAGGCCGAGATGTGCGGCAACGGCTCGCGGTGCGTGGCGCTTTACGCACGCCAGGTGATGAAACTGCCGGCCAAATTTCTCATGGAGACTTTGGCCGGTCCGATTGGCGCGGATGTGAAAAAGGATTTGATCCGCGTCAAGCTGAGCGATCCCAAAGAATTCAAGTCGCAGGCGGTGCTGAATGCGGACGGTACGGCCTGGCAGTATTATTTTGTGAACACGGGCGTTCCGCACGTGGTTATTTTTGTAGAAGATATTACCAATTTTCCTGTGCACACCATCGGCGAGAAAATCCGCTTTCACGAGGTTTTCAAGCCGGCCGGAACCAACGTGAATTTTGTTCAGGTGACGGGCACAAATGCGATTTCAGTCCGCACGTATGAGCGGGGCGTGGGCGAGACTCAGGCCTGCGGTACCGGGGTCACGGCCGCGGCCCTGATCAGCGCGGTTTCGGGGCGTTGCCGGCCGCCGGTCAAGGTCAAGACGCTGGGAGGCGAGATTTTGACCGTTGATTTTAAGCTTGATTCCTCCGGGGTCCGGGATGTATATCTGGAGGGGAAAGCCAACTTTATTTATAAGGGGACATTGTCATGATTAAATTTGAAGGGTCCATGGTGGCGCTGGTCACGCCATTCAAAGCAGGGAAGGTGGATGAGGCTGAGTTCCGCAGGCTCATCGATTTTCAGATCGAACAGGGAACGGATGTGATTGTGCCGTGCGGGACCACGGGCGAATCTGCCACGCTGAGCCATGACGAGCACCGCCGGCTGATGTCGCTTGCCGTAGAACATGTGGACGGACGGGTGCCGGTGGTGGTCGGGGCCGGCTCCAATTGCACGGAAGAAGGGCTGGGCCTGATTCAGCATGCGAAAAAAGTGGGCGCCGACGGCGTGCTGGTCGTGAATCCCTATTACAACAAGCCCACGCAGGAAGGCCTTTACCGGCACTACGAATATCTGGCGAAAAAAGTCGACATTCCGTTTGTGGTTTACAATATTCCGGGCCGTACCGGCATCAACATGGCGCCCGAGACCGTGGCCCGGCTTAGGAAAAATGTTCCCAATATTCTCGCCATCAAAGAGGCGAGCGGAAGTCTGGATCAGGTGAGCCAGATTCTCGCAACCTCGGACATCACCGTGCTTTCGGGTGATGATTCGCTCACGCTTCCCATGATGGCTGTGGGCGCAAAGGGCGTGATTTCGGCCGCGGCGAACGTAATCCCGAAGCAAATGTCGGATCTCACGCATGCTGTGCTGAGCGGCAATTTTGACCGGGCGCAGAGAATTCATCTGGATATTTTCCAGCTTCTCAAACTCCTTTTTATCGAAACCAATCCGATTCCGGTCAAGACCGCGCTGGCGATGATGGGGCTGATTAAGGAAGAATTCCGCCTGCCGCTTTGCGAAATGTCGGCGGACAATAAGGAAAATCTTCGCGCCATGCTTTTGCTCATGGGCATTATCGAAAAACCCCGGAAAGCGGTTAAAGTTAAATCTTAAGTCTAACCTCTCCCTTGATGGGAGAGGGAAGGGTGAGGGTGAAGTAAGTCAATGATTAAACTTATTGTGGCAGGGGCATGCGGCAAGATGGGATCGCAGATTCTTTCGCTTGCCGCGCGGGACAAGGCCTTCACGATTGCCGGCGCTTTCGAATCCAAGGGCCATGCACGCGTGGGAAAATCCCTGGGCGAGGTGCTCGGAATCGAAGGACTTAACGTGACGGTCATGGCCGGAATCGAGAGCGTGATCAAAAACGGCGATGTGCTGATTGATTTCACGCACCGCGACGCCACGCCGGACCATGTCCGCGCCTGCCAGCAGGCCGGCAAAGCCATGGTGATAGGCACCACCGGCCTTTCAGACGAAACTTTAAAAGCCATCAAGCAGGCCTCCCAAAAAATTGCCATCGTCCAGTCTCCCAACATGAGTGCGGGTGTCAATCTGCTTTTCAAACTCACGGAGCTTGTCGCGGAAAAACTTTCCGACGAATACGACATCGAAATCGTGGAGTCCCATCACCGCCACAAAAAAGACGCGCCGAGCGGTACCGCGCTTGAGCTGGCGCGTTCCGCCGCTCGGGGAAGAAAAATTGATATTGCCCGCCAGGCCGTCTACGGCCGTGAAGGTCTGACCGGAGAAAGGCCCAAAGGTGCCATTGGCATCCATGCCGTGCGCGGCGGTGATGTGGTCGGCGATCACACCGTTTCTTTCATGGCCGAAGGCGAACGCATTGAGCTCACCCACAAGGCCTCCAGCCGCGAGGCCTTTGCCAAAGGCGCCCTCCTCGCCGCCCGATTCGTGACCTCCAAAAAGACCGGCCTCTACACCATGCACGACGTGCTTGGGCTGTAGAAGTAGACGGTAGACGTACCGGTTCTGCCGGGGACAGGTATTGATTAGGGAGCATTCCTATGATAATGCTTCTCTTGATTTTGCTGCTCGCGGTCGGAGCGGCGATTCTTGTTTTTAAAAAAGTCAGTAATTTGCCGCTGCGGTATTTTTTGATGTTTGTTTTCCTTTCCATTGCTGCCGGGATATTTTGGATATTCTGGATAGCTCTTCGATCCGGAGAGATGTAAAATCAAAATGAAAGTAATATATGACGAAGCACAGGAAGCTTTCCCTTCCTAAGGCGCTTAAAAGATTGCGGCGCGGCGAGGAAGATTTGCGGAAGGGAAAAACCCGCAGTTGGAAGGAAATTAAAATGCGACTTAAGGATATTAAGAAGGGCAAGAAAGAATCCTACCTAAAAGCCAGCGAAATCGATAAGTTGTTTTAACGCCCGGCATATTTTTTTGCTCCCCATTCGAGCCGATTTGGTAATATAAGACCGAAGGCAAAAATAAAGGAGAAAAGCCATGGCTAAATCAATTCCGGAAGGATATCACGCAGTCACGCCGAGTCTTACGTTCAAAGATTCGCAAAAGGCAATCGAGTTTTATAAAAAAGCTTTCGGCGCAAAAGTCATTGATGTGCTTGCCAGCCCGACGGGGCGCGGCCTTATGCACGCGACGATTCAGATCGGCAATTCGATCGTGATGATGGGCGACGAGATGCCGAATTGCAAGAGCGCTGAAACGCTCGGCAGCTCGCCGATCAGCCTTTATGTTTACGTGCCGAATGCGGACGCGGCGTTCAAGCAGGCCGTCGAAGCCGGGGGAACAGTCGTGATGCCGGTGGCCGACATGTTCTGGGGAGACCGCGCGGGGTCGATCAAAGATCCGTTCGGTTACTCGTGGATGATCGCCACGCATCAGCAAGACCTAACCCAGGAGCAGATCCGCAAAGGCGCCGAGGCCTTTTCCGCTCAAATAGCGAAGAAATAATGCAAGAGAGAATAATCCTACGACCAAATTCCTTCCACTGTAATTTCCACTCCGCTTTGCCATATTCTGTCTATTTTTAATTAAATTTGATTAATCAAAAATTAATCTTTATCCCCTTCTAAAACAATATCTTATGTGTTATATTTATTACTTAATAAATATAGTAAATAAACTATGTCCATTACCAACCTTACCTCTCACAGAATGAAGTTTCCATTACGCGTGGTGGCTGCCACGACTTTGTTTTTTTTCCTCAGTCAAAACCTCGGTTTATCTGCTCCTGAAATCATTCGAATCATGAAACCCGGCAAAGAGTTTATTCGTCCTGGAATCAATATCGAAATTCCTTCGGCCCTGGGCGAGATCGAATCGATCCATGAAGCTCCGGAAAGCGCGAGCTTGATTGTGCACATCCAGGACGCCCACGGAAACTACGAAGCGCAGAAACATACCGCAGCCATTATCAAATATCTAGTTGAAAAGCATCAGTTCAAACTTCTCTTCACGGAAGGCGCGAATGAAAAGCTAAATCCCGATCTTTTTCATTTTTTTGAGGATACATCCTTGAATCTCAAAGTGGCCGACACCTTGATGCATCACGGAGAATTCACCGGCCCGGAAATGTTTCTTCTTTCGGCAAGCGGAGAGAAGAAATCCCACGAAGTGGAAGGTTACGGGATTGAAAAAAATGACCTTTACAGCAGGGACATTAGCCTTTTCCGGAAAATAATCCGATCTGAAAGTAAGAAGACTTCGCGTGATTTTTTTGAAAATCTCAAGTCCTCCGTCAATGTTCTTGAAAGCCGGATATTCTCCAAGGAGCTTCGCGGTTTTGTCAAGGAATGGAAGAAAAAAGAAGAGAAGAGGCATCTTCTTCGCTACATCGATATTTTGTACAAGCAAGCTCAATCGAATCTTTCTCTCGATCTGAAAGACCCCCGAACCCAGGATCAATATCCCGCTCTTTTGCGGGTGCTCAAATTAAAAGACCTGGAAGGAAAGCTTGATCCGGCCAAAGTCCAGGAAGAAAAGGAAGCTATTCTTAAACTGGTCCGGGGCAAAATCGATCCAGGCCTGTTTCAAGAGCTTTCCCGGCTTCAGACCGATCTCAAAGATAAGTCCAGTCCCCACCCAAGGTTTTTCTTTGAAAAATTGTATGAAGAGAGCCATAAGCTCGGCCTTAACTTCAACCATTTCCCGCAGTTTTCTCTTTATGCAACGTCTTTGATTTTCCAAAACGAAATCGAATCCAAAGAACTTTTCCGGGAAGTGGATCGGCTGACGGAGAAAATTTTTAAAGTGCTTGTTAAAACCGAAGAAGAGCGTTTGCTTCTCGAACTCATCAGAGATATTTTGCTTTTAGAAAGACTTTTCCGGCTGGAACTTTCGAGAACCGAATACCGCAGGCTTCTTAAACGGAAATCCGCAATCCAACCCTCAGTGATTACAAAGCGTATCGAGGCATTGAAGCAAAGGAAGGCATCAGGGTTTGATGGGGAATGGGACAAACGATTTAAACAGGCTCTTGAATTTTATCATTTTGCCCAGGCCAGAGAGCGCCATTTTCTCGACAAAACTTTTGAGATCATGAAAGCGAAGAATCAAACCAAAGCTATTTTGGTCACAGGGGGATTTCATACAGAAGGTCTTAAAAAACGGATGAAAGAAAAAGGCCTGGCCTATGTTCAAGTGAGTCCAAGGATGAGCGGTCCGGAAAACGGCCGCGACGCTTATCTTCGCGCCATGCTTGGAAAAAATCGAATGGTCGCAAAATCCCAAATCATGCTCGCGTCTCATTTGATTTCCCAGCAAGCTCAATTGGGCATGCTGGATAAAAACAGCCAAGTAGCACGCAAGTACCTGGAACTCCGAAACCGGTTTTTAGCTGCTGCATTGTTGGCCTACGCGCATAACCAAATGCAATTAGCCCGCATCTCAAGAAGGCGGCCCGATCTTGCCCCTTACTTGGGTGAGCGCAGCTCTCAATCCCTAATCGCCTTTTCCACCCAGCCCCAAAGTAGCAGCCAAGCCGCAGGCTTTTCGCGGTCTACTGTAGCCCCTGCGGGGCAGTCCCCGAGCGAAAGCGAGGGGGCGAGCTTGGGGAGCGACGCGGCCCGCGGGCCGGAAGCCCTTGCTTCCGGCACTCCGCCGGGTTTTTCGCCGCCGAGGTTGAAAGACCTGGCCCCTCCATTGCTGAGTGCTGTGATTGCGGTTGCCTGGCTTGCGGCGATGGGGATTCCGTTTTTTTCTTACCATGCATTGATGGTTCTTTTCCTAAATATTTCATTGGCCCGGTTGTTTTTATGGGCGGCGGTGGGTGTTCACGGGGCGGGTCATGTTGTATTCAATACGATTCTTGATGGCGATTTAGGATTTTTGAAATGGAGAAACGTTTTTGAAACGAGCGGAAAAATCCACGCCGGGAAACCGGGGACTTTACGGATTCGTCTCAAGTCGTCCGGAGGGATTTTCTTTAATTTGCTCGCTGTTAATGGCGCACTCTTTTTCGCATTTTCCGCCGGTTCGGTTTGGGCCCCAGCTTTGATCTTTGCGTTCGGCGCCTGGCAGGCGATTGCGGCCATTTCTTCGTGGGGGGATCTAGTTGCTCTCTTCACAGGTCTCGCCGCACAATTTCCCTGCGGCATTTCCGGAATGGTTGTGCATCCTCGGGAGGGGGATGACCTCCGGCAAATATCACCGGTCTCCGTCAATAAGAAACTAAAGGCCACGCATTTATTCCAGATCAAGCGCGGCGGACATTCCGCAGGAGAATCCCATCTGGCAGTATGGCCCGAAAAAGATTTTAATCGCTTGGCGCAAGAGGGCGTTTTTGATCATTCAGGCAGAGGAGATTTGCAGGAAAGCCGAAGAATAGTTCGGGTGGGGCCTGTTTCGACGAAGGTGATCAAACCCAAGAGAGGAGATTTGATCGCGCTGATGGATACTAAAAGAGAGAAGGACCACCGGAAAAAAGAAGCGGCTGGCTACGAGCCGCTCAAAGATGAACGATTGATGATTGGCCATTCACGATTCACGACTTTCGGCGGAACCTCGCTTGAAGGGACTCATCCTCACAACTGGTCAGGCCCGAAACGCGTGATGGAATGGGCTCTTCAAAATGGGAAGCTTGAACTGGTGGAGCTACTCCTCAATACCTCCATCGTGCACAACGGAAATTTTCAGGGTTACAAAGTCGGCGGTAAGCTGCGGGGACTCGCGGAATTGAATGTCTGGCTTGAGCAGGCGCTTGGAAAACCCCTGGCCAAGCGCGAATCCGGCAAACTTGACGCCCCTGAGATTTACGATTCCCGTTTGGTAGCGGGGTTGATGGATATGCTCATCACGCAGGGAATGTGGTATGCGTCCGTGAGATATGCCTATCACATGGCGATTCCGGAAACTTTTGATCATACCCTCAAAGGCAAGCAGCCCACCGGCGAAGATATAAAGTCCTGGGCCTATGTCTTTGAAGATATGTTTCTCGGAATGCTCCGAAGGAAAGATATCATCTTTGAAAACGGTTTGACTTCCCTGGGAGATGTTCCGGGAGACAAAATCGATAAGCTTGTCACCGAGATCCAAAAACTCGTGGAGAGGGATATCCGTTTTATTGATTTGCCGGCAAGCCGCAGAGAAGAGTTCGTGAAAGCGGCTGTTTACGCCTTTTTTAAAAATGATTCCGTGGAGTCGGCGCGCCTTTTTATGAAAAATGCCTCAGGCGACAGCACCTTGGGTCTCGCGCTTCAAACCACCTTGGATTTTAAGACCCGGCGAATCGTTTACCTATCGCGCAAGCAGCCTGTTGTGATCGGACATGACAAGGCGCACGATGACTATTTTGGGAATTCTACTTTGAGCGCCGTCAAAGCGGAGGTGCGGCCTCAGGACCTGGAGTTCTTACGCTTGGATCAGGGCGGCGAAATCGCCACCATCGATTTGAAAAACGGGCTCCAAATTTATTCCTGTCAAAATGGATGCACGGCCAACGCCGCCTCTCCGGAGGCACGCTGGATTCCGGCATGGCAAAATCCCTACGTTTCTATCCCTAAAGAGGAAAAAACTGAAGACGTCACGGCAGAATTCAAAAAGAATCCGGCGGCCAGGGACAAAGAAAAAATCACCCGCACGTTTTTAAAGGTATCGCAAAATTGGAAACGCGGCGGCGAGCAGGATGAGGATCATAAGCCGAATTTTAATCTCGAATCAGCAGGAGACTTGGCCAATCTTTTGTTTGAAAGGGCAAAAGACCGGATGGCGAAGGTTCGCTCGCGTTTAAAAGACGCATCCGCGGCAAGGCCTCTTATGCCCGAACAGTCAGCCTTCCCGGATCTTTTGATCGTAGGTAAAGAAAAAAGCGGTGTGGAAGGCGGGATTTTTGCCAGAAACCTCAAGAAATCATTTCCCTTTTTGAACGTTCAATCGATCGACGCGGATGAATTCTTGGAAAGCGTTCCGGCGAACGGAAAAAAGACGGATCAAAGAAAAGTGGGCCCGAACACCATCCTTCTTTTTATCAGCGAATCCGGAGAAACTTACAGCACGTATCAAGCCTTGGAGGCTGCGCTTCAATTAAAAAAAGATAAAAAAGTCCAGGACACTTTTGTGATGACGCGGGAATTCGATAGCGCGATGGCAGCGCTGATCCAGGACTTTCACCCGGATGCCCCGTTCTCAAAACGCATTTTTACCACCGATCACGATGCTCCCGATGCGGAGGCCGCGTCCCTCCCTGTGGTCGCACTTCGCCAAACCTTAAACGAGCTCTTCTCTTTCATCAGCCAAAAAATGGTTTCCGAAAAAATTCCCATGGGACATTATTTCGAAGAAATATCTGCGATGAATCACGAGGCCAGCGAAGCGTCCCTAACTCGATCCAAAGAAATCTTGGAGGTGCTTGACCAAGCCAAATCAGCAGCAAGGCAGAGTCTCGAGGATGTCCTGGATGACCCGCAGTCTCCGGTTCATCAGCAGATTCAGGGCGTGGCCAAGGCGGAAGCTCTGGATATCAAGAGGCCGGCCCAATTTGACATCGCGATGAGGGTCTATGTTTTTCTGTCCGTAGTATTTCGTTTCTCCTTGTTCTCAGGGTTGGCTTTGTGGGGGCTGGGGTTTGCTTTTTCGGGATGGGCGATGCCCGCAGCTTGGCTGGTGTGGGCAGGAGTTGTGTTCTTGATTGCCGATGCATTTTTTTACACCTTTGGCATGACCTTGCTCAGTTATTTATGGCGCGCATGGACGGGTAGCCAGGTTTTGGTGTGGGATGGCCCGTGGACGGTTGCGGTGAGCTCCGGAGACAATACGGACCACACCGGAAATTATGCGAAGAAACTTTTTGCCCTGGCTTACGGCCATCTCGGAATTTTCATTCATGAGATGAAGGCCTCCTCGCTCAAACATCAATTTCAGGGCCCGGCGAGAAAATCCAAAGTTGTCCTCAATGGCGCTCCGGATAAAAAACTGGGTAAAAATCAAGAGGCCAAGCAAAGAGAGATTGTCAAAGCAGGGCAAGGAGAACAAGAGCGCCGGCGTTTGGGTGTTCACCCGGAGGTCGTTTTTTTAACGACCGATCCTGATCCCGATCTCGGAGACGCTGCTTTTAAACACGTAATTAAATTGCCGGGGGTCCGCTCGCAACTCCAAAACGTGGACGCTTCCGGATTGTTAGGTGATTTGTTGGACAGCCAATACGATTCTCTCGTGAGATTTGCAGGCGATGTGGAATTCTGGCACACCCAAGCCACGGAAACCGCAACCTTCAAGACGCCTTTCGGCAAATGGGTGGCGTGGCCCTTGGGACTCACGGAGGGAGAGGCGGCGGTTCACAGCACGGCCGCGCCCGTGGAAGCGCCTCCGGCTCCGATCACGGTAGAAGAAGAAAAACCCGAGGCCAAGACCGCCGTGCAGCCACTGACCTTTAACTTTGATCTGGATTTTGGAAAGACTGCGAAGAAAAAACCAAGCAAGTTTGTGAACTCTTTGAAAAGAAATCAACTGATACTCTTTAGTTTCACTGTCTTTCTGAGTTTATTCGCTTTATTTAGAGGCTTTTTTGGGCCGCTTCTCCAAGTACCAATCTTTAAACTTTTCATCTGGATCTATCCGCTTCTCTGGGCTTTAGTCATCGGACTTTTTGGATATCAATCAAGTAAAGAGTGGACACCCGATCCAAAGCGGATCCATGCTTTTGTCGCGAAGACTCTTCCAAGCCGATATCCGGATTTATTTCCTATAGGCGAAGCAGGCGAGGCCTTTGTCAGGAATGCCACCAAGGCGTATGAATTGCTCATGTCTCGAAATACAACCAACATTTTTCGCCTGGAAAAAATTTCACAGGGATATGCGCATTCTGACATCCAGGAAATTTTTGATAAGATGCTCAATGGTGTCGTTGAAATGGGGAGGAAATATATTTTCGTTGATCCCGAAAAGCTTTTCTTGATTTATGCCGACGCGCACATGATCTCGGATATTCCCACGCTTCTTAAAAGGTATGTGCTGAACGCCACTTCCGCACTCGAAGCTTTCCAAGGAGACGAGGCCCTGGTGCATAAGCTGGCTCTCAAATTTGCTTTGGTCTCAAATGACATAAGTCCATTCGTGGATGTGTCCATTCTCTTTGAAAGACTCCATAAAAGAGCCCTGGACTTTACGGAGTTAAGAAGCAAAGAGAATATAACAGAAATTTTTGAAGATATTTATAGCTCAATCATGCCCTTGGACCAAGATCAACAGGCCGCTCATGAGGATTTATTGCGTGAAATCGATGCAGCGCTCGAAACAAAAGAACACACAAGCAGCCCAGCGCTTTCTCCAGGGCCCTCCGTCCAAGAGCCCTCTCAACCGGCTCAAAGTGCTCAGATGATGGAAGAAATATCCGAAGAGGCCGGCCCTGTCCTTCAAGCCCCGGATCTCGAAAAGGGAAAACAATTAGCGGATGCTCTTTTGAAAATAACCAGGGAGCGGGTGAAGAGTCAAAGGTTGTCGGACATCTCCGCATTTCCGGATCTGCTGATTGTCGGAAGCGGGGGGCGCGCTGTGGAGGGAAGTCTTTTTGCGGAGGACCTCAAAAAGTCATTTCCGTTTCTCAATATTGCAACCGGCGATTCCACTCTCACAGGGCCAAACACCTTCGTCCTCAACCTTGATGACTTAAAAGAAAAAGACGCGGAGGATTCTTTTCTGGCCGTGGCTGAGCTTCGGCAAATCCTGTTCGAGTTCTTCTCACTCATTGCTGAAAGAATGATTGTTGAAAAAATTCCACTCGGTCATTATCTGGATGAAATCAAGGCCATGGCTCCAAAAGTCTTGCAAGCCGCTTTGGATCAATCGAAAGAAAGTTTGATTTGGCTCAAGAAAGCAAACTCGGCCACGGCAAAGAATCTTGCCGTTGTTTTGGGAACGGATGGAAAGAATTCTGAAACTTACCAGGAGATCCAGAGAGTTGCGAAGGAAGAGGCCTTGGATATCAAGAGACCCGCCCAATTTGACATTGCGATGCGGCTGTACATTTTCTTTTCAGTGTTGTTGCTTGCCGGGTCAGCCGTTTTTCATTTTGGAGGCATCCTCCCTCTGATTCCGTTTGCGCTCTTTTATGTGTTTGGGGTGACGCTCATAACTTGGGCGTGGCGGTGGTTTACCGGCCGGCAGACCAAGGTCCGGGACGGGACATGGGCGATTGCGATAAGCTCCCGGGACAATGAGGAGCATGTCGGCCATTTTGCCCGGAAACTATTTGTCAACATGCCGCGTCATCTGCGAGTGTTTTTTTATGACGTGATGATTTACAATCTTCTTCATACTTTCTTCGGCGCCTCACGCAAGGCAAAACTCTATCTCGATTCCCCGGATCCCGGTTCGGGCGACATTCAAGAGACGATTTACAATGCCGTATCAACCGCCGGAAACATGCATCAAGGTAACAACTCTTTTGGCGTTCATCCCGAGGTCGTGCTTTTCACCACCCATCCCAATCCCGCTCGAGGCGCCAACCTCTTCAATCACATTATTGCACTTCCCGGAGTGCGTTCCACGGTGAAAGGATTGCAAGACGTGAAGACCTCCGGCCTCTTAGGATCTCTCTTAGATCGCCGAGATTCTCTGGTGAGATTGGCGGCAGAGTCCCAGTTCCTGGAAACCATGGCCGAAGAGACCAACACCCTTAGAACCCCCTTGGGCAAATGGAACTTTTGGCCCGACAATCGAGGCTCATCGCCTGTTGCTGCGGCTCACTCGAGCGCCTCCTCGCTTGGAAATAAAGAAAAAAATCGTGAAATCACATTTCAAATAAGAGTAGGAGGCAAGAAGCAAACATTGATTGTCGGAAAAGTTAGTCGCAAAAATCCTCTTTACGCTTTTGAAATCGAATCTCTTCCCAATAGCGGCGTGCATTCCACGGAAATCGAGATGATTGCAAGCTTCAGGAGTTCGGCAGCCTATACGGTCCGGACAGAAGGAGGAAAACTTATTGCCTACCGGGTAGTTCAGCCTGAGCGTTATTATGACCCAAGAGCCGACGCGAAAATGATGCGTTCTGTTTCTGCTGCGACCAGAAAAAAATATCAAGGTAAGGGTATCGGTGCCCGCCTGTTAGACGCGGTTTTGAGAGAATCAGCCAAGAGAGGATTCACTAACATGTCCGTCATCGTGGAGGAAATCGGTAGAAAATCAAAGGTTGATCGTTTTTTCATGAAGCACGGTGCGACTCTCACCGAAATCAGTCTCACGCCTGATTTTCCGGAAGCAGCAGTCTTCGGAATAGCTGACACAGATCCGCTAGCTTTGGAGCAGGGTGAAGTGGAAGCTCGATTGAGCGCCACCAATCGTTTGCCTCTCAAAAGGAGAAAAAACCAGCTGGCCAGACTGTTAGCGGACTATCCCGACGCCAAACTCAAGTTTGTACTTCCTATTCGAGAAAACAAATTCTCTGCTTCGTCGCTGGGAAGCGAGCTCACTTTTGAGACAGGAAGATTAAGTACCGCTTCGAAAATGGCGGGTAGGAAACTTGTATGGCAGGCAGCGCTCTTCGCGGGGGTGAATCTCGCCAATTTGGCTTCGTTCAGTGCACTTTTCTTCTTTTTCCCGTTTTGGGCAACCTTCGCCCTCATTCTTCTGATTGGGTCTCAGATAGCCATTGAGACGAACGCCCATTGGCATACCGGCAACCTAAAAGCCCATCTGCGCTTTTCAGGGTGGAATCCCTTCACTCTCGCTCACTTGGGCTATTTTGTGTTTGGGGGCGTCGATATGGTCTTGGATTTCAAAGAAGATAAGGCCTTGCGTCATGCACGGCCCGTTTATTATTTTCTTTTAAACACAATCAAACTCCTGGCTCCGACTGTTGGTTTGGTAGGACTTGTTTTAGAGTCAGCCTGGGACCTTTTGTTGTTTCGAAATCCAAAAATAATTTGGTATAAACTTCAGGAACTTGCGAAATGCGCGTTTCAGAATGGAACAATCTCTCCCGAAAGATCGTTTGACTTGTTTTATGGCGAGCTGGCTTATGCGCGATACAAAAATGATCCTTACCTTTACCAATTCATCCGCCTTCTCGCGTTTAGAAAAGAACTCGAACAGTACTGGCTCGACGAAGCCTACGGCACGGCTTCTCCGGAGACGAATCTCTTTTTGCAAGATGACATCGCCGCTTACCAGATTCTAAAGCGCCTCAAGATCGAAGAAACAGAGGAGGCTCTTACCGCCCACTACGCAGGCGTACTCCTTCCGCCGAAAATTCTTAAGACCTATATCGAAAACCGGCAAGAGCTTTTTGCCGAGCATTGGGATAAGAACATTCGAACCGATGCGGATCGTGCCCTCAACGCGCTTCTCTATAGCGATCAAGCTTCGGGCGGTTTCGCGTTGCCCCGTTATGTGACGTGGCAGATCCTGAGACTTCTCGAAATAGGCGGTCCTTTCGCGCGAGCTGATCTTCCGCATGTGATATCAGATGATGATCTCGCTCTGCTCGTCCAAGCTGACATTTTAGAGCCGAGTCGTTCCGAAACAGCTCCGCATTACCAATTCACCCAAGCCTTCGGCCAAAAATTTAAAACTTATCTCGAAACTTACTTTGCTCCCGTTTCTCAGCACCAATATGAAATCATTCTCACCTCGTCGCTGCCAACGACATTTGTTTATCAAGGTCAACCCTACGCGCAACCCCCTCCACTGCGCTTCGGGGGCGACAATGGCTCAGGCTTTTCGCAGTCCCCGAGCGAAAGCGAGGGGGCGAGCTTGGGAAGAGAGCATCCTTGGACAGGAAATCATGAAATTGAATGGGGTCCTTTATGGGCTTCTGGAGTGCCGACCTCAATGGGAGAAAATTATACCGGCCAAGAATTAAAATTTTGGCAGGACTTTTTTAGTTCCGTCGTGAAAAATCATCCGCGCGCCAAAATTCTGGACATTGGCACAGGTAACCTGGCCATACCGCGAATCGCTCAAGAAGTTTCCAAAAATTTCAAGCTCTACGCTATTGATTCCGCAAAGGCCATTCGGCCCCAGGGAGGTTTGGCGGGTGTCAATTTACGCAATGACAAAGCTGAAGAGACAAAGTTTTCGGATGAATCTTTTGATGTGGTTACCGGAGCCTATGCCTTGGAGTATACGGCCTTGGATGCAAGTCTTGAGGAATTAAAACGGATCATGAAGGATGGTGCAGAGGCGGCTTTTATCCTCCACCATGAAAAATCGCCTGCTGTTCAGACAGCCAAGAAAGTCATCGCGAGAGGTACCCACCGATTGATATTAAACACGATCACGACCTGGTTGAATTATCTCTTAGACGATCAAAGTGACGCAGCTTGGAGCGCATTTGAAGCTGCGCATAAATTTTTAATCACCCAGGCCGGACGGTATGCTGACGATAAAGATGCGCGCATAGGTTTGGAAATTATTCAAGAAGCTGATCGATTGATGGGGAGTGGAAATGTCGACGCAGGAATAGCTTTGCTTGCGTCGAGGAAAAGAGAAGTAACATTCTTCATTCAAACACACGAAGCGTTAGCAAAGATCGCTATTTCCGAAGACCCTTCTTTGTTTGAAGAAGTTGTAAGAAGCCACGGTTTTATTGTGAAACCGATGTCTGTTTTGCGGGATGACGGTGTCGTCGGCTGGACCCTTTTCATTCAAAAACCACAAAAAGTGGCCGGCGGGGGCCAAAGCTTGGGAAGCGGCAAAGACTCGGGCCGCGCCGAGGTGCGGATGAAAGTTCCGAAGGAACAGAATGAGAAGTTAAGTCTGAGTCACATTCCGCGAATCAAAGAAATATGGCGGGAGATGGTTGAATACAATTTAAAGCTCTACCAATTTTCAAAAGATCTGCGGGAGCTTAGTTTTCAATACGGCCTGCTATATGATTTCCCCCGTGAAAAACTTGATCCGTTATTTGCTGCGATTGATTTGGGTAATGCCGGAGAACGGCTTTCGAAAGAACAGCGTTACGTCCTTGGATTTATTACCCTCAATGCCTGGAGCGGCTGGGGAGGAGGAGATAAACAGCGAGACATTCTTATTTTTAATACCCTGCTTTTCTTTGCCATGAAACGTTCAGGGGTATCGGCCGAGAAATTATTTATTCCTGATCAAAATCGCCAAATTTTAGGTGATTTTCTATTTGCATCCTCTGAGACCGATGTCGCATACCAATTACTGTATCCCCGCAAGTCAGGGGCGAGACAGCTAAACGATGTTCTGGAAGAAGACTTTCTCCGTTTGCAACTCGAAGCGTATAAGCGAAAATCGTTAGTCGAGGAAATTAAATCCTTTATTTCGATTGCTTCTGAGAAAAAAGTAAGTTTCCAGGAAATATCAAAGTTCCGCTATCGAAACCGGCGGCCTGTCCTTGCGCTCTCGCCCGAGTTTCAAAAACAATTCGACAAGGAATTTTTTAGAAATCCCTTTCGCTATATTGAGAAGCAACAGCCGGTTCCAGGGTCGGATATTCTCAGAGGGAGATTGGGAAAGATAGGAGATGTTCAAACTTTTAGAGCGTGGGGGCCGTTTATTCCGGGTGAAAATGTCAATAAAGTACGCAAATTTTCCCTACCTAGCGGACTTAGGGTCTATGTGAAGCGAATCGAACCCCTTCGTGTTCGTTACCCCGAAGAGGAAATCGAGACTGCTAATAACTTGGATAGTGCCCTTCAGGCAATCAATCCGCGTTATCATGCCCAGAAATTCATCGGAATTATTTTTGACCGCGGGCAATTTTATCTCTTAAGCCTAGGGGTTGAGGGAGAATCGCTTGATTCCGTTGAAGAGCTTGGATCCGATTCAGATATTGAAAGGATCAAAGCAGTTTTCCGAAGAAGTTTACCGAATGCATCTTGGGAAACAATAGCCCGAGAAATTCTTAAAAATGGGTCCGACTTTTATTTCTTGGATTTTGAAACACTCCCCTTTTCTTCGTATTCCGAAAAAATCGAAAAACTTAGAACCGAACTTACGGAGGAGCTCGAAACATTGGAGACTCCCATCGTTCGATTAGATTCTGAATATCAAAGAAATTTAAGGTACACCACTTCCGAACCCCTGCTCATTAGGGCATGGGCGGAGAGGATGGGTAAAAATCGAGACGAGAAACGGGGGTTGGAAGAAAGAAAACAGCAAGTGTTTGATCGCGTAATTCATGTCCTTCGTAATGGAGAATTATCGCCCGAGCAGTTAGATCTAGAGTTTCTTTCATTGTTTGAGAGATACGGGCCTCTTTATCAAGATCGCCTCGACGTCTTAGAGAAGCTTGCTCAGTCTGATCCACGCGAATCCGTTCAATTGGCCGCACAAAGGATTCTCAAAGCCGCGCATCCCCGCGCTGAGGGACACTCGCTTGGGGAAGATAATCGGAAGAACAAAACGAAAGTGGAAAACTGGGATCAAATTGTGGAAAAAATCGACGCATGGGCCCGAGAGGGTATTGAAATTAACCGTGTTGAAATTTTAGGCGGGAGAGAAAAAGGGGAAGAAGGGGAGGGAAGCTGGCGTTCAGGGAATGAAGTTATTGAGCTTTCCCCCTTGGGCGATGACCCAGCCTCTATCGATTTTCGTATCAGCCATGGGAGCCGCATTAGGGAAATATTGAAAGGCACAATCGACCTCGAATTTCCCTTTGAGATTTGGGTAGAACAAAAACAGGAAGGTCCCGTGCTTTTCTTCTCTCCCGGCCTAAGCGAATCCTCGAACCACCTCAATCGGTTCTTGCGGCGTCTTGAAAAATACCAAGTGGCGATCCAATATGGCGTCATCACTCCGCTTGGCTGGGGCCTTATAGGGATATTGGCTCTATTAGCTTCGCGAAACGTCCTTCCCCTTTTTATGCCGGGTCTTGTATTGACCGCTGTAGGATTGACGGCCGCCTCCTTTTGGTTCACACGCATTTTTTTCGCGCCAGTACGGAAAAAGGGAAGCATCTTTATAAGAATGTTTCAAACGCTTCGATGGATGAATATTACCCTGGGAACCGGATTGCTCGCAATCATGGTTATGAATCTGACTCCCGTTTCTTGGTCGAAATTGATTTATCTTTCTTCTCACCACGGATTCCCATGGATCATGAGTTTTCTCGCGTTGTTTAATTTCATCCATGAACTCGTTTACAAAATCAAGAATGCCAAATCAGCTAAAAGAATCAAAGAGAACGAAGAATCGCCGCTCCCGGATTCTCTTATTCGAAACATTCAAGCTTGGTGGAACGGACAAAAAACCAATTGGCTTGAGCCGTTAAGAGGAGCGATGGGAAGAGAGCTTGTTCCTCCGAAACCACCTTCCGCCCCGTCCCATGAGGGTGGCCAAGGATCGAGCCTGGGGGGGGTGGATGAAAGGGTGACACTGTCAAGTTCTCAAGTTTATGGAGCCGAGGCCTTCCGCCGTGCGATCTCATTTCCCGATGCTGATTATTGGGAAGACTTTGAGACGGAGCCGTTGCTTTCTGCTGAAATCAGGCGGCGCTTGAAAGAAGAAGTCGGACTTCTTTTGCCTTCCCAAGGCCGCATCCTGGATGTCATGAGTGGATCGGAATCAGTGTTTGAAAAGAGGGAAGGGCGGACTGTGGAGGGTTTGGGTGTTAGTTCCCAGTTATTAAAAAGAAATCCTTCGTTGGATTCTTACCGGGTGCAAAACCTTAACACCGATCCCGACATCCATTCTGAACATTCCTATGATGCTGCCGTCATCTCCTTTGGCATTCCGTACCTGACTCACCCGCTTGAAGTCTTACGCTCAATCCCTCGATTGGTGAAACCGGGAAGAGATATTTTTATGGTCGGTTCTACCGAGCTTTACGGGAAGGACAAGGCTACAGCGATATGGCTGGATCCCGAACTTTATGCCGGGCGATATGGAGTTCATGATTCGATCGATCTCGCGAAGCACTATTTGGAACAAGCGGGTGGGTTTCGCGAAGTTCAGGTTTGGAATCTCGATATTCGTGAATTTCTCAGGTATGGCGAAGCTGTTTCATCCTACGGTGGATTCTTCATTATTTCAGCCAAGGTTGAAGCGCAATCCTTGGGGACGGGTGAAGCAGGCCGTGGCGCCGGGGGGCAGGCAACAATGCTTTTTGAAAATAAAGGCGAACTGCTTGAAGTTTTGAAAGATGTGGTTGCGTTGGATGAACATGAAAATATCCAAGAAGTTAAGGATTGGATCAAACTCAAACAATTAACTTGGCGGCTTTATTATAATTTCACCCACTCGAATGATGTTGAAATCAAAACGCTCACCCGTAATATCGCCCGCCAGGCGGCGGCCCGGCTGGGAGCAAGACCCGCTTCATTAGCCGATATTTATCAGGCGCAGGCCGAGCAAAAAGTTAAATTTACCATTCCTTCTATTAATCCTCTGGTCAATCTTTTTGACATGACAAGCGCCATTCTCACCGTGGCCAAGGAACAGAACGCAGGAGCTTTCCAAATCGAATTAACTCCCAAGCAATCAAAGCTTACGGGAACCAGTTACGACGAATTAGTGACCACCGTATCCTTTGCGGCCATGGCCACCGGTTTTAATGCGCCGCTTTATTTTAAGCTGGATCACTTGACCATCACCGAAGCCGACGTGAAAGATGGGTTCACAAAAGTATTTGAAACTCTGGAGAAAGCTATTGATGCGGGCGTGTACAACGTCGATATTGAAGCGGATTCACTGGAAGAACAGGCCAATATCGCCGCGACCATTCAAGTCGGGCTTTATGCCCGGGCCTATGGGTGGAAAATTGCGCCTCATGTGGTTATCACGCTGGGCGCTGAAGTGGAAGGTATTGGAGGTGAAAACACGACGGCAGAGCAAATGGACCGGTTTATTTCCGGGATAAACGCCGGGCTGGAAGCGGGTGGCGGAGGACGTTTGAATGTAGCCACGGGCCAGAATGCAACGGCTCATGGAGGAGTTTCCGATCCGCTCACCGGCAAGCGGCCGGATGCAGTTCCATTTGATTTTTCTCTCATGAGCGAGGTTTCTCTTGTTGTCCAGAAGCACGGAGGCGCAGGGCTTGAATTGCACGGTGCTTCCACCGTTCCCGTAGGCCAATACGGAGACTTTGTGACGCATGGAGTCGCGGAAATTCATCTGGCTACGGCATGGCTTGAGACCGTGATTGATTTTCCCCGCAAGCATGCCGATGCCTATGGAAAACTTTCCGCAGCCGATCGCGCGGCCTATGACGAGACACGTCGGCAATTCATGGAGGCCTACAAACAAAGCGATGCTTATAAAAAAGCGGCTGCCAAGCATGAAGGAACGATCCGGAAGGCGATTCAGGCGGACACGACGGGGCGAGCCCAAGCTGCGTTCCCTGATGATGCCGCCATTCAAGCAGAAGCCGGGAAACGCGCGGAAAAGGATTCCGTTCGCTGGAATATCCTGAGCGCGCATAAAAAGATGTGGGATGACTTGCCCGAGACCGTGAGAGACGTCATTGGCGAGGTTCTGCGCGCTCAATTCAGCGAAGTTTTTAAATCTTTAAAAGTTCAAAACACATTGGCGTTATCGCGGGGGGTAGCTGCACCGAGAGTGGTGGTGGCCGGTGATTTTACCGGGGCCTTTAACATTGCTTTAGGTCTAAAAATTTCCTATGGAACCGAAGCGATGGTGATTGATGATATTTCCTTGCTGGAACAGAAGAAAATTCCGGAAGGGTTCGCTGTTGTTTTTAATTCTAAAGCAGCAGCCTTCCCTGAAGATGATGCGAGCCGCCGCAATGCCGAGATTGTCGCGACCCTCAAGGCTCGGGGCCAGGTTCCGGATATCAAAATCGATTACGCGCTCCGCGGAGTGAAACATGATCTTAGCGGACTTTATGATCAATTCGAATATGATCTTTTATTTTTTGTCCCGGCCATGCCGAATCTTGGAACAAAAACCGAGGGAGGTGTTCATCTCATCCGCCAAGGCGAGCAATGGATTCCCGTACACACGAGTGAAATGGCAAAACAATCTTCAAAGCCGATGAGCACATCAAAAATCGATGAATTGATTCATTCGGAGTTCGGGATCTCTCCAGACAAAATTCTTTTGATTCCGCTGGAAGTCGTAGCCCAAGGCCCGGCGGAAATTCTTGCTTTTATAACGGCGCGTAAGCTTGTCAAAGGAACGGTGGTGATTCCGGATATTACGGACAATGCTCATCTTGATTTTGTGGCCCAAGCTGTGAAGGCGCTGGAAAAAGGAGCCGGAGGCGTTCCGCAAAAAATTCTCCGCGTCGGCGCATCCGATTTTTTACGCTCCCTGATGGAGAAAAAGACGGATCAAATCTCACCGGCAAAACCTTTTGCCCCGCTCGACAGGCCGGGAGCGCCTGTGGCATTAATAGGAACGGTGAATGAGGCCACCAATCAACAGCTCGAGCTTGCGCGCCAAAAGTTCGGTGATCAATTGGTAACTTTGGAATTGAATGTGGAATCGATCCTTAAAGGAGGCGATTCTTTACAGCAAGAGTTCACGAGGCTTCGCCCGCTCATCCTTCAGGCCCTGGACGCCAGCCGGCCCCTGGTTTTGCAGACTTCGAGAGACTTCAAAGATCTGCCGCACGAAAAATCTCTTCTTGTTTCCCGGAAACTGGCGGAATTGATGCAAGACGATGGCATTCTTTCCAAAGTCACGGCCTTTTTTGTTTCCGGGGGGGAAACCTTCGGAATGCTCAGCGAAACTCTCTTGCCCTTGGGCGTGAAGGCGGAGGGAGAATTGTCTCCGCGCGTTCCCTGGGGAATTTTTTATGGAGGCCGGGCAGATGGGATTCCCGTGGTGACGAAACAAGGAGGCCATGCTCTTGATCCTGAAGTTATTGCGAAATTTTTGGGCCCCTCACCTGTCACTCGGACCTTTTCCTTTCAGGATGTTCGTCAGCAGTGGGACGAGATGAAGCGCCAGCCGGATTTTATTTACGATACGGTGATTGTGGGCGGCGGCGCGGCCGGCTCCGGAGCCCTCCGGGATTTGGCCTCACGCGGCAATGCCAGTGCCGTGCTCGTTGAGCGCGGGAATTTTGCGGAGGAAACTTCGAGTAAAACCGGTAAAACCATTCATCCCGGGCTTTGGTATTTGAGAATGGCCTGGCATCATCTTTTGGTGGCCTTTAAACTTCGCCGTGATCCGAAAAATAAACTTTCGTTTTCTCAAAATTTGTATGCCTTTTTGGACAATCTTCTTTTGGTCTGGGGCGGTACCCGGGAAAGGAAGCTTTTAATTAAAACGAGCCGCGGCGTGGTGCAACCGATTCCCTTTAACGCTTTGGTTTACGAAGACAGCCCGGACCGGAAGTGGCAGGTTTTTTTCGGTATTTTCCTGTACGAAATCTTTTCGTGGCTTCATGGCGGCAAATATGGAAGAACCAAGGTTTATTGGACAGCCGCGCAAGTGGCCAAAGCCCTGCCTTTCATCAACCAGGAAAAATTGCTCGGGGCGGTTCAATACTGGGATGGCAAGGCGAGTAATGATAAGACGCTCGTCGTCAAAGCCATCCGCGACGCTTATTATCGAAGCTCTTCTGAATATCCGATTCGTGCACTCGCCCACGTGGAGCTTAAGAATTATCAATGGAAGGAGGGAACGGATGGAAAGGAAGGATATTTTGAAGCAACCCTAAAAAGCCATTTTTCCAACGGACCGCCGGAGGAGATGGTGGTTAAAGCGCGTACCCTCACCAACGCGGCCGGCCCCTGGATGGATCATGTCCGTCAACGGACCGCCGCCGCCGACCAGAAAGCGACCATTGAATTTGTCCGGGGCTCTCAAATTGAAGTGACCAACCGTTTTTTGAACGAGCAACTCAGCCAAAATCCCGCGCTTCGCGTTGCACTCGCTCCCTTAAGTGCCAAACGCCGTTACTTTTTCCGCCCCTATTTTGACAATGGGATTTGGTATATGCGGTTCGGCAGCACCGACCGTCCGCACCAAAATCTGGCCGATATCCGGCCTACGGAAGAGGAAATCCAGGAACTCATGGATGCCTACAATCAAATTGTCGCCGATCCAAACTGGAAAATTACCCGGGACGACATTTATCTTGCTGAAGCCGCCGTGCGTCCTTTGGTGAAACCGGAAAAGGGAACCGAGGCGTTGGGAGATCTTTCGCGTTTTTTCAAGATTGATGAAAGCACGCAAGGGTCCGGAAAAATTTTTCAGATGCTCGGCGTGAAATTAACGGAGTTTCGATGGGCAGGCCACGAGCTCGGTGAGCACCTCAAAGCCGAACTTGAAAGAAAAGGCATCAAGACCCTCGGCCCCTCCGAAACGCATCGCCGTCCCTTTCTCGAGACAGCAGGCGAAGAGCCGTTTGCCTTGAATAGTCCCGAGTATCGGCGCGAGGACCCCGAATTTTTGAAGAAAAGAATAGAACATCTGATCCATTTTCAAATGCTCACGGACTTCAAGGATTATCTTCTCTATTATGGAGGCCTGCGGGATGTTCTCACCTTTGATAAAAGGGGAAAACCCAAGATTGATGAGGAGAAAATGAAGCTCGCTCATAAAACAATGGGTGATCTTTTGAATTGGGATGAAGCAAAGCGGCAAACCGAATGGGAAGCTTTTCAGAAGACCTATCAAAGAAATATGGAAGCCGTCCCTCATGCCGCGAGCCTGGGGATTGAGCGCGGTAAAGTACGCGTGCTTGTGATCGGGAACGATCCTAAACTGAAAACTTATGGGCGTGCCCTTTACGGAGCGGGCTATGATGTGCGTCGGCCATCTTTTTTTGATAAAGCCGAGGCGGAAGTCAAAGGAGGGTTCATTCCGCATATTGTCGTGGTGGATCAAAACGCGGCTCAATCCGAATACAAACCCGCCTTATTTAAAACCATCGCCGGCAGGTCTGCTTTGGGTAGGCTGGTTGAGGTTACGCCGGAACAGGTACATCAAAGTGTTGAAGAATTTAACCGCTTGGTTCAGGAGCAATTGTCGGAATTTTTCCAATTAGAAGACGGCAGACCCATTCCGACAAAATTCAATATTTCACCCGCGATGCTGGAAGCGTGGAGAAATCAGCCTTACCCTCACAAGGAAACGGATGAAGATCTTTACACCCAGTTCCTTGACGGCAGCCGTCCCGCCGAAGTGACTTATGACCAGGAAATTTATTCCATTCTTTCCAAACTTCCGCCGGAATGGGGAATTTTGGATAAAGTTCAGCGCATTATCGCGGAATATCCCGAATACTGGCAGGCAGGCGACTCGGGTGGTGAAGTTGGCTCCGCCCCTCAAAAGAGGACGGTAAAGATTGTTTTCCCTGAAGCCATTGAAATTCAGGGGGAACTTGTAGAAGAACTGGAAATCAGCGGTATCCTTTTTAAAGAAAATGACGTGCCTCATTATTTCTTTCCCGGGGGATCGCGGGCTCACCGCCGCGGCCTTGTCTTACGTTCCCTGCAGGAACAGGTTTCCGGTGTCATTCAGGTCGAATTTGATGAACAGGGCATTCCGCGGCTTTCACCAACGCCCTATGCCCAGCTTGGGGGCCACGGCGCCGCCACCGCGCAGAGAAAGTTTAATAATGCCAGGACGCATCTTCCCAAGGCCGGTTACCGTGGGCCGATTGCGGTTGGTTTTGGGCGCTATTTGGAACCCAAGCTGAATATTGCCGGCAAGCGGCTCGGGTTTTTTATTTCAGCCAAACGTACAAGTGAACCCAAAAGACTTGCTGCGAGGATTGAAGATGTGGTGGCGCTCTTTGCCGATCAAATCCTGCCCAATTTGCAAAAGCTTGATCAGCGGGGTCTGACACCGAGGCTCGTGAGCAAAATTGCTGCTTTTCAGCAGGAAAAAGAATCGGAGGGAGATCCTTTCCTGCGTGTGAATATCGCACGCTTTTTAACTGAACTCCGCGATCAATTCAATTTAGGCAGTCTTTATGAAGGCTATGGCATGCTGCTTTTTGAAATCACACGGAGATTTTTTCCCAAAGACCCGCATACGGGGAATTTAATGGCCGATTTAACCGGGGAACGCGCACCCACCTGGTTTGATTTGGGAGGGTACCGGTTCCGTGAGCGCATGACTGCGGAGCAAGCTTTTGCCTACCGTTACAAGGTCATCAGCTATGCCATGCTGGATATTGAAACCTCTTTGGTTTCTCAACCAAGGGATAAAGCAGAATCTATCCATCCGCTTTTGCATGAACACAATCCCGGCCGGTGGGCCTATGACCTGGGATTTATGGATGCCTATCACGACTTTTTACGCGGTTTCTTTTACTTATGGCGTGATGATCCTGATTTTAATTTAGACGAGTTTGGGATTGACGCCAGCGGAAAAACCAACATCGAATTTTACATGACGAAACAAGATGCAAGGCCCCTCCATCTAAGAGAAGAACTCCCTTTTGCCAAGCTTCTGCGCAAAATTGAAGAACAGGAATACGGCAAGAAACTTTCGGACACTTATACGCCAAGAGACACCCATGAGGTTCCGTTTACCCGCGAACTACCGTCTAATGATTTCTTTGAACGTTTAAGCCACAGCGCCGAAACCGCGAATGTTTTTGACGAGGTTATCACTCTAGCAAACGGCCAAAAGCTTCGTTTAATAGGAAAGACGCATGCCGCTGTTCATATCGCCGGTAAAACCTATCCGGACGAAGAACTGCTGGTCAAAACCCAGCCCCTTGAAAAAGGTTTATCGGGCGGTGGTTTGGATGTGGAGATTTTCACCGTGCCGGAAAGCGCGGAAGCATCCGCCGCGCCCATAGGCCGCTATCTTGGCAATTTTGTCACGGCCCCCGACCCTTTGCTGCAGGATTTCCATCTGGATTTGGACAAATCTTACCCTAGGGATGAAGTCGCGAGCCGGCTTATGAAAGTGGTCGCAGCGCATCTTCCGCAAGAAATCGAAATCTGGGAAAGTGAAATGGAGGATTATGAATCAATCGCCGCCATGATTCGTCAAGGCATGCCATTTTATGACACGTTGGAAGATGCGGGAAGCAAACTGCGTAATCTATTAGATGTTTCGGAGAGCAGCATCGATCGTAAAACAAAACAGGAGCAATTTGAGCAAATGCTGCTTTCGCATTTTTTCCATAGAGGAGATGACGCCCAGCGTCGTTTTACCTCGGAGTTTTTGAGCGAACATACGCTTCTTGGCAGACAGATGAAGGAACGGGGTTTCACCGAGCTCAGCGTCTACGCTTTTGTCCGCCCCCATCCCGAAAAATTTACGGAAGGCATACCTGTTTTGACGATTCAAGGCAGCAAACCTTTTCGCCGTTCCGCGGCTGCAAGCTTGGGGGCGGGTCAAAATTCGGAAATGCATAACGGTACCTCAATAACAGATCTTTCGCTAATGATTCGCGAGAGGTTCTCTTCAGAAAAGATTGAGGCAGCGTATCAAAGCCTTCAGAAATATCGGAAGGAAAAATACAAGATTCCTGTGCAGGAGGTGGAAGACTCTGAAAGCAGGGAAGTCTTCGATTTTCTGAAAAGTCTTAATATTTACCCGGCCGAGGAGCCTCAATTTTCTATTCAGATTCTTTATGATGCCCTGCCGGAGGTCGGAAAAAGTTCTGCTTACGGTGCCTTCCAGCCGGTTTGGGACGAGATGTGGATTAAGGAGACCGCGGGAGATCCGCTTTATAGACAACTTCAGCCTTGGCAGAAGGCTGTTTTGTGGGATGCGAACGAAGCTCAACTTGAGTATCGCTCGCATTATGCGGGCTGGATTGTGTTCGGAGCGATTGGTGCGCTGATGGGAATGCTTGCCATTGCAGGTTGGCTGGCCCATTGGCCTTTTGCCGCTTTCCATTTTATTTGGGGCATTCCCGTGTTGGTTTATGGCTCGATTATCTTTCATGAATACGGGCATCACTGGGCCAATCTCCAGATTGATAAACTCGGGCGCGCGAAAGGCCATCCCAAATTCAAGAAGTCCACCGTGAAGTTATTTTCAGATGATATCCGTTACGCGGCCTACACCGTTTCCATTGATGAATTCCCGTTTGGACTCACTCCCTATGAAATGGAATGGACCTATAAGTCCGGACCACTGGCGACTCTAGTGCTGGGATTGGTTTCAATTCTTCCTGTCATTTTATTCGCTCACCTCATCATTCAAGCGATTTCGACGTTGAGTGCCTTCTTCAACCTTTTCATATGGGCTTATATGTATAAGCTGCAGACTTATATTCCCCTGAACCGTTTTTCCGACTGGGCAATAACCCATGAGATCCGGAAAACCGTGAAATTGTCTCGAGTGGTTGAAAGGTGGTTTCATGCGGTCTACATGATGGGGCAATTAAAAAAGGCGAAAGGAATTGCCGAACATGTCCCGGCCGAGTATGCGGTGGGGCCCTTCAGCAGTTTTGAATTGGTCCTTACGGATGCCCCCTTTCTAAGGTCCGGAAGCCGGATTTACTGGGTGGTGCCGAAATTCGCCTGGCAGGACAATCCTGATGGAAAACCCAATGAGCATCTTGCGCATGTTCCTTTTTATTCGGTCGGGGAAAGTGAAATGATGGTTCCTTTTCATCTTTCTGGCACTCTTGTGAAAACGTCGAATGGAGAAAACTCTTTTTCTTATAAAAAAGATGAATTCGCCCTTTATGAAATTCTCGATTTTCCGACAGACATTTTAGGCCCTGAACCCGGTACGCGTCATTTGGCCCGCGCTGAGGAAAGAATAAATTCTTTCTGGGAGTTAAAAGAGGAACCGGTATGGGGTGAGAATTTTGGTCTTGGGGACATCTGGTTTCTTTATGACAAAGTTAATTCGGAACGTGAGAAATTGGTGGCGGGACGCCGTATCGCCGAGGCGAAGATTGCCTTCACTGCCGTTCCCCATCTTGTGATGCGCGCTGCGTTGAATGCCTTAGAGAAAACCGGAAAATATCGCGAATTAAATATTCCGCGTCTCAAGCGGGCGCTTTTTTTAAAAGGATTATTTTTGGATGCGTTTGATCACGAAGCCTTGGGTGCTTATTTTGCTTCATTGCCCGAAAAAGCCTTCGAAGAATTGCCATCGTTTTATCAGGATCTTTTCGCCGTCATTTTAGCTGTCCAGGTTTTTGTCTATCGTTATCAGGAGGCCGCCCCCTTCGATCACCATAATTTAATCGCTGGTTTTTCAATCCCCGGTTTACTCATGCCCCTTGTTAAGGTCCGAGACGGGAAATTTCGCGATAGGGCAGAAGAGTTACGCGAAGCACTGAATCTTGCTGGGACCATCGGTCATTTTTGGCATTCTATCGATCAATCAAATCTTGATGGAGCGTTTAAAAAATTCCGAGGTCTCATCGCGACCTATCCTGAGGTTGAATCTCCATTACGGGACGAACTGAAAAATTTAGGAAATCGGGGCTCTTTGATAGCGGAGGAAGTTCTAAAGAGAGATGAGGCTGCAGAAACGGCGCGGCCTTCAGGAATGGAAAGTGTAACTTTTAAATCTTTTGATATTACCTGGCTCGTTCAAGAATCTCTCGCTTCATTTCCCCGCGGCGGGAAGCAGAGCCAAGACGCCGAAGCCTCGAGCTTGGGAAACGCTGAGGGGCGGGATAAGGGGGAAAGGAATAACGAGACTCTTTTAGGTTTCGATTTTAATAAACCCGCAGTGTTGAGGACGATGGCCTTTCTCGTGGTGGTCTTTTTCGGACTTTCTTTGGTTTACGGCAAGATTGTTTTGTCGCAAGTGAATCCTCTCGGTTATGCCACAACACTTTTCACCTGGGCGAACCTTTTTATGTTTGTGCTTTTGGGAGGGCAGACGAGCCGCACATTTTACCGCCTTTGGAAGCACGGCAAGATTTCTTGGGATTACGCCTTGGGCAAAATCAAGCGGCGCCTTTTCAATCCCCTTCAAGGATTTTTTACGAGAAAGGAGCTGCACGTCTACAAGCAATTAAAACGGTCCGACAAATTCCTCATCCTTGTCAATGCCATCTTCGGGCAGTTTATCGGAACCGTCTCTTTTATGTATGGCATGAGCACAGCCATTGAACCTCAAGTCTTCGCGCTCATTGCCGCCGCAGGATACGGCATTGGCTATGGGCTCGGAACCTGGGTCTTTGGCACTCATTACAAGATTGAATCGGACCGGTTTCGAAAAAATCACGCGGTGGGGATATTCCTGGGTTTAATAGGAGTCCTGCTGGCCCTGGCTGATCTCGGAGGGGCTTTGAGCGGGACGGCTATCCTTCATGCGTTTCTGAGTACGGGCGGCCTTTTTGCAATTCTCGCGGCCGTTTCTGGAGGAATCGCCCAGCCCCTGATCCAAAGGTATATCATTGGAGTCTCCAACCGGGATCGTCCGGAACTGCAGAAGCGCCTCCCTTTTTTCATGGCTAAATTCGGCTACCTCTTCGGTTGGACTGCGTGGATGGTCATTGTGTATGGGACGGGAATATTCGGTCTGGGCCATCTTTTGCCCGGCCGGATGGCGCAGGATGCCGCCGACCTTCTCGCCCAAGGCGCTTTCGGTTTTTTTCAGGACCATCCCCTGATCTGGCGTCTCTCGCTGATTTTCTCGATTCGATGGGTCATCATCTACCTCCTGAATAAGAGTAAAAAAATTTCCTTTTCTGAAATCGTCTTAATGCATGCCGTGACCCCTCTCTCGACAGCGCTTTGGTCGGTCCCGATTCTTGGCAAGGTCATCACCTTGCGGCAAAATCTGGCCGGCCTCATGGTTCTCCTGGGTTCCTGGATGGTTTCCTGGAAGTTGGAGGGAAACAACAAAGCCGAGCGGCGGAGTTTTCCTCAATTTGATGACACGCCTCATCCGGTTTTTGTCACCAGCTATGAAAGTCCTACCAAACTGGAGACGCAAAAAATTATTTACGTCAATAAGGCGTTTCTTCAAATGGTGGGCGGGCAGGAGAGCGATTGGATTGGCAAGACCTACTTGGAAAAAAATCCTCCGGCACTGGCCGAGAAGTATACGGCAGATGATTTGAAAGCCATGAAGAAGCCTCGAGGCGAATATTTTCACGAAACCGAGGTCAATCAAAGCGGGGAAAAGCCTGTGCTGGTGGAAACGGTAAAACTTCCCTTTTATGACGCACAGGGAAGATGGGTCGGTGTGCTTGCAATGTTTACGGTCATTGAAGGAGAGAAGCCCTCCGAAGAGATGAATCCTTTATTGCGCGCGACCTTGGCTCAAATTCAGCAAAAAGGGAGCGGCACCGGTCGCTTTTACTCTCGGGTCTATTCGTGGGTGATCCGGATTTTGGCCGGGGTTCTTGTTTTGGCCGCGCTTCTTAAGACCTATGGGGGAGCTTTATTCGATATTGACGGAACCTTGATTGAGGGGGGCAAGATGCCTCAGGAGATTGCGGCCTGGTTTCGGGAAAAAACGGCCCGGAAAGCGCGACTGGGACTGATCACCTCAACCGGGGAAGACCGCTCTATGGAGGAGCTTGTTCCTCATTTTCAACAGACAGGAGCTAATCTTGATCAAATAGAAATGGCCGTCGAAGGAGGGGCCTACGTTTTTAATCTCGGCGAAAAATTGCGTGCGCCGGAGCAGGTTCAAAAAACGGTTCTTCTCACGGATGAGGAAATCCGCCAGATACGCGCCCTTCAAACGGTCGTGGATCAGAACCCAATGCTTCAAACTACACTTCCCGCTGGTAATGGTCTGCGCCTGGAGCGGCAGCCCCGTCATTACATGGTTTCTTATTATCTGAAGGGAGAGATGGATTCACTGTCAGCGGCGGAAAAAACAAAAATCATGAGGCAGGCGGTAAAACAGATCGAAGAAATTCTACAAGAGCCCGCCGAAAAAGCAGGGTTCCCCTTCTCGAAATATTTCCGGATCGAAGTGAGCAGTATCGGGATTCATATATTGGGACATTCCTGGGGCAAGGATAGGGCCGTCGAATATTTCGAAAAAAAGTGGGGAACCCGGCAAATTGCCAAAGTCGGCGATCAGGGCGGCCGGTTTGGGAACGATGCCCGGCTTCTTAAAACCAGGGGAAGTTTTTCCGTTGACCAATTTAATCCCTGGAATCTTAACCAGATTCCGGTCAGTCTGTTCACAGGTCTGAAGCGGGTGAACGCAACGCAATGGCTGTTTGGAAAAACCCGGGAAGGGTATGACCGGCTTCAGATTGGAAAGCTCGATGCCCCCTCCTGGCGGCGGGCGCTTTCCGTGTTGGGCGATGCGGTCCATGTGATTCGTCAGAGTGGTGAACCCGGCACTTCAGCGGAGCAGCCCTTTAGGGTTAGAAAGGGAAACAACAAAGCCGAGCGGCGGAGTTTTCCTCAATTTGATGACACTCTTCATCCGGTTTTTGTCACCAGCTATGAAAGTCCTTCCAAACCGGAGACGCAAAAAATTATTTACGTCAATAAGGCGTTTCTGCAAATGGTGGGCGGGCAGGAGAGCGATTGGATAGGCAAAACTTACGCGGAAAAAAATCCTCCGGCGCTGGCTGAGAAGTATACGGCAGATGATTTGAAAGCCATGGAGAAGCCTCGCGGCGAATATTTTCACGAAACCGAGGTTAATCAAAGCGGGGAAAAGCCTGTGCTGGTGGAAACGGTAAAACTTCCCTTTTATGACGCGCAGGGAAAATGGGTCGGTGTGCTTGCAATGTTTACTGTCATTGAAGGCGAGAAGCCCTCCGGAGAGATGAATCCTTTGTTGCGGGCGACATTGACCCAGGTCCAACAAAACCAAAAATCAGGCGCGGAAAGCCGACGCGCCGAGGGACAGAGCTTGGGGGTCTCCAGCGCAGACGAGTTGGAATCGACGGCTAAAATTTGGACAGAACAGCGCCGGTATCGAGAAGCAAATGTGGGAGATATTTGGGAACTCGGCGGTGAAAAGTTTCAGGTGGAAAGATTGCTCACGAGTGATGGGCGGGCTCAGTTAGTGAGAGATCCATCGAATAAAGCGTACGTGCTGAAGTTCGGAGCGACGGAAGGAGAAATTGAGTTTTTACCGAAAGTTCATGGGAAGCCAAATCTTTTACAGGGCAAAGTATTGGTGCAAAATGAAGAACGCACGGTCTTGAAACTTGAATACGCCGGAGAAAAAACCGTGAAGCAGATGTTAGGCTCTGGCGAGCTGCACGAGACCCCTTATTTGAAACGTTTGAAGGCGGCTCTTTCTTTGTTGCGCGCCTACAAGGCCATTGTGGATTTAGGATACCTCTCGCTAGAATCGTCTCTCGAACACCATGTGGCCGTTCATGTGACCGATGCAGGAGATCTCGTTCCCACCGTGATCGATTTCGGCGGCGCTGAACCAAAAACTAAAAACATGGAACATTATAAGATTTTTCTGAGACAAGCCTTGGACTCTGTTCTCAAGCTTCTTTTATCGGAAAAGGATGGGCTCACGGATGGCCCTTACTTTTTGGTGACAGCAGCTATTTCTGATGAGGGCGAGAGAGAAAAAATCACGCCGCGTATCTTTGATGCCGCCCAACTGTGGGCGCAAATGGTCAGCATCGATTCTTATAAAATTCCTCAACAGGAACGGATAACAACATTGGAAAGAGCGATGAAGGCGTTGGAAGAAGCCATGCAATCGGATTTGGCGGAAGGTGTTGTTCCCAAAAAAGCGAATCAACAAAACCAAAGAACCATTCCCGGCGGTGCCGGATTCGATGAGAATGCGGTGGGCGCGAGTTTGGGACAAGGGGATGAAGCGGCCGGCCCGGGCAAGGTGATCAGTTCGTTTCATGAGGAACTTGAAAAAGTTTTGGAAAGAATGTCCCTAGGCGACACCACCAAGGCGGTTTTTAAAGGAACGGTCCGGCTGGAAGATTTGCCCCACGTGCGTTTGCCGGGTTACTGGAATCCGGTCCCGGGATGGTCGGTTGTTTGGAATGAACTGCGGAATCACTGGGAGTCCCCGGAAGCCGCGGCGCACTTGCAAGAATGGCTGATCCTTGCGCTTCGAGCCGAGGAACTCCAGATTCTTATTCAAGAAGCGCGATCCTTTATTATTAAAAACGCCGCGTTTATCAAGGCGCATCCGGACCTTTTGGAGTGGGCGATTTCTATTTATACGGAGAGAATGCTGAATCCGGGGAGCCATTCACCAACGAGCAAATACAATTATTACAATATTCTCACGGTTCTGTTGGACTTGGACTATGCGATCATCACCGACACTGAGGAATACTTTCAGAGGAGTTTCATCGCGATTCCTCTGCGTGATCCGCGTAATACCAAACTGGCAGACATTCTTGATCAAACTATTCAAAGAACCGGAATGGACCATTTTTCTTCGCTGGATATCGGAACGGACCGTGCCCTCCTTCCGCTTTACATCAAAAAAATGGCGGAAGGGCGGGGAATTGCTCAAACCCATTTTGTGGGAACGGAAGTTCCCGAAGGCTGGGAGGCCGTGCCTGAGGCTCATCGGAGAAATCTGGAAGCAATGGGTGTGCGGGTTGCAATGTCGGAGGAGGGCATCGCCCGGTCCGAGGGAAATGTTTCTATCTTGTTGAGTTCATATCTTCGATCCGATTGGCGGTATCAATTGGTGACCTGGTTCAAGCCGCCCTATTTTGACTCCGACATGAAAAGAATGGTCGAGCCGATATCGGGATACTTGCCGCGCGTGCTGGATCCCAAGGGAACATTGCTTTTTGCTCAATCCGGCAAGGAGTCGCGCGATCGTCCGGTGTTTACGTTCATCGAACTCTTGTATCCTTTGCTCGATTCCATCCGCCGGCAAAAGCTGAAAGCGAGAATGAGTTTTGCCCGGTTTCCCGAATTTTCGGATTGGAAGGATGAATCTGCCGTCGAGGCAAATGTTGCCTCGGGGAAATTGTTCGACCCCGAAACGTATTCGTTCGTGCCGCTGGTCCTGGCGGTTGAGATGGGCGAGTCCGATGAGGCGGCTGATTTGTATCTCGAGCCCACGCGCGGTTCTTATGGTTTTGAAGAGATTTATCGAAAAATTTTAGCGAGAGAAATCGCATTGAGACATGAGCCGGAACGCAGGCAGCCCCTCCGGCTTGCCATGCGGGCAGTCGCGGCGGATTATCAAAGAATATTGATGAGCAATGCTTCCTTTTATGAAACCAGACCCGATGAGCCGCAGAGCACCCTCACCGCGAGAGCCAAAGCGTTGATCCCCCTTCTTTCTGCCGACGGGCTCGATTCCAATCTGCCGGAAGCGATGCGTCAGGCCCTTATTTTGGACTATGCTTATAACAATCCAAGCACGATTTCTTTTGAGAAAAAGCCCGCCCCGCCCAAGGGCCAAAGTCTGGGTGGCGATCAATCTGCCCGCGCTGAGGGTCGGCTGCAACCAGGCGATGCATTTGACGGGCTTCTGGTTCATTTTTCAGTTGAAGATAAAGATCTTCTTGTCGTGGTTGGCAGTTACAAATTGGGCCACGGCAAAAGTTATGTCGCGGCTGTTTACGATAAAATAAATTTACAACGGCGCGTCGGGAAAATTTCATTGAACGGGCTTCCGGATATTTCTCAAGGGGAAATAAAACCGATCACTCTGGAAATTGGGGCCTATCCGGAGGCGTTTGTATCAGGGAAAGGTTATATCCGGCGCGCTTTGCTTCTGCTGGCGCGAAGTTCTTATGTGTCCAAAATGGAAAATGCACCGGCATTTAACAGAAGCGATTCTTTCCAAGCCGCTTTAAAGTGGCTGGGCCAACAGGATGGTATTGAAATTCAAAATACGGAAGGGAAAACGGAAGATATTGATTGGGCCTGGGACGTCATTGACATAATCTCACGGCCCGGCGCACGGGAACCGGAGGACTCTTCCGGCGCCTCTCTGGGTGCCAAGAGTTACGATGAGCAGAAAGTTAAGGATTTTTCAGAACTTCGTCGTGGTTTCCCGCAACAGGATGCCTTGGATTTTCCGCAAGAAGATGAATTTGCTTATCGACTTTTTTCTGGATGGACAGGGGAAGATCTCGATAGAACCGGCGAAAACTTTCGTAGGCAAAGATTTTCACAAACGGAGCGAGTCAATCAAGCCTTGTACGGTGCCGTCACCGACCACTCGGCCCAGCTTTTTATCCCGAGAAGCCGCTTGTTCTTTTCTCTGCCAACCGCGGGTCCAGAAATAAGCTTGTTCGGGATTGATCGAGGCACGAGTTTTAAGGAACAGGATGAAGCGGAGGACTTCTCTCATCTCGGATGGAGTGAGTTGTTTCAGCACAGCCGCAAAACCGCTGGGAATTTTTCTCGAAGTTTTCATAGCGGAGCAAATTATACCATAGGATATCCCTCCTATCAACCAGCACAAAGTGCCATTTCCGGCGGTGCTGGGTTAGATGAGAATGCGGTGGGCGCGAGCCTGGGGGAGGCGAGCGCTGCGGAGTTTCTCGGAAAGGTGGAGGAGCGGTTTTTTAAGGAAAAAGCGTTTGAGAAAACTCAAGACGAGATCATGCAGGAACTTAAGAAACATCCCGACTGGTTCCGTGACTCCGGGGCCATTGATTTCCCTCAAATTTTTTCTGTGATGGAGATGTTTCTTCCGCCTCATTTGCTTGAAATTCTTCAAAGCCGGCGGCTCGAGGGAGAGGCGGTGGATTATCTCTGGTTCCGGCTCGAAAGCCGTTTCCTCCGGGATTATTTCATGGAAGAGATGCCTTGGATTGCCAGCGCGTCGGGTGAGGAGTCGCTGGCCAGGGCCTCGCAGATTCTTGCCGAGCTCTTGTTCTTTGCCGAAATGAGCGCGCTCCTCGTGGTGTTGCAGACGGATCTCTCGAATGGAGAAGATTCTGTTAAGATCGGCCACCTTCTTGAGCGTCTCGATCGCCTCATCAAACAGGATAGTGAAAAAACAGCCAATGCCATCGCGAAACTGGCGCCCTCGCTCGCTGAAATGATGATTCTTGCCACAAGCGGGGAAGTCCGCGACGAAAGAATGTTTGTCCACAAACAGTGGGAAGACAAGTCGTTCTTACTGAAGGGCCTGGAGTCCAGAATGATCAGAGTACGAGCGCCGCCTCTTGATAAACAACTGATGCGGATCGTCAAAGCCATCGACCAATGGCCTGAAGCTTTGCGCCAGGAAATCCTGCCTTTAGATACCCTTGCCGTGATCCATCATCTCGATTGGCAGTTGGTCATGCCGCCCCGCCTTGCGAGTGGTGATTACTGGGAAGAGATTGCGAAAGAGGCTCTTTTCGCCGTCGCTTTCTTTTACGAGAACCTTCTCGGATACTTCAACAATCTCAATAAGCTTGACTTGGAATTGCTTTCCCATCGTTTGGAATCTCTCCTTCAACTTGCAGAGACTGGAAATTTATGGGCGGGGAGAGCGGTGGAAATGTTTCTGCTTTTTGCTCCTAGTACTTTTTTTGGTCCTCAACCTGCCTTCACTTTGAATTGGAATGTGCCTCTTGTTTCAGGTCTTGCTTTCTCAATTATTTCCCGGATCCTGGATGATAGTTATCCCCGGCGCGTTGCGTTCCAATCATTTCTGAAGGGAGATAAACCCTTGGCTGCTTCTCATCCTAAAGCGATTGAGCTTGCTGTGGCGTCGATGAGAGAGCTTGAGCCGATCGAAGACTTGAATTTCAGCGAACTCTTCAGTTATCAGCAGGTGGCTTCGATGGCCCGGTTTTATCATCAAGGACTTGAGTGGGTGAGTTTGAAGGACATTCTCTTAAGGAATAAGAGGTGGAAAAAATGGCAGGAATCAGATCATGCCAGGGCGCGCAATTTATTTACCAGCCGGGCTAAAGATCAGACGGACAATCACTTTAGTACTTTTCAGCAGGCGGAGTGGTTTCAAAGGCCCTACCGCAGGGTTCAGGTGAATCTCTTGAACCGTCACCTCGGTGCCTGGAGAATCCCGGGACTCCGATCCACCACCGTCGAAGGCGCGAGCTTGGGGGCGGGGAATTCCGGTCGCGCGGAGACACCGTCACTCATCCAACGAATCGGCCGCGAGCAGTTGATAAAGAAAATCGAAGCGGACATTAAGAAAAACAAAGCCGGCCCCATCATCCGTCTCTTGCGGGAAGAAGCGCAATGGAGCATGGGGCCCTTTGCCAAAGCCGTAGGAGTCGGATCGGGTAATATCAGCAATGTCGAAAGAGACGCTAAGACTTATGACAATCCGTCCTTCGAGATGCTGGCCAAGCGTATCCTGGTTCTGCAATATGCTTATCAGAGTGATCCGCGCTTGAAGGCCGATGAGATCGAAACCTATATTAAACGCGCTTACCTCAACCGTCAGATGCAGCAACTCCAAAGCGGAAAAGGTGATTTTAAATCTAAGCCGGAGCGTTCTCACGATATGTTTTTCGAAGAGACGCATTGGAGTGGAGACACATTGAAACGTGAACTCAAGCGGCTCAAGACAGAAAATCAGCCCGGCAAGATGCTCGAACTTCTCTGGAAAGCGGGTGGGATCAGTCAAGCGGAGCTTGTGAGAGCTTCGGGGGTAAGCGCGGTCACCATAAGGCAGATGGTCCGGAAAAACGCCTATGTTTCCGTCAGGCACCTGGCACGAACGATTCTCGTCCTCCAGCATGCCTACGCCGGAGACGAACGGCTGAATACCAAGGAGATGGCCAGCGAATTAATGAGCGCTTGGACGCAGTTCTGGATCAAGAAAGTACAAAGTGAAAAGTTTACCGTTCGATATGAGACGGGTGGAAAGGGGAAATCTAAGACCTTAACATCCGAGGAACTTCTAAAGCTCGCGCAGGAACTCAAGATGAAAGGCGAGGCAGGAAAACTCCTTAATTTGCTCTATGACGCCATCGGGATGAGCGGGCCGGAGATGGCGGAAGCGATAAAAAGACATCCTGTAACCATTCAGAATATGAATAAGAACAAGGACTGGAGTTATGAAAATCTGGCGCGCGCGGTTCGCGTGCTACAAGACGCTTATGAAAAGGATGGACGGCTGAGCCGTTCTGTGGTTAGGGCGCTATTGATTGAGACTATTTTCAACCATTGGCTGCAAAAAATTCACGACAAGGATTCTGCTGCGACCGTCCCTCGGCGCGCCGATTATCCCGAAGCGCGTATGAATGCAGCGGAGTTGAAATCAGTGATTGAGCAACATGTGAGAGCGGGTGAGGCCCACAAATTGGTCGCATTGATCAGACAGGCAGCGAACGTTTATCAGCCTGATCTTGGGGCAGCCGCCGGGATCGATCCGCAATTTATTTCTCTCTTTGAGACACGCATGAGCGGGGTGAGCCTAAAAAGACTGGCCGGAATCGTCTTTGGTTTGCAGAGAATTTATGAAGGCGATCGCCGGTTAACGGCAGATGAAATCAAACAGAAAGTGGCTGATGCGGTTGTGAATCATTGGCTTCTCAAACTGTATCCCGAAGAGGCGAAGACGAATGAATTAAAAGATTATCTAGATTTAGTCCATCCGGATTGGCAGTCTGTCGCGGAGACGCTCGTGAACACGTACCGCGAACGATTCGCAGAGTTGGGAGTGAGCGAGGCATCAATCTATGAGCGCTTAAAAGTTTTTTCTGCTGAGACGCGAAACGATCTTTTGAAGAAATATGCATCAAAACAAACAAAACCTCATACGTATCTTACAGAAGCCTTTAAGACGGAATTGAACCGTTACCTGCGGGAGGAGCGGGAAAAAGCGCGGGCCCTTGATGCGTTTGAAGTGATTCTTCCTCTGGTTGTTGATGGGCAGAAAGAGCCTTCCGATCCAGGAGCGCTGGCTGTCAGACTCAGAGAAGAAATAGAAACATTGCCCGCGGATGAAAGAAAAATCGTTTTGCTCGTTGCAGAAGAAGGTTCCGTGCGCCTTGACGCTTTCACCCGGGTTGCCGCATTGGCAGGCCGCGGTAATGACGGCAATGCCGCAAGAGAGGTCAGAGCGCTATTTTATACAGCCATTGGCAGATTGAAAACAGGGCTCGCGGCAGCGGGACCCGAGTCGGGCGAGGTTCAATCATCGCCGGGGCGGGGGAAGCATTGGCTTTCCCGTGATACCCTTTTAAGAAAAATCAAGGCTTGGCAAACTCAAGGAAAGGGAGGAGACATTGCCCGGCTGCTTCGTACCCAAGTCCGCATGAAACAGAGGGAGCTATGGCCTAATCCCACTATCATCGTTGGAATTGAAGGAGGCAAGTGGCCTCGGGCCAAAACAATTAGCCATATGGCCTCCGCCCTTCAAACTCGATACGAAGCTGAAAAGCCGCCACGACTTTCAGGAGCGGAAATTGCGGTTATCCTAAGGGAAACTTTTCCGCCGGTCGGAAGGCGCCGGCTTTCACGGGAAGATTTATTACAACAAGTCGCGGCCCTGCAGGCAAGAAATGAGGGAGGAAAGATTGTCCGACTTCTTCGAACGCAGGCCGGTATGCGACAAAAAGATTTGTGGCCTAACTCTCAAATCGTTTTTATTGAGAGCGGCCAGTCTATCCCTAAACCCGAGACTGTCGGCCGACTCATTGCTTCTCTCCAAGCCAAGTACAGCAAAGAAAAGCCGGTGAGGCTTTCGCCTTCCGAAATGGAATCCATTCTCCGGACCGCATTTCCGCACAGGAAAGTTACATCAGGGAAAGGTCCTGCCGCGAAAAGTTTGGGGGCCGAAGAGCAGGATACCAGTCACCGAGCACCAGTCACCAGAGAGACCGGCGCGAGCTTGGGCGGAGATTTGGTCAAAGCGCCGGAGGAGATGAGTCACAACTGGGAGTGGGAGAAACTGGAGCCGAATGTGATCTATCTCATTGAGGCACGGAAGAAAAGCGCAGATCGATATGAACTCGTCATGGGTTATTCCATCGGCGGCCGCGAAATGAATACTTTTCTGAGATATCCGGGTACAGTCACAGCTCAAGAATTGGCCATCACCATGCATGAACTTGAGCAAGCAGGGCGGCAAGTTGATTCAGCGGGGTGGTTCAAAAGGAGGCAAAGACTTGTAGAGTTCAAAAGGAAATTCGGCGAACTTATTATCAGAAATAGACTCCGCACAGAAGAAGAACATATCGAGGAACTCTGGAAGGTCAATATGCGATGGCTTATGGCGCTCGACCGGCTGGTGCAAAGATATGGCAAAATTCCCGTCACCATCGTGAACTATACAAGATTAATTCCAGGTGCTTGGCAAAGACGGCCGATCAATCTTACGCACGAAAACCTGCAAGCAATGATGAAAGCCGTATCCGAAAAGAAGGCCGCGTTGGTAATGACCTCGCCGGATAGAAGATTTGATATTTTTCGATTCGTCGAACTGGATTCAATCCAGAATAAATTTACCTGGGAGCTGATTGCCGGCGCGAAGTTCATGGAGTGGGAAATCATGAAACTCACGCGGAACGACTTGGCGACTCTGGAACTCGAAGTATTTTCATCCATGGAAGCGTGGATCCATGATTTTCTGACTCACTACGATCTTGAAAAGCGATTTGGCGCACGCATGGAGCAAGTCGAGAGCGCGAAACCTGAAACCAAAAAATACGTCGTTCATCTTTCAAAAAAGTCGGAAGAAGAAAAACCGGAAGTCAAGCATCGAATCGAAATTGAAGCAGGTCCGGCTGGGGTGACGATCGACAACATTGTCGTATTTCCAAAACTTGAGAAATTGTGGCAGTCGCAGTCGATTTCTTTCGATGGGACTCAACCTGAAAAGTCGCAAGATGAAATTCGTGAAGCGTTGAGAGGCGCCTTTCGGGATGTCTTAGCTTCCTATTCCGAGCGAGCTTTTCTCAGCCAACACGGTTTCACTCGAGTTCCGGACGAATATCTGCACCGATTCGGCGATGCGTTATTGAAAATCCTCGATCACTTTGAAAACCGTCCTATCTACGATACCTCGATCTTGGCACGGCCCGAATTCTGGAGACAAGAGGGAATCGAGGACGAAAAAGATCTCGATTACCTTATGGATATTGCCCTCGATCTTAACAGCGTGGCTTTCAATTCTCACTTTGTTCATTTTATGCTAAAGGATGAGCGGTGGAAGCAGGGTAAAGGCCATGAAAGTTTCTTCTTTAGCGCGCAGGATTATTTTCAGATCATTTTTCTGTATCTGGCCTATTTCATCTACGATGTCCCTGAGCTTCAGAGCATGACGGTTGAAGATTTGATGCGGGATCCCGACAAGCGGGAGCGCGTCTCCAGAGTTCAGGGACTTAACGTCATGTCGAGTGAGTGGGCGCGAGGACTCAATGCCGCGTTAGAAAAGATTCTCTCCTTCGAATCAGAAGTGCTGCGGGCTGATTTCCGGGTGAAATTTTCCAAAGATCTTGAGAAGAACGTGAAATTACTTCTTGAGCGAGGTGAGCAACCGGGCGTTCGCTTTGATTCGGAAGATCCCCTGAAGGTTTCGTTTTCGAAGTCTGACTTTCTTAATTATTTCGCCAACATGCGGAATTTCTTCGCCTATCGCGCCAGAATGTACGGCTATGAGTTCACGGATGAATTCAAAATTTTCCAAGCGATGGAGAAGTTTTGGAGAGAGAAAGAGAAATTAATTCGGGAAGGCGCTGATCCTTTCTTGGTGATCCTAGGGCTCTATGCAGAGCGGAGAACCACGGAACCGTTAAGGCCTGGCGAAGAGCGATCGGACGAGTCTCTTTTTAAGGATCTTGGAATCAGTCCAGAAGAGGGGGGCAAGTTGACTTTGGAGGAACTCGAACGTATTTACAGGAAGCAGGCTCGGAAAACTCATCCGGATCTTACAGAAGCGGAACGCGAGCGGATGGCGGATGAGAAGGGCTTGACGGGTGAGGCGAGAAGAAGATTTCTCGAAGATGAGGCGAAACGTAAAGGAAGCGAGTTCAATAAAATCGTTGAGGCCTACAACGCGTTAAAGACAAAACTCGAAAAGCGTGCCCAAGGCCAAGAGAGTGGCAACGAAGCATCGAGCTTGGGGCGAGAGAAACCTGCCGACGCCGAGGGGCAAGGTTCGAGCTTGGGAATAACCTCTGTTCCAGGAGTGCCGGAAGCGAATGATCTTCGGGAATACCTCACCGCACTTGAAGACCGCTATTTTAAACCGGGTGGTTTCGAGAAGTTTCAAGAGGGCATAAAGAACGAACTTGCGAGTTATGGTTCTATAACATTACTTTCTTCAAATGAGTCTGTTTCAACCGTTCATTCAAAGATCCAAAGTTTCGGTAATTTTTCCCTTTGGCCGGAAGTTCTCCCCATCTTGAAACATCGATTTTTGGCGGGAAAGTCTAGCAATCCCCTCTGGTACAAGATTGCGGACCAGATAGAAGGCGAATTGATACAAGCAAATGATGACTGGATCCTTCAGGGCGCCGGTCCTGTGGACAGACAAGATCGATATGCGAAAATTCTGGCTTTGGCCTCTTTTATCGGAGAGATCCAAGGCTTGATCATTGCCCTTCAATCTTCGCTGACTGAAACAACACCGGAAGACCAAACCCGCCTGAATGAAGTATGGGCTGTCATAAGAGGCCTCCATCGATTGATTTCAGAAAGTGCGGCAAGAGGCGACAATCCCGTCACACGGATTGTTCCCTCGCTTGCCGAATTCTATGTGTTCACAACGAGCCTGCAGGTGAAAAGCGGTGAGTGGGCCTCCTTTAGCAGTTATGCGGAACGCAAATTCATGCCCTTTGAAGATCAACTCCTAGAAATGGAGAAAGCGTTCACAAAATGGCCGCCCGAACTTCGGTCGAGGGCGCTCATTTTGAATGCGTTGGCTGTTCTTCAGCACCTCGACTGGCAGGTCTTTATTGAAATCCAAGCAAATGAGTACACTCAAAAGCTTTCCCAAAATTGGCCCGAGGCTGAACCGATATACGCCAAAATTTATGAGGAGATTCTTAGCCATAATATTCTCGACGCGCGTTACCTGGACGTGCTCTTAAAACCGGTTTTGGAACTTGCCGAAAAAGGAGATCTCGAAGCTCAGGAAACCATAGGAATCGCGATGCTCTATGCGCCGCGCGGTTTCTTTCCTGTAAACGGAAAATTCAAAACTCCTTTCAACGCGCCGCAAGAACCCATTCCGGCTCTTTCTGCTCTTCATCCCGAAGCTATCCGGAATAGTTTAAAGGCCCTCGGCATGCGAGGTCATCTCAAGGAACTTTCTCATCGAAGAGTGATCATGTCTTATTTAGTGATGGACATGATAGAGTTTTTGCAGAAGGGAAGACCTTTCGCAACTGTGGGCCAGGCGATTTCGATGGATGAAAAATGGAAGGAATGGATCGCTCAAGTCAGCCCTGAATATCCACTTTATTATCCCATCGCCTTTTTGAAAAACAAAGCTGTTCTTCAAGGAAAAGACGCCGAACAATTCCGCGAATTTTACCGTCGGCTTCAACTCGGAAACCTCAACTCACTTCTTCAACAGAATGGCTTCGAGCTTCTTTCCGAATCCATTCTCGATATTTCGCAAACCGTCTCCGCCCAACCCTTTCCGCCAGCTTCGCTGGCTCCGAGGGCGGCGAAAAGCCCGCCCCCTTTGTCCCAGGGAAGCTCCGGGGGCGACAAAGGCTCAGGCTTTTCGCAGTCCCCGAGCGAAAGCGAGGGGGCGAGCTTGGGGCGAGAGAAACCTGCCGACGCCGAGGGGCAGGCGTTTTCACTCGAGCGGTATTATCAAGATTTGCGTGAACTGTCCTCCGAGTCCGACATGGATTTCTCCTTTCAAAGGCCTTTAGCGTGGGATGAAACACGTCCTCATCTGATGATTTCCAACGAAATAGTGACACCGGAACTGGCAGAGAGTCTCCATAACCGGGGCGGGGTGCTGGTGGCGGTAGGGATAGGGATGGCTCTGGAGCTTGTGCATCACATTCAACCTGAAGAAGCATATATTTTTGACCGGGATCCGCGCATCACCGAAATTGTTTGGCCTGCGCTATTGACTCTTATGGCCGAAAGCAACAGCCGGGTCGATTTCATTGCCCGGCTTATGGGCGATGAGGCGAGTGATGAAGAGAGGATACGGCTTCAGTCCGAATCCTTTGAAAATATCGTGAAATTTTTTATCAGCCCGGATCGTCAAATTGATTTTGCCAGCCGTTTTGAAAAAGGAGTGAGGGATTTAATTGGAAGGTTAAAACCCTATGTGCATTCCGAGATTGACGATTCGGTGATAAAGCAAGTCCTGGGAGGTCTGCTTCTTATGATTCGCGAAGAATATAAAGATCCGCGGCTTGACCGGGGTGAAGTGGGCCTGGATCAGTATACCCAGTTGTGGTATGACCCAGGTTTTTTAAAGGCGAATGTGGATGAAGGTGAAGGATCGCTTCATTCCGAAGAGAGCTTCCAAAGATTGCGGGCGAAGCTTCTAAGCCGCGGCTTCCACGTTCTCACGGCCGATCTCGGAAAAGAAGGATTTATCCGTCTGGCCGATCATCTCCGCCAGAACGGCAAAAAAATTTCAACTTTATATCTGGATCATGTGCTGGGCTATATCTCGGATCATGAAGTGGAGTATGAAAATCTTATGCGAAAAGTTCTACCCGGCCTTCCGTCTGAATCCAGAGACAGCATCTTGGCGATTCTTTCCTCCATGGGAACCGAAACGGTTACGGCCACCGCCAAGGCTATGCCGCTTGATCGCTTTCTCGAACTCTCGCATGAGCTCCTTCCGGAAGGGCCGTATGAATCGGATTACTACACCATCGTGCATGAGAATTTTTTAAGCGCCTCCTGGATTTTTTCTTCGGCACGGCTCCCCCTGGATACAAAAATCAAGGTTTTGATTGAAAAAATATTCGATTTTTCGGCCTGGAGCGTGACAAACAGCCATAACACCGCGATGCAGGATATTCTGCGTCGAATGCTCGAGGGAATTTCCAGCGGGGCCTTCGAAAGCCGGGAGGCATTCCGGCAAAGATTTGAAGAAATAGCGAATGGCACCGAATTTGGCAAAGGAAGCCAAAAACAAAGAGAATTCGACCTGAAGATTATTGAGAAAAGTCTTGAACTGATGGGCGTAATTCGCTCCGCGGGCGCGAGCTTGGGGGCAGGTGAAACTCCCGGCGCCGAGGTGCAGAAGAAAAGTGAGGGGCAAGGAGGTGGTAAAAAATCAGACGACTCATCTGCGGGAAGCTCGCTTGGGACAGAGAAATCAAAAGCTATTGTTCAGGGATTGTCCCATCGTCTAGAGGAAAAAGCTTTTATGGGAGTAGGGGAAGGTGTGCGATCAATTGATATGGTCTTTGACCAGGAAATTTTGGAGGCGATTCGGACTTTGGATAAAGAAGTTTCTGACAATGTCCTAGAACGTTTGGAACGAGTTATCTCCCAATACCCAAAGTACTGGCAGCCGGGCGATTATGATGAAGAGGTGGGCGAAGCTAAAGACAAACGGGCTGTCAAAATCAAATTGAAAAGGCCGATCGAGATTCGCGGTGAATCCATCGATGCGATTGAAATTACAGGAGTTCTCTTCACCGAAGAAAATCTTGGCCAAGACTATCTTGGTTCGATGGTAACGGGTACGGACAAGACTTTTGCTGATCTGCCGCCCGAGCAAAGGAAGCAGATCTACGACTTTACTATGGGGCGCGATGGTCGGCCGGTCTGGAAAAAGTCAGGGTTCGCCCAACTTGGAGGGCACGGAGCGGAATCAGCCAAAAGAAAATTCTTCCGGGCACGAAATTTATTCCCCTCCCTGGGACTCAGAGGTCCTGTTGCGATGGCTTATGGAATTTATCGTATCGATCAGAAGATTGGAAAGCGGATTCACAAGAACGGAAGGCTTTTGGGTGTTTTCGTTTCCCTCTCAAGGAAAGACTCCCCCCCGCGTTTTGGTGAGATTCTGAGACAGAAAATTTGGGCGTTGCACGAAGAATTTAAGCGAGGGAGACAGGAAGCAGAAGACGAAATAAAGCGTCTTACGGCTGACTTGGAACGGCAAGGGGAGAAGGGAAGATATGTTCTTGATGAACCGCAAGTGATGAGAATCGCAGCAAGTCAATTTGATTTCGCTTTGTTATACCGGAGGTACGGACGGGAATTAAGATCGCTCATCGACAAAGACTTGTATCCCCACCAGCCTCATTGGGGCAATATGACGGTGGATGTGTTGGGAAATAAACTGACCGTCTGGCACGATCTCGGCGGTTGGCGTCTCGGCAAGGACCCCGAGCTTCCGGCCAAAGAGCAACTGAATGATGCCCAAAAACTCGGCTTCACTTATTTTGTCCTATACAAAGCATTGGTAGCCATTCAGGGACATCTTTTAGGCTGGGTTCAAATGGCGCTTTATGAACACGGGATCGTAGATCCCTATACCGAATTCCTAAAAGGATTTTTCCACGATCAACTCGATAATCTTCTTTTTAGGCGGCAGGATCTCGGCTTCAATAACAAAGAGCCAGACAGTTTGGGCAACATCCTTAACGATATTCGTTACGAAATCGCGCCAGCCTTTGTTCCGCCCATCCACGAACGGATGGATGCTCCCTTAGTGCCTCTGCTTCGGCAAATGTTTGGATTCGATCGGGCCGCTTCACCTGAAGCCCTAAAGGCTGGAGATCAAATTCACGATACAGGATTTTTGAATCAACTTTACACCGTTAAGAGTGTTGAGCCAAACGGTGATATTATGTTCGAAGGCGATCGACGCGTGACAGCAGCGGAATTGAAATCCTATTTCGCAACTGGAAGATTCGAAATCGTTCAACCAGCGCCCAAAGACGAAGTCAAGATTCGTGGCGTGATAGAAAAGTGGGTTGATGGAAATGAGGTCGTGAAACCGAGCCGCTTTAAGCGCGGAGAGGCAATTAAAGTAATCGTTGAAGAGCTTTTACAAGTGAAAGGCTTGTTCCGGGCTTTCCATGTGAATGTTGCGTTCTCAAACGCGCGTTTGAATTTCAAAACCAGCGGCAAGGGAGCGGACGTTGCGGAGGAGTTGAACCGTACCCTGAATCACGCCGAGGGGCCGCGCCAAAAACCGGATTCTGGCCAAGGTGATGAGCACGGGTCGAGCTTGGGGAACGCCGAAGGCCGGAAGATTTCCAAAGCGGATTCTAGCTGGTCCGTAGATGTGACGGGCGATTTTGGGAATTACGCTGAAAAGGGAAGAAAAGCTTTGAGGCTCATCTTGAGTGTGCCAAGTGGGTTTGCCGGCCGTGAGAGGTTTCCCAAAGGGAGAGGGAGTGTTGAAATCGTCGCTGAGACGGTACAAGAATTGGCTCGTAGGCTGACTGATCTAGGCTATGAAGAAAAATATTTCAAAGCCGAATACAGTCAAGAAAAACTCTTACTCACTTATCAATCGATTAACGGGGTCACCCAGGAAAGCGCGAACTTTCCTCGATCGGAGGAAACGGCGAACGTCTATCAAGAAGGCATCAACGTCGACCTGGTTCAAAACCTTGAATCCGTGATTTCTCGGGCTCTTTCCAATGCCGAGTTCGCGAGATCTAATGAGGAATTCTTCAAAAATTATGAAGCGGCTCCCGTCCAACCCCCTTCGCCCCCAGAAGGCTCCGGAGGCGACCAAAAAGCGTCGAGCTTGGGTGAAAACAAACCCAACCGAGCCGAGCTGCGAGAGGTTGAGAATTTTGGTTTTGACGGGATAAGAAAACAGCTTGTGGAGTTGATTCAAGAAAAGCAGCTTGAGGCTCTTCAGGCTGGTGATGCGGATAAAAATATTTTAGCTGCTGATCAAAATTTGCGTAATCAGAAGCGGGCCGGAATCGTTGGCGCGCTTGCTGTCGCTTTGATGGCGCAAGGTGTTTATTATGCCGGAGAGACTCCGGAAGTCCGGGAAGTGATACGGGATTTATTAGGGCTTGAAGGTCTTGAGAAAGTAAAACCTGCTATTACGGAGGAGGAACTTCTTCAGGTACTCCAAGAAAAAGGAATCGGCGCCGGGAATCTTTCATTCTGGAAGAAACTGTTCCTTGAGGAAAACAAGGAAGCCGGCGTCAATATCATTCCAGTCTCTGCTGAACTGAAAACAGGCGAGCTTGAAGAAGTTTTGAGAGCTGTCCAGCCTGTCATATTGCGCAGCCCCAATAAAATTCTGGTCCTTGCCTATGCAGGGGAAGTCTCGCAGGAGCTTCGGGATTGGGTTGGAAAGAACTTTGAATCCGGCTCTGTCTTTCTCTTTAGTCAGGTGAACATCCATCAGGGGTATCAAGACTTTCTGGATAAGCTCTCGGGGCAGAGCGCCTTTTCCAGGGATTCCATCAACCATGTGCTTGCGAACTCTTTTCGTAGCCGATTCCAGGAGATTTTTCATGAAGGGCACTTGAATACCTATAAACTGCTTAACCGGTCACAGATCTATGGTAACGCGGGTCTTTTAAACCGGCTTCAATTAAATGCCCCGAGGCGTTTTGAAAATAATTTGGCCGGCTTGAGCCCCAAAGATAAACTTATTGCCGAGATGACTCTCGGCATTCCGATTTCAGGCCATGAGGCCGCCGCACTTCTCAATCAGCCGCTTGATTATCTGATTGTCAAAGGCGGGGCTTCCGGCCTGCATATTACTTTCGATCCCGCCCAGTCCGATGCCATCGCCGTTCTCACCGAGGCCATGAAGGCCTTGCAAATCCTGGCGAAGGCGGCCTAAACGAGTGGCGTGAGCCACCGAAGTGCAGCAGTCCCGCGCGACCGGCGCAGGACTGCATAGCTGAAAACAGCTTGAAATTGGGAATACAATGTATTACAATTAGCTATGGAAGTTCGTTATAGCAGAAGCGTTGCGAAGAAGGTTAAAAGGCACCAGCTTCCCAAAGAGATATGGATTGACTTTCGTGACGCTTTTGAGGCCTTCCGAGCGAGCCGTAATGTGAGGCTTTTTGATATCAAGCGGCTAGTCACGAAAGGTCCTTACGTTTATTTCAGGCTGCGAATCCGAAATTATCGGGCCGTATTCCATATGGATGACGAGTGCATCTATGTGGAAGAGATAGGGCCCAGAGGGGAAATTTACAAACAATGGCAATAAGAACAATTCGCTTCAACAGACAAGAAGAGACGATGGTGAAGAAGATACTCGCCTACTTTAATACTGATTTTTCCGCCTGTGTCAAAGAGTTATTTGCCGAGAAACTGGAAGACCTCCGGGATATCCGTGTTATTAAAGGTATCAAGGAGGGCAAGAAAGAAGCCTACCTAAAGGCCGGCGAAATCGACAAGCTGTTTTAACGCCCCTTTCTCCATTCTCAATAGATAAATTCCAATTCACAGTAGATAACCGCATTTTTCAGGCTCAAGAGCATTGTCCCGCCTCCCGGTGCCTCGTAATATGGCGCCATCATGCCAATCAAAAATGAAATTCGAAAATTCTCGGGATGTCTCGAAGTAGGAAAAGTAATCCGCCGTCTGCGCCTCGGCCGCGAGCTGAGCCAGGGGGAGCTTGCCGCGCAGTCGCACCTTTCACGCAGTGCCGTGAATTCTCTTGAGAACGGCCGCTATCAAACTATTTCCCTGGAAATTCTTCAATCCGTAGCTTCCACGCTCGGCACTTCGCTCAGGGATATTCTTGACCAGTCGGAACTCCCGGAGTCTCTTCCTATCAAGAAGGGAAATGAGGCGCAGGGCGAGTTTGTGCTGGATTATCCCAAAGAGGGGTTCCGGATTGTTTCTTGGCTTCCGCGGCGCAAGGAGTTTTTTCTGGGGCATTTTTCGCTTACCGCGAAATCCGAAATCTCAAACGGCATTCTTCCGCACTCGAATCTTCTGTTTTTTGAAACTTTTAAGGGAGTCATGCTGGTGAGTTTTGCCCATCGCGAGGTGGTTTTAAAGGAAGGCGAATATCTGTTTTTCGACGGGAAGGGGGATTACAGGCTCTACAATCCGGATCCCTTGTGCGAGGCGCGGGGGCTTCTCACAGCCTTCCCGTCATTTTTATGAAAATTGTTATAGATGGAAAACTCGAGAGGAGATCAAAAATGAAAAAGCGATTTTTAGCATTGGCCCTTTGTTCTTTGCTGCTCCATGGGAATGTCCCGGCAGAGGCCGCGGTCCCGAAGCTGCTTACTTATCAAGGCATTCTCAAGGACAGCTCCGGAAGCTTCCTGACGGGAACTTACTCCATGACCTTCAGGATTTATAGTGCGGTGACGGGAGGAAGCAGCCTCTGGAGCGAGACGCAGTCCTCGGTTTCTGCGACTTCGGGCCGGTTCAGCGTCATTTTGGGAAGTGTCACGGCCAACAGCCTTACTTTTAATCAGGACTATTGGCTCTCGGTGCAGGTAGGATCGGATGCCGAGATGAGTCCGCGGCAGAGATTGACTTCAGCCGGTTATACCTTGATGGCCGAGGATGTGACCGGAGGGAAGCTGACCGGCTCGGCGCATGCCGCGGATTCGCACATGAGTATAGAAGGCGTGAGATCAGCGCATGCGAATATTGCCAAGACCAATTTCAAGCTAGACGCATACTCCATGGCCAGTGCGAACAGCATGGGGGATCTGGTGGTGGACAGTTTCAATGATTCCACAGGCATCAGCTCAGGAAGCTCAAGCAGTTATACCTGGAGGGGAAGTCCGAATTACGATGTGGTGGCCACATCCAACGGTGGGATTGACTCAAATACGGTGCTCATGCTTCATACGAATGGGACGAATGGCTCCACCACCTTCACCGATTCAAGTGATAATCCTCTTACAGTAACAGCAAATGGGAATGCACAAATTACGACAGCGCAGTCTAAATTCGGCGGCGCAAGTGGAACCTTTGATGGCTCAGGGGATTATCTGACGATCCCGAGCAATAGTGTATTCGATTTTGGGACCGGTGATTTCACGATTGATTTCTGGGTGCGCCTGGCTTCGAGTTCGGCGGGGCAGTGTTTTATTGACAGGAATGAGACGGCCGACTTCTCGGTCCGTTTCGCAGGAGACGGAACGCTTCGTTTTGAAATCGAGAGTTCCACGGTGGTGAGCTATTCATGGTCTCCTTCCACTAATGTCTGGTACCACATTGCGGCGGTCCGCAGTGGAAGTTCCTGCAAGCTTTATATCGACGGCACCCAGGTGGGCTCGACCGGCACGAATTCGGCCAATGCTACGGGAACGACCCAGGTAGCGATAGGGGCTTTGGCGTCGAGCCTTGCTCATAACTTGAACGGCTGGATCGAAGAGCTGAGGATCTCCAAAGGAGTGGCCCGCTGGACTTCCAACTTCACACCCCCGACCAGTGAATATGCAGGCAGTTCGAGTGCCCAGGGGACCGTGATTTCCACGGCTTATTCCGAGTCAACTGCGCCTAAGGAAGCGATGGTGATTGCAGACGAGACATTGAACACCGGTTCCATTTCTTATTATGTGTCACGGGACAATGGGACGACTTGGACAAGCTGCCCCAAAGAAACGGTGACAAGCATTTCCAGCCAGCCTTCGGGCACCCAGCTTAAATGGAAAGCTGTGATTAACGGGAACGCCGAACTTAATGCCATTGCAGTGGCAGTATGAAGAATAAACTTTTGAAACTTGGCAGAAAGGTTGAGGTGTGAGATGAAATTCAAATTCTATCCAGTGATTTCTTTAATGTTCGCTTTGTTTCTTCTGATTCCCCATCAGGCGACTGCTGCTGTTCCCAAACTGCTCACTTATCAAGGCATCCTGAAAGATAGTCCCGGAAACTTTCTGACCGGAACTTACTCCATGACTTTCAGGATTTACAGTGCGGCAACGGGAGGATCAAGCCTTTGGAGTGAGACACAGTCCTCGGTCTCTGCCTCGTCGGGACGCTTCAGTGTTCAGCTTGGAAGTGTGACCGTTCTGAACCTGGCGTTTGGCCAGGATTACTGGCTTTCTATCCAAGTTGGCTCCGATGCTGAGATGACGCCGCGCCAGAAGCTCACGAGCGTGGGTTATGCCTTGATGGCAGAAAATGTGGTGAATAGTTTCACTCAGGCACAGCATGATGCGCTTTCGCACAAGAATATAGAAGGTGTCAAGGCCAACACGGCCAATATCGCCAAGACCAATTTCAAAGTGGATGCGATCACACTGGCATCAGCCAATAGCATGGGGGATCTGGTGGTGGACAGTTTCAATGATGCGACGGGGATTCATGCCGCATCTTCAAGCAATTACACCTGGCGTAACAGTCCGAATTACGATGTGGTGGCCACATCCAACGGTGGGATTGACTCAAATACGGTGCTCATGCTTCACACCAATGGGACGAATGGCTCCACTACTTTTACTGATTCAAGCGATACCCCTCTTACCGTAACAGCAAATGGGAATGCACAAATTACGACAGGGCAGTCTAAATTCGGGGGTGCAAGCGGACTGTTTGACGGCTCGGGGGATTATCTGACGATTCCGAGCAATAGTGTATTCGATTTTGGGACCGGTGATTTCACGATTGATTTTTGTTTCCGGTGGAACACCTCGCCCAGCGGGGGCCTCATTTATTTTGACAATGGAGGCTATAGCTCCGGCGTGCGCATTGGTATGGACAGCACGTCGGTCATCGGGGTGTATGTGGCGGGCACTGCATTTTCATTCAGCTCATCGCTTTCCCAGAATGTCTGGTATCACATGGCCTTGGTCCGGTCCGGCTCGAATTTAAAAATGTTTATTGACGGTACCCAGGTCGGCTCGACGCAGACCAACTCTTCGAACGTCACGGGCTTGACTTCCGGTGTGACGATCGGCGCCAGAATCGATGGCACAAGCGCTTTTAACGGCTGGATCGATGAGCTAAGGGTCTCCAAAGGAGTGGCCCGCTGGACTTCCAACTTTACGCCGCCGTCCAGTGAATATGCGGGCAGTTCAGGCGCCCAAGGGACCGTGATTTCCACGGCTTATTCCGAGCCGGCCGCACCCACTGAGGCCATGGTGATTGCGGATGAGACGCTCGGAACAGGGAGCATTACTTATTACGTTTCCCGGGACAACGGCACGACCTGGACGCAGTGCACGAAGGAAACGGTGACGAGCATTTCCAGTCAGCCATCGGGCACTCAGCTTAAATGGAAAGCGGTGATTAACGGCAACGCCGAGCTGAATGCCATTGCGGTGGCCGTGTAACCCCCCACCTTATTCCTCCCCCTCGAGGGGGGAGGATAAAGGAGAGGGTGAACAAAAAGAAAAGGAGGATGTAACAATGAGACAAGCGATAGGATTTCTCTTGATGTTGATGTTGATACCGGGGATGGCTTCCGCGAAGCCCGAGCGCCTGGCGCTCAAGTCCGATGAGACAAAAGTGCGGGAAGAACGTGCGCGGGCCTTGGCGAAGAAGATCGATCTTTCCAAGGTGGATGATCCTGATACACGGCTGATACTGTCGGCCATTCTGGGTGCGATAGATTTGGAGTCCCGGAAACCCACGGGAAATGAGACCCAGGCTCCAGAGATTTTGGAACACGGGAGGAAAGTCCAATGAGGCGGCGGGTTATTGCCCTTGCGTTTTTCTCTTTCTTAGTACTTGGCACATGGGGCATGGAGCTTGGAGCCGAACTTTCAAGCATCAATTACAAGGTGACAGAGAGTTTCTTCTCGGGCGGCGGGGGCAATGATATCAGCTCAAGTGTCTACAAGCTGGATGAAGGAAGTATCGATTCTGCCAGCAAAGAGGCGATGACCAGCACCAACTACGGCGTTGCGGGGCTGATAGGGGCAAGCCACGGGATTCAAGTCCCTGTGATTCAATCTGTAACGCCTGGGCCTCTGTCCAAGTTTTTCACGGATGAATTGCCGTCTTATACCATGACTGCCCAAAACCCCGGTACGGGAAACCTGGATTATCAGATTAAAGAAGGATCCACGGTCAAGGCGGCCTGGCAGACTTCCAACAACCTTTCCTATTCCGTGTCGGGACCGGATAAGGGCAGGCATGATCTTTCTTTTATGATCAGAAACCAGGAAGGCACCACCCTGGCGGCCAAAGGACAATATCTTTTTCGCAGACCCAATAAGTAACAACATAACCCCCCGCAGAAAGGCAATTCTATGAAACGCATTATTTCGTGCCTTGCCGCGTTTTGTTTCTTCTTTGTCTTTGTTATCGGAGACATTTCCTATGCCTTGGTGGGAGGATCCTCCGCGAGTTCCGGGAATCCCGCGTCTGCACAGCTTGGTGAGCTGGCGCAATCGGCTGGGCCTGTGCAATCGTTTCAGGCAGACCTTTTTACCGGCCGCGGACAGACGGGTGTGCCTATTTTTGTCCCGCCCGGAAGGAAGAATGTTCAGCCCAGTCTGAATCTGAGTTATTCCTCCTCGGGCGGCAATGGCTGGCTGGGCGTGGGCTGGGCGCTGGACATGGGCTTTATTCAGCGGGATGTGAAGAAGGGTGTGCCCAAGTACGATTCGACGGACAAATTCATATTTTCTTTTCAAGGAGTGTCTTCTGAGCTTGTATCCGTGGCAACGAATGAATACCGCGCCAAGGATGAAGCACTATTTCTTAAATTTGTCTATGACTCTACCAATAACAACTGGGTCATAACGGATAAATCTGGGACAAAACATTCCTTTGGGTTGAGTTCCGCCTGCCGCCAGACCAATAGCCTGGGTACGTTCAAATGGACGCTTTCGAAAGTGGAGGACACAAGCGGCAATTATATGACCATTTCCCATACCACGGATGCAGGTGAGATGTATCTTTCTTCCATTGAATACAACGGGAATACAGCCCAGAGTTTTGCACACACGCACAAGGTGGAGTTCACGCTTGAAGCCAGGGATGATAACAGTTTTTCGTACATGACAGGGGCCAAAGTAGAAACAAACAAGCGATTGAAGGAAATTCAGGTCAAGGTCAAAGACTCTCAGGGGACGTATCAGCTTGCGAGGAAATATACACTCGGTTATGAATATTCCACGGCCACCAAGCGTTCTCGCCTGATTTCCGTAACCGAATATGGAAAAGATGGAACCACCAGTTTGCCTGCCACGGCATTTACGTATCAGGACAAGATTTTGGGATTTGATTCGATGGCGGATTTTAGCGGTATTCAAAGGGCTTCTTCAGGATCAAGTGATTATGACTTCTTTAGAACAGTCACGACTTCATCCGAGACCAAGGTGGATTTTCTGGATGTGAATGGAGACGGTAAGAATGACCGTGTCCAAGCCGTACCCGGAAACACGGCCTGGAAAGTGCAGTTAAATAACGGGACAAGTTTTGCATCCATGTCTGACTTTGGGACACTCCATAAGCCCACCTCCTGGTCCGGGTGGGATTATGTTTCACGTGTGGATGACAACAAGCAACAGGCGAGTGATTTGATTGATATTAACGGAGACGGCTTGCCTGACCGCATCCTTGCGCAGGACAATAATACCTCCTGGATTGTGCAGTTAAATACCGGGTCGGGGTTTGATACTAACAACTCCAGCTGGGGAACGATTAGCCGAATGGTCTCAAGTGTCAGTTATGATTACATCCGCTACACCCCCGGGATTGACCCAATCACGACATGGGTTGATTTCTTTGATATCAATGGGGATGGACTGCCTGACCGGATCATGGCGGAAGAGAATAACACGACGTGGAAAGTGCAGCTTAATACCGGCTCCGGGTTTTCATCCATGCAGAGTTGGGGTACAACCGAGGAGATGGAGACATCATCAAAACGCGACGCGATCCGGATGACTTCAAGCTCCCGTGAAACCAAAGTAGACATGGTGGATATGAACGGCGACGGGCTTCTGGACCGGGTGCAATCGAAGGACAGTAACACGTACTGGAAAGTGCAGTACAACACGGGAAGCGGATTTAGCACCATGCAAGACTTTGGCCCGATTGAAGTGCTGGATTCCAACCCGCGCTGGGAGCATGTGCGTTATTTCAGCGACTCGGGAGAACAGCGGGTGGACCTTTTTGATATTAATGGAGACGGACTTCCAGACCGCGTCCAGGGGACGGACAGCAATACCGCATGGAAGGTGCAGTACAACACGGGGACGGGATTCACGTCCATGCAGGACTTTGGGACGATAGGGTATATGACGAGCTCTGTCCGCTATAGTTTTTCGAGATGGACGGACACGGCAGGTACAGTGGCTGTGGATATGGCGGATATCGATGGTGATGGGCTAGCCGACCGACTGCAGTCGCTTGCTTCGAACACGGCCTGGAAGTCACAGAAGAACAAAGGACCGTACCCTGACCTTTTGAAAGAAATTAAGAATGGAAGAGGCGGCAAGACCACGGTGACTTACACCGCATCCACGGGATTAGACAACACGGACACGAATGGGAAACCACGTCTACCATTTCCGATTCAGGTGGTCACGCAAGTAGACCAGCAAGACAGCATGGGAAACACCTACACGACCACGTATTCGTACAAAGGCGGAATGTATGAGGCCACAATCAGGGAATTCCGCGGATTCCGTGAAGTGACCGTGACGGATGCGGCCGGAACAAAAACCATTAACACCTTTGGCCAGACGGATCACAACAAGGGAAAGCTTCTTGAGAAACAAGTGAAAGATTCATCTGGGAATTTATTCAGCAAAGAAGTGACGACCTGGGATGACACGCATCCGTGGGGCACGAGCGTGGATGTGCACTTTGTGTTTGTGTCGCAGGTGGATGCTTATATTTACAGCGCAGCAGTCCCCGGAGCCGGAGGCGGAGGGGGCGACGGAGATTCGAGCTACAAACAGACACGGCAGACTTTTACCTATGACGATTACGGCAATCTTGCCTCCACCACCGAAGAAGGAGACACCTCGGTCTCGACTGACAGCCGCAAAACGGTGAATACCTATGTCTACGCCATGACTGCGCCCGGATCGGGCTTGGGAACCTACATCGTAAACACTTTGAAAAAGACCACGCTTTACGATACCGATCTTACGACCGTGCGCGCGGAGAAATATTTTTATTATGACAGCGCCACTTCAATTGACACGGCGCCCACCAAAGGATTGCTCACCAAAGAAGAAGAGTGGCTGAGCACGGCCTCAGGATGCGGCACGGCAGGCACTTGCACCAATAATCCAAAAACCGCCATGACCTATGACAATTACGGCAATGTCTCGACTATTACGGACGCCAGAGGGTATGAGACGACCAATACTTATGAGACAACCTACAAGTTATTTCTTGTAACGATTACGAATGCTTTAAGTCAGACGCGGCAATTCACGTATGACCCGTGGATTGCGCAGATATTGACCTCGACGGACCAAAATAGCCAAGTGACGGAAACGGTGTATGACACGTTGGGCCGCGTGACCAAGGTCATTGCGCCGTTAGACTCTTCGAGCGAGCCCACGCAGGAGTTTGCGTATGATTATCCGAATCTTGGCACCTGCGGAACAAGCTGCACCACGAAAGTCACGACCAAGATCAAATCCTCCGTGCTGGGGCAGACCTTCACACAGCTCATCACGTACTCTTTTACGGACGGGCTGGGTCGCGAAATTGAAAGACGGAGCCCGGTCGAAGATTCGAGCAAGCAGATTGTTTCAGGCCTTGTGACCTTCAACAGCCGTGGATTAATAGACAAGCAGTATGTCCCCTATTTCGCGGACACAAGCACGAGCTATGTCGTGCCCGATACCACCAAGTCCAAAGCCACGTTCACGTATGACGCAGTGGGGAGAAGAACCCGAGTTGATTATCCGGACTCTACCAATTCCCAAGTTTCATTCAGTGATTTTGTGAAGACGACGACGGACGCGAGAGGTAAACAGCTCCGATACACGAATGATGCGTATGGTCGTTTGGTAAAGGTGGAAGAATTTAACAATGGCAGCACCTACACCACGACCTATGAATATGACGTATTGAATAGTCTGAAAAAGACCACGGACAATGCCAATAATCAGACAACGATCACGTATGATTCGCTTTCGCGCAAGACCGGCATGACCGATCCCGACATGGGCACATGGTCCTATGCTTATGATGCCAATGACAATCTGAACAGTCAGACAGATGCGAAGAACGTGACGATTAGTTTTACGTACGATGCCTTGAACCGCGTGACATTGAAAGATTTGCCTTCCGGCGAAACCGACGTCACCTATTCCTACGACTCCGCGCCCACAACTTATTCCGGCCAGACAGGATACTGGACCGGGCGATTGGCCAAGGTAGTGGATGCGTCCGGTACTCATGAATTCAAATACGATAAGCAGGGAAGAGTGATCGATGACACGAAAACCGTGGATTCCACTCCTTATTCTTTTGCCCGCACGTATGATTCTATGGGCAGAGTCCGTACATTGACTTATCCGGACACGGAAGTGGTAACTTACACCTACAATGGATTCGGGGACGTAGAAACTATTTCTGGTGTGAAGAACTCAGTAACAACTGATTACGTGAAAGATGTGAATTACAATGCTTCAGGACAAATCACGTATCTCAAATACGGTAACAATGTCACCAGCGATTACACCTATAACGCAAACACTTTGAGACTTTCGAACATCCTCACGAAAAAGCCGGACGGAACCACCAAGCTCCAGGACCTGGCTTACACCTTCGACAATAACGGCAATGTGTCACAGATTCAGGACACAGTCAACGCCATGAGCCAGTCCTTTGTCTATGATGACCTGAACCGTCTGACCTCCGCGACGGGCTCCGCCTACGGCACTCAAACCTTTGCGTATGACTCGATCGGGAACATGACCACAAAAGCCGGAAGGACGATGGTGTACGGCGAAGGCAATCCCGGCCCTCATGCGGTGACGAGCGTCACCTGGAGCGGGAATAATTATCCCACCTTTTGCCGTGATCTCGCATCCGGCTGCACCCTGGGCTATGACGCAAACGGCAATATGACTGCGCGCGGGGTGGACGCTCTTTCTTATGATTCCGAGAACCGTCTCAAGGAAATGAAACTGCGGGAAGGCGCAGACGGAAGCGTCAACTACACTCTGAAACCCGGTTGGAATGTGATTTCTTTCCCGTATCTTCCGGATGATAAATCCGTCAGCAGCATTCTTTCTTTTTTAACTTGAGTTCTGCAAATTTTAGGTAACCGACAATGATAAATCCTTCAAGCAAAATGGCTTCCGGCCGAAACCTCCTATGCCAGCCAAGGCAAGGAGGACACGGAAGCCATGGGAAAAAT